>Ga0190270_10000336_pt1 | contig 19956 bp, 16 predicted proteins | sample Popmic320T_FD_133748 | JGI IMG/M metagenome (GOLD analysis project Ga0190270, IMG submission 133748) | Populus adjacent soil microbial communities from riparian zone of Weber River, Utah, USA - 320 T | ecosystem: Environmental > Terrestrial > Soil > Riparian zone | place: USA: Utah | collected...
AATCGGTAAACTTGATCCAAGGGGCAAGGCACCAGGCTGGCTCCGGAGGAGCCGAATGTATATAGATCCAACGATGAACTTACACCTGCGCTCCAGCGGAGCGCGATGTTTCCGGCAAATGGTAAGCGGCATCGCTTTAGGTTTCGCTCCTCTGGAGCGAGGAGGAGTCTTTTAGAAGTCGCGCGTTCTATAAACATTGCGTCCCTACGGGACGGGGAAGCCGAGTCGAAAACCTTGCTGAAAAAATTAGAAGTTGTCGGTTTGCTACACAGATACGACCTAAAACACTCCTGAATTCTGAAAAGTCTCACGTTCGGTTTTCAGCGACTTTACTGGGCCACCGCGCACACTAACTCGCGTTTGCTGAGATGTAGCCGCCGGTCAACGCCAGGATAATAGCTGCGCCTACAATCAGCCGGTAGACGATGAAGATTCCGGTCGAATGCGTTTTCAAAAACCGTAGCAAGAACCAAATTGATGCATAACCAACCACGCCCGAAACGATCGTCGCAACGATTAGCGGCAGATAGGTGCCGTCTGGGAGTTTATGAATCGCTTCCTTAAGCTCAAGGGCGCCGCTGGCAGCTATCGCGGGAATGGAAAGCAGAAACGAAAACCTCGCCGCCGTTTCGCGCGTTTGACCTGCGAACAAGCCGCCCATCATTGTCGAGCCTGATCGGCTCGATCCTGGGATCAAAGCAAGCACCTGAGCGCCGCCCACTGCCAAAGCGTCTCCGATTCCCAAATCGTCCATGGTTCGGTTTCTCTTGCCGACCCATTCTGCAATCGCTAAGAGAATCGCAACCACGATCATCATCGTCGCGATCACCCAAAGGTTTTTGGTGAATGTTCCTTCGATCTGTTTTTTGAACAGCAGTCCCACCGCGGCCACCGGAATTGAGCCAATGATTACAAGCCAGCCTAGCCAGGCGTCCTGTGAAAGACCGAAACGTCCAGGAGAGCTCGTAGGCTGATTTGCCGCATCCTGAACGGCGGCCGGCCTCCTCGTAATCAATGCAAGGTGATCGCGGACAAAGGCGCGCGTAATGTTGATGATGTCGCGGGCAAAATAGATCAGGACGGCCAGGAGCGTGCCAAGCTGTATGACAGCAATCGTAGCGGTGGTTTGTTCCGCTTTAAGTGTTGCGTCAACGCCTTCGAACAAGCCGACAAGGCGGGCGGCGAAGACGAGATGTGCGGTTGAGCTGATTGGGATGAATTCGGTTAAACCCTGGACGATGCCGAGGATGATGGCTTGTAGGATGGTCATTATCAGAAGTCAGAGGTCAGGGTCAGAAGTCAGAAGTCAGGATTCAGTAGTAGTGTTCAGTAGGCAGTAATCAGCGCAGTTCGCATCAGCATCAGATATTTCAACAATTGGACGGATCTACTGACCTCTGACTTCTGACTTCTGACCTCTGACCCTGACCTCTGGCTTCTGGCCTCTGGCCTCTATTCCCTAAATGAATTCTTGCGCGAAATCCGATCGTACATCCAAATCGGCATGATCATTCCCGCTCGTACGATAGTAGCCAGCTGCCATGGGAACGAGTAGGTCTTTCGTCGCTTCTCAATGGCCCCAACGATCTTCTTTACCGCTTCGTCCAACTCCTGAAGGTATGGCAACTGCGCGTGCCGACCAGCGGTTAACGGCGTTTTAATAAATCCGGGGTGAATAATGGAAACGTCAATCCCCTTTGGCTCCAGATCAAGCCGCAAACTTTCAAAAAAGGACGATACGGCAGCTTTGCTCGCACAGTAAGCCGCCGATTTCGGCAACCCTCGATAGGCCGCGAGGCTCGACATCACTACCAGCTGTCCCCGTCCAGCCGCAAGCATTTCAGGCAGCACTGCTGCCACGCTGTTGCTCGCGCCAACGACGTTGATGTTCATGACCTCCGCGACTTCTTTGGGGTCAAACCTCGCGGCGTCGCGCGTTGGTCCAATTCCCGCGTTGGCGATGAGAACATCTATTGGCCCAAGTTTCTCCCTCAAGACGTCCGCTGCTGCACGAATTGATTCGGCGCTGCGGACGTCAGCCGGCAATGCCGCTGCCTCGCCACCCTTGGATTGAACTTCCTTAACTACCTCGTCCAAAACATCAGAACGTCGCGCCACGAGTCCCACCTTTGCGCCTCGCGCGCTCAGCTCAACCGCAAGCCCGCGCCCGATGCCTGACGACGCGCCCGTGATCATCACGACTTTGTCTGTCCAATCGCTCACAATGTTTGGCTTACTCTTGAGGATCTGGGACTAAGCACTCACGACTAGTACAACGAGCGGTTGCTATGAAGTCAGTAACTAAACCTGGACCACGACCGGCATAATTACAGGCCGTGCGCCGGTGAGTTTTTGAATAAATCGTTTCAGCTCCACTCGCAGGTGTTCTTTCAAAAGTCCCTCGTCTTGAATGGTTTTACGCGAAGCCCCCGCGAGCGCAGCAGTGACAACCCGCTGGGCGTCCTTGACGTTGCCGTTTGAGGAATCAAAACCGCGGACACCGCGCGCAACGATCTCGGGGGGCGACTGCAGCTCCCCAGTCTCAGCGTCAATGGTCACTATCAAGGTCACGATACCCTCGTAGGCCATCTGCTTTCTTTGCCGCACCGTCTCACCAGTAATTTCCTCAAAACCGCTGTCGTCGATGAACATCCTGGGCACGTCGCGTTTCTCAATTACAGTTGCGCGTTCACCATCAAGCTCCAGCACGTCGCCATTCTCAATCAGGATGATGTTTTCTTCCGCGTAGCCCAGGTGGTTCTTAACAAATTCCTTGTGACGAAACAGCATTCGGTATTCGCCGTGGATCGGAACCACAAATTTCGGGCGCACCGCTTCCGTCATGATGCGAATATCTTCCTGCGAGGCGTGGCCGCTGACGTGAATCAACCGGCGCTTTTCTTCGATGATGTTGGCGCCGCGCTTATAGATCATCCCGATCATGCGTGAAATCAACCGCTCGTTGCCCGGAATTATGCGCGCCGAAAGAACCACCGTGTCGCCTTCGTCAATCATCAGCCCCTTGTAACTCTGGCTCGCCATCTGCGAAAGAGCTGCACGCGACTCGCCCTGGGATCCGGTAACCAGAAATACAATCTCATGATCGCTCATCTGTTTTGCTTCATTGAGCGAAACCAGCAAGCCATCCGGAATATCGAGATAACCTAATCGATCCGACACTTCTACGTTCTTATGCATCGAACGGCCCAGCACGCAAACGCGCCGGTTAAACTGCTGTGCGACATCGAGCACAATCTGCAGACGATGGATCGAAGAGGCAAAAGCTGCAACGACGATGCGACCTTGAGCCTCGGCAAATATCTCTTCGAATGCAGGTATCACGGCCCTTTCGGAAGGAGTGCGGCCGGGAACCGTCGCATTTGTCGAATCAGACAGGAGCGCCAGGACACCTTCCTGCCCGTAACGTCTAAACGAACGTAAGTCGATCGGCTCGCCAATAACCGGCGTTTCATCAACCTTGTAATCGCCGGTGTGGATAATCGTTCCCACCGGCGTCTTGATCGCAAGAGAGAAACAATCCACCAGGGAGTGCGACACGCGAATAAACTCGACGCTGAAGTATCCGAGCTCGACGACGTCGCGCGGAGCGACTCTATGGACCAGCGTGTTTTCGACGAGGTCATGTTCATCGAGCTTGCTCTCGGCGAGGCCCGCGGTAAAGTGGGAACAGTAAACAGGAACGTTAAACTTTTTCAGCAGGTAAGGCAGAGCACCGAGATGGTCCTCGTGTCCGTGAGTCAAGACTATGGCCGTGATGTTGTCACGGTATTCTTCGAGGAAATCAAAATTCGGAATGCAGACGTCCACGCCATAGGCGCTCTCTTCGGGAAAGCCCATGCCCGCGTCGAGGATCAGCATCTCATCCTCATAACGCACAGCCATGCAATTCATTCCAAACTCGCCGATACCGCCGAGCGGAATGATCTCCAGGACATTACTCACCTTGGGTTATTACTCAACTCTCCCGAGAACTGATGGTCATCGAACTGCTTTTCAGCAGCAATTGAAGGGGCTAAACAAGCGATTGAGTATAGCATGCCGGCTTTACGTCCGCAGACAGGGCCAAGTACTCTACTGTGAATCAAAGCTAACAGGAGTTCTTTCAATGACGAGCAAAGTGGTATTCGCCGTATTGGGTTTGGTCTTAACGTTATCTGCCTGTTATGCACAGGAACAAGGGAACAAGAGCGAGTTGCCAATAAAAAACCTCGAACGGGAACTCGAAGTCGCTTTAGCGAAAGGCGACGCCGTCACGCTCGAGCGCCTTCTGGCTCCGGACTATTTCGAGATAGATGCTCGAGGCGGTGTTAAGAAGAAGCCAGATGTGCTCGCACTCGCGCGCGCGGTCAGCAGCAAGCCTGGCGCAGTAACAGTCGGGCCGGAAAAGACTGTCGACGAGTTGACTGTCCGTGTTTACGGAGACTGTGCGATAGTATCCGGGCGTATGACCATTCGCTACCAGTTCATGGAATATCAAACCTCGTCACCGCAGGCTCAAGGTCCGGCCACGGTCGATCAGGAACGATTCACCAGGACCTATTCGAAGCTGGGTGGACGTTGGCAACTGGTCGCGTGGCAAACCACTTCAATCGCGAAAAAATAATATCCCGAGCATTGTGTCTTTGGAGTGCGGCCCGGCGCCGCTTTGGTCCAACCTCGAGATACCTCAAGCCTAGTGAGTTGAGTTGCGCAACGAGTCGGCGCCAGGCCGCCGCGGACCAAAGCGGCGCCGGGCCGCCGCACTGCTAGAAGGCGCCCAAACGCTCTTCATTGTCGGCAAGTTCAGGTTCAACTATTGACATCTTTTGTACGCGAGAATATCGTGCTGTCGCTCAAAACCTTTACTGAATGAGCGGTTCTCCAGCCGGTATGGCGGAACGCAATCACTTCCTCAAAACCATGGGTTAGAACAGTAGTGTTGCCGCCACTAAATGGGGCCCGTAGCTGCCTTTAAGAAGTGGCGCTACTCCAGGAGGTTATTCATGGCAAAACCGAAGTTGTTCATTGGCTCCTCGCAGAAGAACCTGCGGGTCGCGAAACTAATTGCCGAAGCGTTGGAAGACTGTGCACACGTAAAAGTCTGGGATGAAGATGTCTTCGGGCTGAATCGAGGCAATCTCGAGACACTACTGAAGCAGCTGGAAGAGTACGACTTTGCAGTCTTTGTGCTTGCAGCCGACGACATGACGGCGAGCAAGGACGAGACTAAGCACTCGCCGCGCGATAATGTCCTTTTTGAAAGCGGTCTCTTCATGGGGGTCCTGGGTCGCGAACGGGTTTTCCTCGTCTACGATGAGGCTGTGCCTCTGAAGATACCCTCCGACCTCGCCGGGATTACGCTTGCCGGCTTCGACGGAAGTAGGATTGCTGAAGGTGAGTCCGCCGTGCGAACGTCCTGCCGCAAGATCAGCGAGGCAATCACTGCCGCCCGCTTCCCCCATCTTGTAGGAGATTGGAGATCGGTTTATCCGCTGACTTTCGAGGAAGGAAGTCCGATGGTCGAGGAAATACTCGAGATAAGACCTGGCCGTAACGGGCTGTCGTTTGTCACTAAGACGAGCTCACTCCAAGACTACTACACAGCCTTTGGCCATTTGGCTTTGGAGAGACAGATTATCGGGAAGTGGAAATCTCGCGAAGAGTCAAACGATATGGAGGGCGTTTTCGTTCTTACCGTTAATCCCACATCCAACATAATGTACGGCTATTTCACCTCGCCGGATGAAATTGGCGGCGTGGTTTACGCTATGTGGGTGTTGGCCAAAATGGCCGGCGCCGATGAGGCTCGCGTCGCTGAGCGTCTGAAGAAAGCTGAGGAGTTGTTAAAGCAAAAGACGGTTTTGGGACCCTCCAATCCCGAGGGAGACCGCGTAAATCGAACGTCAGAGCCAATCGCGCAAACCGAAACCCTCAACTGACAAATGAACAGCGACCACCGAGTTCTATTGTTTTCTTTTTTGGCGATCGTGATGTGGGGGCTCTGGGGCTTCTTTGGGAAGCTCGCGCTGGAAAGGAAAATGGCGCCGATCTCAATCCTGTTCGCCGAGACATTAATCAGCGCAGTCATCGCTTTTCCGATTTTTCTGACAATGGCTACCCGGGCAAACGCTCCAGCACTACAATCCAGCTTCAACGTTTACGGAGTCCTCTCGGGATTTGGTCTGGCTGTAGGTTTGCTCTTCTACTATTTCGCGCTCTCCGAGGCGCGGGTCGCGATTGTGGTGCCGCTCACGGCCACGTATCCGATTGTTGCCGTGTTGCTCAGTTATGCACTCCTTGGCGAGCGACCGAGTTTGGCGCAATGGATCGGAATTATCCTGGTTGTGATCGGCGTAGCCCTTCTTCTTTCTGGTTCTGCAAGCGAGTCACGATGACCGGGAGTTCGGAAGCTTGAACAGCCTGCCGGCTGATCGCCATGTCTAAATTAAGAAAGGAAAATCTTATGAGTACGGCGAAGAACACCAAAGCCACTGTGATTCCCGCGATGCGTTATCGCGATGCACCGGCGGCGATTGAATGGCTCTGCGATACCCTGGGTTTCGAAAAACATTTGGTGGTTCCCGACGAACAGGGTGGTATTGCGCATGCGCAACTCAGCTTAGGTAACGGAATGATCATGCTGGGCTCACTCCGCGAAAGCGAGTATGGCAAGTTGCTAAAACAGCCTGATGAGATTGGTGGAGCGGAAACGCAGAGTCCGTATCTTGTCGTGAATGACGCGGACGCTATCTATGAGAAAGTGAAGGCAGCGGGCGGCGAGATCACGATCGAGGCAAAGGATGAAGACTACGGCGGCCGTGGGTTTAGCTGCCGCGATTTGGAAGGACACATCTGGAACGTCGGGACGTATGATCCGTGGGCCTAACAGGGAACAAACAAGATTTGTCATTTGTCATTTGTCAGTTCTCATTTGCCATTGGGTTCGGAGGCCCTCAGCTGGAGGGCTGATGACGCGGAAGCGCTCGGCCGTGCTTATGAGCGGCCTCCACTGCTGACGATTAGATACACCTTCGCTTACAATCCCCCTCATGAAAAGATTCCATCTAGCAGTTCTCCTGGGCCTTCTGTTCTGCTCAACTGCCTTTGCCGCGCCGCAGACGATGCGTCTGGATTATTACCATACCGGCAACGCGAAGCAGGAACACTTCAGTCTCGATCGCATTCTGATTGAACCGCTGCCGTGGCCGGGCGACATGTCGAAGACGCTCGACAAAACCAACCTCGGCAAATATTTTTTCGAAGTTCGGGATCAGAAGACGAAACGGGTCATTTACTCGCGCGGCTTTGCGTCTATCTATGGCGAGTGGGAAACCACAGATGAAGCCAATGCGATCATGCGCACCTTCAGCGAGTCGCTTCGCTTTCCTGCTCCCACTGCGCCGGTTGAAGTTGTTCTCAAAAAGCGCGACGCAAAGAACGACTGGACCAATATCTGGACGATCAAGGTTGACCCCAAAGACATCTTCATCGGCCGCGCGAGATCAAAATCACCGGCCCGCCTGATTCCCATTCAACGTATGGGCGACCCGTCGACCAAAGTTGATTTCCTGATCATAGGCGATGGGTACACCGCTCGTGAGCTTCCGAAGTTTGAAAGAGACGCCCGCCGGCTAACGCAGGTGTTATTTTCCACCTCGCCCTTTAAAGAGCATCGGAACAATTTCAACGTCTGGGGCCTGTGCCCGCCCGCATTTGAGAGCGGCATCTCGCGGCCGTCGACCGGCGTCTATCGCGACTCGCCGGTTGGTTCCACCTATGACGCGTTTGGCTCAGAACGTTATGTTTTGACTTTCGACAATCATGCGCTTCGCAATGTTGCGCAGTTTGCGCCTTACGAATTCATCGAGATACTCGCCAACAACCGCACCTACGGCGGCGGCGGGATTTTCAATCTCTACAGCACCGTCGCTGCTGACAATGGTTTTGCGAATTATGTTTTCGTTCATGAGTTTGGCCATCACTTCGCGGCGCTCGCCGACGAGTATTACACCTCGCCAGTTGCCTATGCGCCTGCGCCGGCAACAAACCGCGTCGAACCGTGGGAGCCGAATGTGACAGCGTTGCTGAATCCCCCGAGGGTCAAATGGCAGGACCTGGTTACACCGGGCACGCCGATTCCCACTCCCTGGAACAAGGAAGCCTACGAGCAAGCGTCCCGCGAGTATCAGAAAAGACGCACTCAAATCAGAAAAGATAACCGCCCCGAAAGTGAGATGGAGGCGCTCTTTCGCGAGAACCTGAAGTTTGAGCAGGCGATGTTTCAGCGCGAAAAACACTGGGGACACGTGGGAGCCTTTGAAGGTGCAAACTATGAATCCAAGGGATATTACCGGCCGCAGGTAGACTGCATTATGTTTTCGCGCACCGACTACTTTTGTAAGATTTGCCAACGTGGAATCGAACGCGTGATCGATTTGTATGCGAGGTAGTCGATTACTATCGGCACGGCGTACGATCCACGAATCACACGAAACGACACGAACAGAGAGGAGCGGACTTGTCCGCACGATCTGATTCGTTTAGAGTGCGGACTTGTCCGCTCGGCGAGGGTACAAGTGCCCACTCTAAACGGGAGGTAAAGTTTTTACGTCTGACCTCTGACTTCTGAGTATCTGATGATCTTATTCTTCAAGTGCCTCATCCTTATTTCCCTGTTGCCTGGTGTTTCTCAAAAGCCGGCTCGCGAAACACGCGAGTCACGCGACATCAAGGAACTAACCCGCCTCGAGTCTGTCTGGAACGAGGCCCACTTGCGAGGAGACGCCCCAACGCTCGATAAGTTGTGGGCCGAGGATCTCTTCGTCACAGTGCCCGACATGGCGGTGATGAACAAAGAAGAATCTTTAGCCGTCTGGAAATCCGGCAAGATGAAATTTGACATTTACAAAACATCCGACCTTCGCATTCGCGTCTACGGCGACTCGGCAGTAGTAACCGGCCAACTGGTGCGTATACGCGATGCCAACAGTAAAGAATTCGAAGACGATTGGCGCTTCACGAAGGTGTACGTTCGTCGCCAGGGCAAGTGGCTCGCGGTCGCATGGCATGGTTCACACGTCGGATCGCCGTAGCGTTACAAAACTGTAGGGGCGTCCCCTACAGAAAATGGAACCGTCTTTGTGATAGGAACTGCTGTGCTTTTGCAATCTCTGTTGGTAAACTGACCACCGAAGAAACAGAGAGCGCGACAATTAATCCTTAAGCGGCGTCGTCCACACGCGCTCTAAGTTTTCCGGCCTCAACTATCCTCGCTTTCCAGCAATGCCGAGCGCCGTTGTTTGGCAGTACAGCAATCCGACGAATAGTGCGGTGCAGCAAGAGCCGTTGCGCAGTACCCTTCTAAGCTCAAACATGATTGAGGTGACACAATGAAATTACCGAAAAAAAAACAGCAAGAACTCGAAGACAAAGGCAAACCAGCCGAACGACAAACGCGTGGTGGCGGTGCGATGGGACGTTTGCGCCAGTTTCAAAAAGAGCGTGGCCTGGAGAAGACGGAACTTTCAAATCCCGCAAGTGAGAAGTCGGGAAAGGACAAGGCTAAACGCGGGCGAGCCTCTAAGAAATAAACACCTCCTCGCCGATGCCTGAGTTCAGTCCTCTCTTTTAACAACCTGCCCGAAAGAAGGAAGCTGACATGAGAGATCCATTTAGTGATGACCGAACCGCATCTGATTCATCTACTGCCCGTGGGGGCGCTACAAGATCCAGAGGCGTTGCCACCCGTGGACTGAAACCCGGCCAGGCAAAAACCAGCGCCAAAGCAAGGTCGGCCCGTCCTCGTCTACCACGTGTACCTGGCGGCAAAGCCCGTGCGCGTCTTCACCTCTTTGAACAGCAGCGTGAAATCGAGGAGACCGACGTCAAGAGGAAAAAGCCTGACAAGCCTTCAGCAAAATTGCGCAGTCGTTCTGCGGTCATGACACGTTCAGCGCGTTCACGCTCGCGTGGGCCAAATGCCGATTCTGCGTCTCCCTACCTGCGCGCATTTGTCCACAAGAGAGATCTTGACATCACGGCGCCGGCCAGTCCGGTCGAGCAAGGATGGCGGCCGATTGGTCCTTTCAGCATTCCGCATGGACAGAGCTACGGCAGGGGCGCCGGCAGCAGACCTCCGGTTGCCGGAAGAATTGTGACGATTGCCGTCGATCCGGGGAACGCCAGTCACATTCTGATCGGCTCAGGAGGCGGCGGTGTTTGGGAAACGAAGGACACCGGCAAGACCTGGCACCCGCGAACAGACGATCAACCTTCGATGTCTACCGGCGCCATTGCTTTCGATCCAACCAATCCTCTGATCGTTTATGTCGGAACCGGCGAAGGCGATTCAGTGTCAGCGCTCGGCGTGGGGATTCTAAAATCGACCGACGGCGGCACAACCTGGAGCCTGCACGCGCGGGAGCCTTTTGAAGGAATCGGGTTTTATGAGCTGGTGGTCGACCCGCTGAATGGCAACCATATCCTGGCCGCGACTACCGCCGGTCTCTTTGAATCGACAAACGGCGGCGCCGCCTGGACGCAGCGACGTGCTCAAGTAACCTGGGATCTCTCCATACACCCGGCAAACTCGGCTGATCCGGGTTCCACTAAGGAAATCTTCGCGGCCTGCAAAGACGGCCTTTTTCGATCGACGAATGGTGGTACGTCCTGGAGCCCGGTTTCTCTTCCCGGCGCATCCAGCCAGCGCGACCGAATCGAAGTATGTCACGCTCCGTCTGACGGGAATGTCGTATATGTTTGGGCGGCGGGTAATCCACAGGTCGCAGATCCGGGCGATCCTGGCTCCACAATGCCGAAGCCTTCTCTATGGCGCCGCAACGTTTTTGGTGGACCATTCACGCCGGCCACCCCACCGCCCGACGTCCAAACCAGCCAGGCGTGGTACGACTGGTTCCTAGGCGTAGCACCAAACAATCCTGACGTTTTATATGTTGGAGCGATCAATGTTCACAGGGGTATCCGCTCGGCAAGCGGTACATGGGCCTGGACCAACATCGGTGCAAAAATTTCCGGAGACTCTGTCCATCCGGATCAACACGCTATAGCTTTCAGCCCGACTGATCCAAGCACCGTCTATGTAGGAAACGACGGTGGCATTTATCGTTCGCCTGATGCCGGCATCACCTGGCAGCCACTCAACAAAGGACTCAACATCACCGAGTTTGAATTCCTGGCACAACATCCTCAATTTGAAAATTGGTTAATTGGCGGCACGCAGGACAACGGCACTGTCCGGTACGAAGGCGAGGAAGTTTGGTATCACGTGGAAGATGGTGACGGAGGCGACTGCGGCACAAACGCAACTAATCCCTACACGTGCTACAGCACGTTTTATGGAATGGGAATGCAGCGTTCGACCCGCGGTGGAGGATGGGGCACATGGACCTGGGTAGGCCCAAACGTTCCTAACGCTGACAATTATCCGGATGGATCGTTGTTTTATCCGCCGGTCGAAGTTTGTGGCCGCACCGTGGTCCAGGCAGGCCGGAAGGTTTATATCTCAGCAGATGGCGGGACAAACTGGAGATCGGTGGCGCTGCCGGCTGTTGCCGGACTTGCCTCCTCCATGGTGGTCCCAAATCCGTCCCGTATTTACGTCGGCACGGACAGCGGCCGCGTATACCGGCTCGATTTGGTAGGGACAACCTGGTCCACTCCGGTTTCCCTGGGACGGCCATCGGCGGGCTTCGTCAGCGACGTACTCGTCGATCAGACAAATCCCAACAGGCTTTGGATCACTTATTCCAGCGTCGGTGCCGGCGTAGGCGGCGCTGTTTTCCGATCCGACAATGCCGGGGCAAGTTGGCAGGATGTCACCAACGGCTTGCCCGATATTGCCCTCAACTCGGTCGAGATTGATCCACTTAATCCCGATACGGTTTACGTCGCTGCCGATGTGGGCGTCTATCGCTCGACAAATGCAGGCGCGGTCTGGACCTCATTTAATAACAAGCTGCCCAACGTGTTGGTAAAAGACCTCGCGTTTCATCCGCGTTCCAGGCTTCTGCGCGCGGCAACTCAGAGCCGAGGCGTATGGGAAATTGCAATCGACCAGGCGATGATGCCAAGTGTCGATATTTACCTGCGCGACAGCACGGTAGATTCGGGGAGAAGTTCGCCGTCGGCATCAGGCGTTCCGGATCCATTTAGCTTTGGTTCGCAAACATTCTGGTGGCAGTGTCAGGATATCAAGGTCGACTCCCCATCATTTCAAACCCCACTGGCGAGTGATGTCGACTTTCAATTCTTTGAAGACGACCATGGCGTTTTCGCATCCGGACTCAAACATGAGAATCCGCAGCGCAACCGAACTGTCCGCGTCTTCGTTCAGTTGCACAACCGTGGAATTAATCCAGCTGCGAACGTGGCCGTAAAAATCTTCTTTGCAGAGGCGGCAGTGGCCTTGCCAAACCTGCCCACGAGTTTCTGGAATGGCTTTCCGAATAACGTGTTGCCGAACAATTCTCCATGGAAGCAAATTGGTCCACACAGGATTGTCGAGTCGGTTGACGGCGGCAGCGCAAAGATTGTGGCGTTTGATTGGACGGTGCCACCCACGGCGCCCAACAACATCAGTTTGTTGGCCATCATCACGGCCGACAATGATTCTCTTTCCACTTCTGAACTGAACATCGCGGCGCTGGTAAAGGACAACAAGAAGTGTGGACTAAAGAATATGGTGATAGTAAATCCGTCGCCCATAGCCGGACCGGCTGTGCGTTCATTAAGACTCGATGTGGGCCGTACCGCGAACTCCACAGAGTTTTCCCTCGCAACAGATCGCGCCGCTACTTCGATGATTCGATCCGTAGTTTTAAGTAAGCCGCTCTCGGCGCTTGCGAAGAAGGCCAGGGTGAAGCAGGTAAAATTGAGCAACGCCGACAAAGATGAATTGGCGCGATTGATGCTCGAAACACCTGAGCTAAAGAAGCTGCTTGACACGAAAACTGCCTTCGCGACCAGCGATGGAGTGTGGCTGGAGAATGTGACACTGAAAGGTAAAACGCCTCAGCCGATCGTCGTTCTGCTAAATTCGGAGTCGCCTCGAAATCGTAGCGGTTCAATAATCCAGTCAACCAGCGACGGCACCATCGTAGGTGGCTTTACGTTTCAAGCAAACGATAATAGCTAGGGACATTGGACCGAGAAGGCTAAGCACGGAGCGGGGGCATGCCCACCTTCCCAACCTCGAGGTAGTTTAAGCTGCCTCTGAAATCCAAAGTGCAGGGTCGCAGGGTTAACTTTGAATGGTTCGAGGTTGGGAAGGTGGGATTAGCACCCCAGCGGGGCTGCCCCGCTGGGGACCTGGGCTTGCCCCCGCTCTTCGTCGCGTTACCAGGATGCAGATCAAAATCGCCGAGCTCGCCCGCCCCGAATTCAAAGCTGACCCTTATCCGTTTTACGCGCGGCTCCGCGCCGAATCTCCGATATATCGCACGACATTCCTGGGCAAGACAACCTGGCTGCTGTCCCGGTACGCAGACGTCCTGGCCATGTTAAAGGATGAGCGCTTCGTAAAAGACTGGTGGCCTACGACCAAATGGCTTCATCGTTTTTCCGGAGCGATGACTCGCCACATGCTAAATATGGATGGCCCGGAGCACACGCGACTACGCACTCTCGTGCATAAGGCCTTCGCGCCACATTTGATGGAACGCTTACGCGAGGACATTCAGAAACGATGTGACGAATTACTTGATCAACTCGAGACCAATAGCCCCGCGGACCTAATGGGCGGTTATGCACTGCCGCTTCCTCTCACGGTGATTTCTGAACTGCTCGGAATTCCGCCCGGTGAGCGTCAGCGTTTGCACAATTTGTCGCGTAGTAGTCTTTCGGCCGCCAGTTTCTCGGGAGTCGTGCGCTCGTTGCCTGATCAACGACTGCTCATGAGACGTATTCGCAAGTTGATTGCCGAACGTCGTTTGGAACCCCGCGACGACCTGATTACGGCCTTGGTCCAGGCAGAAGAAGCGGGCGACCGGCTTAATGAAGCCGAACTCGTAGGCACGATCTCGTTGCTTTTGATCGCCGGTTATGAAACCACTGTAAACCTAATCAGCAACGGGGCATTGACTTTGATCGAGGATCCCGCGGCCCGGGAACAGTTTCAGCAAAATCCAGAACTGACAGGTTCAGCGGTCGAGGAAATACTGCGATATACGAGTCCTCTGGATCTGGCGAGCCAGCGATTCGCGTCTGAGGATGTCGCGATTGATTCTTCAGCCATTGCTCGTGGCGACATAGTTGTCGGGATTCTCGGGTCAGCAAACCACGACGAAACTCAATTCCCGGATCCTGAAAAGTTCGACATCAAGCGAGATCCAAACAAACATTTATCTTTCGGACAAGGCGCGCATTTCTGTATCGGTGCGCCGCTGGCGCGGCTCGAAGGGAAAATCGCATTGACGACACTGTTTCGTCGCTTTCCTGAGCTCCGGCTGGCCCAGCCGGCAGAAAAATTGCGCTGGCGAAAGAGCCTGATTGTGCGAGGCGTAGAGGAATTGCCGGTGACACTGGCATAAATAGACCACACAGGATGCCGGCGCGCGCGGTCTGGACGCGAACGGCGGAGCGGGGGCAAGCCCACCTTCCCAACCTCGAGCTATTCAAAGTTGACTCTCTGCGATGTGCGGTTTTTGGAATTTAAGAGGAAATTCAAATATCTCGAGGTTGGGAAGGTGGGCTTGCCCCCGCTCTTTGCTGCGTTACAATAACTTTCGCGTTTTCAAATACAATTCCAATCTTCAATGCGGACTACCTTTCTTCAACGCCTCTGTGCGCTTCTCTTCAAGCCTGTAGACATTTCCTTTCTCGTTTACTTCCGCATCGCCTTCGGCGCAATCATGCTGTGGGAGGTTACGCGTTTCTTCGAATACGACTGGATCCGGCGTTATTACATTGAGCCCGCAATGCACTTCACCTACTACGGGTTTAGTTGGGTCCGGCCCTGGCCCGGGCGCGGCATGTACTTTCACTTCTACGTGCTGGGCATCGCCGCCGCATGTATCATCGTCGGCTTTTGCTACCGCGCCGCTGCCGCGGTGTTCTTTCTGGGTTTCACTTATGTTTTCCTTCTGGACCAGGCGCGTTACCTGAATCACTTCTATCTCGTTTGCCTAATTAGTTTCCTGCTCATTTTTCTTCCGGCAAATCGCGCAGTGTCTCTGGACGCGCTGTTGCAGCCAAAGATTCGCTCCGATGTAGTCGAGGGATGGACGCTGTGGTTACTGCGCCTACAGATAGGTATCGCCTATTTCTTCGGAGGTATTGCAAAGCTCAACAGCGACTGGTTGTGGGGCGGCGAACCCATGCGGACTTGGTTGAGTCCGTTTACCAACCTTCCGCTTTTTGGGCCGATCATCCAAAACGAGCGGGTCGTGTATGGCTTCGTATATGGCGGGCTCCTTCTTGACTTGCTGGTCGTGCCTCTCTTCTTGTGGCCGCGGACCCGGCCAATTGCTTTCGTCGCGGCGATACTCTTTAACCTGATGAATGCCGTGATGTTCAACATCGGAATTTTTCCGTGGTTTATGCTGGCGGCTTCATTGATCTTCTTCCCTCCGGATCTGCTCAGACGTTTCGTGCGCGCTGTGAAATCTCCTGGCAACTCGGGCCTCGATGACGAAGCTCCAAAACCTGTGGTGGTAAAACCAGCGCCAGAAGTTGAAAATTGTGGCCCACTTTCGCCGCGGCAGAAAACGATAGTCTGGGTAATGACCGCTTACCTGGCGGCACACTTTATTTTGCCACTCCGCCACTACCTCTATCCGGGAAACGTAAGTTGGACCGAGGAAGGCCATAACTTCTCCTGGCACATGAAGCTGCGCACCAAGAGAGGCAAAGCGATTTTTACGGTCACACATCCACGGAGTGGACAATCCTGGACAGTTGACCCCGCAAATTATCTGCCTGATTGGCAACTCCGTAAGATGGCAACCAAGCCCGATCTGATTGTTCAGTTTGCACACTATCTGGTTGAACAAAAACGACGAGAGGGATACGAGGGAGTAGAAGTCAGGGCGCAAGTGACTTCTTCGTTAAATGGGCGCAAGCCGCAGTTGATGATTGATCCTAACGTGGATCTGGCTAAGGAACGAGTGAGTTTGCTGCCGGCGCGTTTTATTCTTCCGCTTACAACTCCGCTGGGGGATAGGGGAACAGTTACGGAAGAGGATCAACAGCCGGAGAATTAGTGACGAAGTGTTGCTGTTCGCTCCTGACTAAAAGCATCGCGGAGCGATCTCATTAGCACCGCGGCTTCAGCCCGGTGATTGAAAACGCACGATAAGTCCTGGAACCGTTTCAACGGTTTGTTCGGTCAGGAGAAACCGTTGGAAACGGTTTAAAAAAGGACCTCAGCGGACCTTGATCACCGGGCTGAAGCCACGGTGCTAATGAGATCGCTCCGCGTGGTCCGACGTTTGATGGAGGTAAGGTCCGCTCGTTAAAGATAATCGTATGATCTTTTCTCAGAACGCAGCGGACGCTTCAGACATGAAAGTTACGGCTTGCTGTTCGCAGTTACGTTCTTCTCTTCCAGCGTCGCGCGCGCGATCGCAATCGCTACCAGTGCTCGCGGAGCATCGGCCATGAAATTTCTTCCGACATCCATTGCCTGATAAAAGTCGTCCCGAGCCAGCACGGCAAATGACTCCGGGAGGTCAGTGGGAGCTGCCAACTCTGTACCCATGACCACGCCAAACTTCCCTTCCAATATCCAACGCGTATTTCCATTCTCGCCCGTGAAGTTTGGAGCGGCATTCCCCGCTTTCACCGTCTCTCCCACCAACTCCCAGGCCCGAACGCGATTGAGTTTGGCAAAATGGCCCAGCAACGACACCAACGCATAGGCACGTTCAGGAGTGCTTGCATCAATTCGTCGCGCTTCTGCAAGGGCCTCTTCAAGCAGTTCAACCGCCCGAACACGATCACTTTTGTCGACGAGATCTGCCGCCTGTATCAACACTCGCGAACGAAAGGTATGAGAGATCTCGGCCTTCCGAGCCAGCTTGATTGCGTCGTCGACATTTTCCTTTCTCAGGTATCCCTGAATAAGACTGTAATCAACGAAGCTTCGAATACCCTTGCGCGTTTCCAGATCTTCAATCTTGTTCAGGTAGTCGATCGCTGCAGGATCGCCTGCTCGCGCTGCATCCATTGCGGCAAACGCATACGCCTGATCACGCTCATCCGCGTTTCGCGCACGTTCCAATCGATCCTCCAATGCGTCAGTTACCTTTGTGCCGGCTGTCTCCGGAGTCATTCCCCTGGTTAGTGAACGATCGCCTCCTCTACGCGCCGCCTCGGCAGCTTCAGGTCCCAGAGCCGTAAGTTGCGCGTTGATCGCCGGCACGAGCTCGGGCGCGTGTTGTTGAAAGAGCGGAAGTAAACGAGCGGCCATGAAATATGTGCCCGCACGCCCTGCGGAAGACTGGTCCAATTGAGCAAAAGGCCGAAGCAGTATGTTGGCTGCGACGCGAAGAACGGCCGCGCGAAGTGGGGCATCGATATTCGGGACAGAACGCGAGATGTTTGTGTTAGCCGAAGGAATGCCTTCGGGGGAAACCGCAAGATCGATCCAGGGTGTAAACGCATACCGGGTCAACAACGAAACCGTGTTTGCATCTGAATCCTGATAGGCGGAGACACGGCCCAGCAATGCTGCAAATCTCTGGTCTGCCGCAGGAGCGTTCTTCACGCGCAGGTTTACCAGGAAGCTGATCGTAGGCCTCGTCATTTTAACCAACGCGGGATCCGCGAATTGAAGAGCGCGCGGGACATTGTCGGCTTCCAGAAACTCCCCAGCCAGTCTTAATCGGTCGCGGACCTCGACCTCGGAAAGCGCAGTGCCGCCGGTCGAGTCTGCCATTGCATCTTTCGCCGAGCCGGCCATTCGCTTGAGAAATTCTTCGCCGAGGGCATGGTCACGCGACGCAGCCAGCTTCAACACTTCGGAGCGGAGGTTCGTGCGTATTCGCCCCGACGGAGGAGGGCGGTTAGCGCTTACTCGTCCCGGTACAGCGGCGCCCGCGCTTGAAGGCTGCGTCTCAAACGCTTCGGCGGCTTCCCAGGCTCGACGGAATAAATTGCGAGCGTTTTCCGGCTCCACCTCCCAAAGCGCATCCGCGATGCGTGCCTGCACGCGTGCACGCAAGGCTTCATCCTGGTAGCTGCGAGCTTCAATTGCCAGAGTGGTGAGCGAGCCAAGAGCGATTGAACGCCGCTGCGCAACTTCCGGATCGAGCTCTTTTTTCGCGGTTTTTGCCGCAGCAGGATTGGGCTTCTGCCCTTCTGCGCGCCCAGGATTCGGGCCCGGGACAGATTTTTGTGCAGTAGTGGTTGACTGGGCAACGACCAACACCGGCAAGGTGAGCAGCTGTAACGCAGCCAGGCGCATACATTTCATCGCCGTTCTCCTGTTATCACTGGGTGGGATGGGGAGCCGCTGTGGACGGTGCGTACTTTACCACATGTGGTTATGACACCTCAGCGCCAAAGGCGCGAAATGTAATAGCCTGGGCCAGCGGCCCAGGATGGTCAGTCGACGTTCGAAGCGCTGAAAGCGCGAAATGCTTGGCCGACCCACTTTTATTTCGCGCCTTCAGCGCTTGGTGAAATTAACCCATTCGCCCAGGGCGTTGCCCTGGGCTATTACATTTTGCGCCTTTGGCGCTTCAGACCCTGCGTTCAACTGCGTCCGGTTTGTTAGCGTCGTTGACGATCAATTTCAAGTGTAATATCGTCCCCTCTTAAATAATATGCTCGTAACCAATTTCAGCAGCCAATTCGCTTTTCGATTTACTGCCACTATCGCCGTGCTTTGCTTGATGCTCGGGTTAGAGGCATCGGCGCAACCGGGGGCATCCGGGGGCAAAGTTACTTCAGGCGCTGCGGCGGCAACCGGGCCGACCACAAAACCGACTGCCAGGACGCCGGCTAAAGCAGTCCGAACTTCAGCGGCAACGAAAAGCACTGTTAACAAAGCAAGTCCCGGGAGAACCGCCGGTGCTCCTGCCAACATCGAGGGGAAATGGTGGACGACTGGGAATGGTTTTGGCGACGCTGAAGTTGTATTCGCCCAAACTGGTTCAAGCGTGTCTGGAGTTATCCGCTACGCGGACGGCCGCACCGGAAACGTCACCGGCACGATGGTGGGTAAGAGGCTGCAACACTCTTGGACCAACTCTGCGGGCGATGGAGGGACAGGTTGGTTGGAGCTCAGCTGGAATAATTTCCTCGGTGGTCCATGGCGGAACCAGAGAACCAACGATGGTTCGTGGACACTCAGCCGGATCGAGGGCAACTGGTGCTTTGGCGGCAGCCGCAATCGGATCCGCAGGGTGAGTCACGACGCGCGCGGGCTAATTGCGATGACCACGGAAGATGGCTCACAGGAAAAGGGACACCTTGAAGGGCCATGGCTGTTCTTGCATTCAGACCTTGGGAGCATCAAGGGCGAGATGAACTTCAGAGCCAACCGGGTGGAATGGTCTACCGGCTTCTATTGGACGTGGTGTGGCAGATGAAATCTGGGCCAGAGGCTGGTAGTTTAGAGTTCATCTTTAGCCTGCTCTTTGGCGACGAGCACGCAAGCTGAAGCTTGAACTCTGAACTACGCGCCAGATGGTAAGAGTAGGCAATGAACCAAGGCAGAGGAAGCATTATGAAATACCTAAAGTTGTTTGCGACAGGATTACTAACGTTGCTCGTGTGCACGTCCGCGGTAGTGGCCCAGTCGGCCCACACGACGTTGCCCGTCATCGCAACTTACGCTCTCAGCGGTCAAGTGATCGACCATAGTGGAAAGCCGGCTTGCAATATTCGCGTTTGCGCATTGGCCGAAGATTTCGACGAGACCAGGCCGAATGTTGCGATTCCCTGCACATTCTCGGGCGACAACGGCAACTTCCTGCTGATTTTGCACCGCACGGG
>Ga0190270_10000337_pt1 | contig 19922 bp, 16 predicted proteins | sample Popmic320T_FD_133748 | JGI IMG/M metagenome (GOLD analysis project Ga0190270, IMG submission 133748) | Populus adjacent soil microbial communities from riparian zone of Weber River, Utah, USA - 320 T | ecosystem: Environmental > Terrestrial > Soil > Riparian zone | place: USA: Utah | collected...
GATGCCAACGCGGCGCCGCATACCGCCTGAAAGTTCAGCGGGCATTTTGTCGATCGCGTCTTCGAGGTTGACGAAGCGAAGCATTCGCCTCACCTCGGGCTCCACCTGATCCTCAGGTAAACCCTGTTCATGTAAACGATAGGCAACGTTGTCATATACCGAAAGAGAATCGAATAACGCACCTTCCTGGAACACCATCCCGATGTTTTTGCGCACCGGCATCATCTGTATTTCGTTGTAATCCGTGATGTCTTCGCCGTCAACAAAGATTCGGCCGGAGTCTGGCTTTAAGAGGCCAAGTACCAGCTTGATGATCGTTGACTTACCGCCGCCTGACCCTCCCAGGATGATCTTGGTCTCGCCCTTGTTTACTTTGAAACTAAGTTTGTCCAGCACCACGCGATCGTCGAAGGCGAGCACCACATCACGAAATTCAATCGCCGGAACGATGCGTTGCCGATCATCGACTTCAGCGAAAGTCGATTCGGCGGCATTCTCGCTCATTTCCGAGATGTGGATCGATTCTGCGTGTGTATTTGATAACGCCATCGTCAGTAACCGGGATTAAGTCAGAGACGTGCCGAGTATGTATTGTAAAGCTCTCGCCAGGAAGAAGTCGGCAATGATGACGACAATCGACGCAGTGACCACAGCTCGCGTAGTCGCCCTGCCGACGCCCACGGTTCCACCTTCAGTATTCAGACCCTTGTAACACGCAATGGAACCAATGATCAGAGCAAAGCAAGTGGGCTTGACGAGCCCGCCAATAATATCATCCGTGCTAATGCCGTCACGAACAGAGTTTAGAAACTCTCCTATCGAGAGGCCGTAGAGACTTGTAGCTGCAAAGGCTCCTCCGCCGATCCCGACGACGTCAGCTAGCACGGTCAGCAGAGGAAGAGCCACCAGGAGAGCGATAACCCGAGGCGCGACCAGTTTCTTGACCGGATCGGTCCCGAGCGCTCGCATGGCATCGATCTGCTGCGATACGGTCATCGATCCCAGTTCGGCCGCGATAGCGGAGCCAACGCGCCCAGTAACCATCAGGGCCGTCAGCACGGGACCCAATTCACGCACGAGAGTCACGGCCACCAGCCGTCCGGTCTGGCCTTGTTGTCCCCAATAGGCCAATGTCGGAAAAGTTTGGACAGTGAGCACGCCACCGGTGAAGAAGCCAGTCAGCAGGATAATGCTGAGTGAACCGACACCAATCGTGTCCATCTGCGCGACTATTTCGGAAAAATATCGGGGACCTTTGATGAAGCCAGTGACAGCCCGCGCGACCATCAAGGTGATTTCCTGCAACTCGAGGATACCGCGGGTAACAAAGTTCATTTTGGAGCTAGTTTGGAAGCCCGCCTTTAGGAGTCGTTGCTGACTCCAGATAGCTATGGCTACGACGATTGAAGAAGCGAGATCAGCGGCCGAGTTTGAGACGCTCTAAGCACTCTTCAATGACGGCCACATTTGAAATAGCGGCTTATCATGCGCAAAGTTGCGCGACGCGTCAAGCTTCGTGAGATTTATACAAGCGCCGAGTGGACTGGCCATGAATGGTGGGAAACTTGCAATAAGAGCCGGTCAACTTTCGTTTGACCGGCTCTCAGATGGCGGCAAGATCTAAGGATTTGGTCGTTTCGGCGCAGCGGGGCGACGGAATAGAGGACCCGTGAGTTTCCGCTGTTCACGGAGGCGAAGTGATCGGTCCTCACGACGTTTTTGCCTCTCCTCCAGACGTTCTCCACCTCTAGCTTCATGCGCCTGCTTGCGCAAACTCTTCAACAATACCCGCTGCTCCGCAGTCAAAACTCGTCGGATCTTGACCTCGCTGACAATCCTCATACGCATGGCAGCGGCCTGGGCTGCCGCTGCCTCGCGCACGCGTTGCTCAACCACCGATTCATCGGGACTATCGGTGTCGAGGACCTCTTCCAGGGCCCGGTTAGTTTCGCGCACTCGTTGATTAATCGTGGCCCGCTCTTCGCGGTTCGCTTCTCTAAGCAGGCGGATTTGTTCGCGCTGCTCCGGGGTAAGATTCAACTGCCGAATAGGATCGGCGCCGAACCGACCTTGCGGAGGCATAGGTGGAGCGCCCTGCGGTTGCATAGCCTGGCCGGCGGCAGACACCACACCAACCAAAAGCAGCGTCGCCATCAACGTTAAGATTTGTAATGTATGCTTCATATGCCCTCTACACTCTGACATTCTCGCAAAAGCCTTACTGATTAATCCGGTCTCCAATTAAGACAAGTTCTGCGTCGCCATCATCTGCGATCAGCCTGAGGTCGGCCGCTAACTCTTCCCGCTCACCTTTTGAAAGTGGTCGTCCTGCTGTGCGTTGCGGGGAACCCGACGCGAGTTGCTTGTTTCGCTTCAAGGGACGCCCTACGGAAACGTCAGCCGGAGAATCCGCAGTCATCGTCTGCGGTTTATTGGCGGCTTCTCTTCGTTGTAATTCTTCCTTCACCCGACGTTCAACCTCGGAATCTAGCTCCTTCACCGAGGATGCCTGGCCCCCAGTTTTGTTTACGGCAGTTGTTTCAGGTGTGGTTTCCATCAAGCGAACCGCTGCCAAAACCGAGAACAAGCAAAATAGCAACGATGCAAATGCAACTGTTCCTTTCAACCATAGCGGCGAGAGGTTGAAGAACTCGCGGAGCGCTGCTAATGCGGAAGGCTTCGGGCGTTCTATCTGAGCGGCGGCTGGATGCGGGACAGTTGGCGTTAAGGCTCCGAGCGATTCGTTGCGCCAGCTAACCACTGATTCCCGTATATCGTTGAATGACGATAGCTGGGAACTACAATCAGTGCAGCCCTGCATATGGAGTTGGAAATTCCGCTTTGCCATAGGCTCCAACTCACCATACAAGAAATCGACGAGATCGTTTTCCCGACCGCAATTCAAGTTATTCATCTCTGTTTTCATCTTCCCACTCCCGCCTTACGCCGTTTCATTACCAAACTTTTGTAGACGCATCTGTAACTGTCTGAGTGCCGTATACAGCCGGCTCTTTACCGTACTTAGAGGCAAGTCAAGAATGTCCGAAATCTCCTTGAACGTGAGTTCCTCAAATTCCTTCATAACTACAACCTGCCTCAAGTCGACTGGCAAACTATTCACCGCACGTCTAACCGCTGCAGTCCTTTCCAGACCTTCCACTACTCGACTTGGCAAGTAATGAGCCGATGCAAAACTTGAGGCATTCTTTTCCTCTTCGGTTTCGAGAGCGCTCTCGTTTCTTACCTTCGCTCGCCGCTGCCGCGTGATGCACTGGTTAACAGCGATTCGGTGCAACCACGACGAGACTTTTGCCTCGCCACGAAATGCTCGAAGGTTGCGAAAAGCGGCCAGAAAGGTTTCCTGGGTCGCGTCACGCGCGTCTTCCTCGCGGCCGAGCATTCCGAAAGCAAGCGCAAAGATGCGGCGCTCCCAGCGCTGTACGATCTCGCCGAAAGCTTCCGCATCACCCGTTAGAGCCCGTTCTACGATCTGCTCGTCGCTCGTAGCGGTTACCATCCTATCTAAGTCTCACGGGCCGAAGGTCCGGCCGAAATCATTCGCGCGCCTCTTCGAGGGCGCGTGCCTCAAACTTTAGACGTGAATCGGTACAGTTAAGTCTAAAAAAGCTCCAGCTAAGCCGCTAATTTGGCAAAACCCTATTGCGGTATGAACCGCACAACCAGCCTTTGCTTCAGGGCTTAACTGAAAGCATACAGAAGCGGCCAACAGGGTTGAACATACGCGTTGACAGGCCTAAGTTTACTCGACATAATGACCTACGGCCATTTCAGGTCGTCTGCCCAGTCCAGACCTTCCCAACGGAAAGTCCCATTTCCACGAATAAGCCGCAACCAAAGTGAAAAAATCAGGGCGCGTCCGCCTTCTCTACATAGTCTTAGGAGTCTTACTGCTGGTCGGCCTCCTGCCGCTCTCTTTCGCCGGCACACTGCTTTCAGGGCGGACTGCTGAAGAACTACGCTCGATTGAGGGTCGTTACCAGGCGCAACTCGTTCAGGATAAAGCGCGCCAAATTGAACTTTACGGACAGCGATACCGCGACGTGGTTGCCGGGCTCGCGCGGGCGTTCGAAATTACCGGTGGAATTCAGGCGCTCAATGATGCCGGCTATAGTCAACGTTTGGAGAAAACCCTGAAAGAGGATCCAAATCTTATCGCCCTCGCTATATGGCCAGTAAGTGGCGAACGACACAAGGCCTTTCAACCCGACGTTATTCAACGAGAAGAAGTTGATCAGCGCGTGAGTGAAGTGTTGGCAAGGATGAATGGTAAAGGCATGGTGGTCAGCCGCCCGCAAATCATTCGCTCGGGACAGGAAATGGCCCTCACCGTCGCAGCGCCTGTCATGGGCGGCGCAAATGGTCATGATGTTGTTGCCGCTGTCGTGGCAATTGTTTCATTTCAGGATGTCTTCAAGGCAGTGCATCAACCGACGTCGAAGAGCGAGCGTGATCTATTGAATGCAGGCCTTCCGGTTGTCTTCGTGGTCGATCAAAACGGACGCGCTGTGGCCCACCCGGAAGCCAGCGTTGCGTTTTCAGAAAAGCCGATGACTGATCTGAAAGTCGTACAGGACTGGCAGGAATCGGGAGCGCAAGTGCAGTCAGCGTTAGCGCCTTTCACACTTATTCGTGATGGGCGAAAAGTAGAAATGCTTGGTTCCTATGCCACCGCCGAATTGGACAAGGGTTCGCGACTGGGCGTGATTGCGATCCAGGACGAGTCGGCCGCGCTGGCTTCCGTTAGCGACATGCGTCGTCAAACCTTGCTAATCAGCTTCGTGGCGGGAGTTTTAACGGTTCTCATCGGGTTCTTCTTCGCGAAGAAATTGACGCAGCCGGTCCAGGAGTTAGCGTTGGGCGCACATCGCATTGCTTCCGGCGATTTTTCTCAACGCATCGATGTTCGCAGCCGAACGGAATTGGGCCGACTGGGCGATTCTTTCAATCTCATGACCGACCATCTGGAACATTACATTAAGGACTTGCAGCAGTCCGCCGATGAAAATCGAGAGTTGTTTCTCGGCACAGTAAAAAGCCTCGCGGCAGCTATTGACGGCAAAGACCCCTACACCCGCGGACATTCAGAACGAGTGTCGAGAATCTCCGTGGCCATCGCGCAGCGACTGGGCATCTCTGATGATGAGTGTGAAAAGATCAGGATCAGCGCGCTGCTGCACGACGTAGGTAAGATCGCTATTGATGACAAGATCTTGAAGAAGCCGGCGGCCCTAACGGATGAAGAGTTTGAGATCATGAAGCAGCATCCGCAGAAGGGATACAAGATCATGTCGCAGATTGGTGCGATGAAGGAATTTCTGCCAGGCATGTATATGCATCACGAGATGGTTAATGGTCAGGGCTATCCACAAGGCCTCAAAGGCGACCAGATCCCGTTGATGGGAAAGGTCGTGGCGGTGGCAGATACCTTTGATGCGATGACGACAGACAGGCCCTACCAGCAGGCAATGAAGTTTGAGGATGCGATCGCCAGAATACAGAGCTTTGTGGGAACGCGTTACGATGCGGACGTCGTGGCTGCGTTTGTCCAGGCTTGCGAGGATGGTCAAATTCGTCCCGGCTCGGTCAAGCTCAAGAGCAACAGGTCGACGAACGGTGCGCAGCCACAGCCATTGCAGCGCGTTGGCGAACGCGAACCTCTCTCGGTTTCATAAAGATTCCTAGTTACCTTTAGTATCCGGCGATACCGCGCTCGTATAACATTCCGTTCAGCCGCGCCTGTTTTGTTAGGGCGCGGCTGTTGCGCTTATAATCGACAATTCAATTCCACCAGCGAATTTTTGATGGATCCAATCTTATGGGACTCTTTTGGAAACGGAAAAGTGGCGATCAATTTGTGTCGCTCAAACTCAATGAACCCTCACCCTCGCGAAAAGTTGCAGTTCACGAGCAGCCCGCAGATGTCGCCCCAGAGATTAAAACACCCGTTTCGGATCATGTGACCGTCCCGGCAAATGCCGCGGCCCTGGAGCCCGTTCCCACCGGTGGTGCACCCACGCCGATTCCGGTTGAGACTCCAAAACGCCAACCCGGAGCCTCCGAGCCTCCGTTAAGATCACGCCCAGCCCCAACGAGTGGGCCTCCACAAGAGCCTGTTCCTTCGCGATCACCTTTCGCTACATCCGTACTCGGTCTGAATCTTTCAATGGAAGAGCTCCAAGCGCAGGAAGCAGCTTTGGAGCAGGAGTTCTCGGCGCGCTTCCGCAGGGCGGTCTCAGCCACTCGCGAATCACTTTCGGAACGGCTCGACACAGTTTTTCAGGGTCTAAAACAGATCGACGAGAATTTGCTTGATGAACTCGAGGAGGCTTTGATAGCGGCGGACATCGGCGTCCCGACTACCCAACATATCCTGGAGACGGTGAGACGTGGCGTCGCTCGTAAACAAATCAACGATCTTGACGCCTTAAAACAGGCCATCAAGGCCGAGTTATTGAAAATCCTCCGGCATTCAGAAGCGCAAGGCGTAGCTTCTGAAACCAGCGTCCCTGAAAATGTTACTCCTTACGTAATGATGATTGTTGGAGTTAACGGTGTCGGAAAGACTACGACGATTGGCAAGCTCGCGCAGCGAATCAAGGCCGAAGGAAATGATGTGCTGATTTGCGCAGCCGACACCTTTCGAGCGGCCGCCTCAGATCAGCTTGCGATTTGGGCGGAACGCACCGGTGTTCCTCTAATTCAACAGAAGCAGGGAACTGATCCGGCTGCTGTCTTATTCGATTCTTTAAAGGCCTCGAAAGCGCGGGGCTCCGACGTTCTGATTGTAGACACCGCGGGGCGTTTGCATAACAAGTCAAACCTGATGGCCGAGCTTGAGAAAATGAAACGCGTGGCGGCTCGCGAGGTAGAGGGCGCGCCTCACGAAACTTTGCTCGTTGTAGATGCCGTCACAGGGCAAAATGGTCTGGAGCAAGCCAGGCAGTTTCTTAAGGTCGCTGGAGTAACAGGCATCGTCCTTACCAAATTAGATGGAACGGCGAAGGGCGGCATCGCAGTCGCGATTGCAAATGAGCTCAGCCTGCCGATTAGGTATGCGGGAATCGGTGAGAAGGTTGACGATCTTGTGGTCTTCGATCCGGAGCTGTACGTCAACGGTTTGTTTGAATAACGATCTGAGCACTGAATGCCACAAACAATCGCGATAACTGAATCCGCTGCAAGTGTGCGGCGCGAGACGGACCGGCGGCTGATGGCGCGTGCATTGGAACTTGCCGCACAAGGCGCAGGCTTGGTGAGCCCGGGGCCTTTAGTCGGCTGTGTCATTGCCAACGGTGAGGGAGAAATATTAGGCGAAGGGTTTTATCTCTACGAGCAACTAAAACACGCTGAGACGTACGCGCTCGAACAAGCAGGAGCCAATGCGAAGGGCGCAACGGCCTACGTCTCCCTCGAACCTCATGCACATCATGGCCGGACTCCACCGTGTACGGACGCGCTGATTAACGCGGGAGTTAGTCGTGTGGTTGCGCCGATTGAAGATCCGAATCCGAAGGTGTCTGGGAAGGGGTTTACCCATCTCCGATCCGCGAACGTCGAAGTCTCGGTCGGTTTGTTGGCAAGCGAAGCTACAAAGGCAAATGAGAAGTATCTTCATTTCATGCGCACCGGCCGGCCGTTTGTTCACCTCAAGCTGGCAGCTTCACTTGATGGAAAAATTGCCACAAGAAGTGGCGACTCCAGATGGATCACCGGAGCCGAGGCGAGACAACGCGTCCATCAACTTCGTCATGAGTATGACGCGATATTGATTGGAGCAGGGACGGCGGCGGCTGATGATCCCCTGCTGACTGATCGATCAGGCAAAGCGAGGCGGAAGCCACTGGTGCGTGTTGTTCTGGATGAAAGACTAGACATTTCGCCGAATTCTCGGCTGGTGAGCACCGCGACCGATGCACCGTTGATAATTTTTTCGGGTGGGTCGGTTCCTAAAGAACGCCTGCATCCGGTAGTGTCAGCTGGCGTTGAGGTGATTGAAGACACGGGACGAGATTTGTTGGTTGCTTTGAAGCTACTGGGCGAGCGCGAGATTCAAAGTGTCCTGGTTGAAGGCGGCGCGAATGTCGCAGGCACGCTGCTTGACGCGGGGCTCGTCGACAAAATCTCGTTCTTCATTGCACCTATGATTATTGGGGGTTGCGATGCTCCAACCGCGGTTGGTGGACAGGGCGCTGAATCTTTGTCCGATGCTTTTGACCTTCACGACGTGGAAATCACTCCACGCGGGCGAGACATTGAGGTGACGGGTTATCCGAAGCGCAGAGGTAAAGGTGAAGAGGAAGGATGACGGATGGGGGCTGAAGGATGAAAAAAGAATCCGAGGCGCCAACGCGTCCTCCTTCATCCGTCCCACATCATCCCTCCAAACGGCTCGGACAAAACTTCCTCGTCGACAAGAGAGTTATTGAACGCATCGTAAATGCGTTACAGCCGCGACGCGACGAGACAATTATTGAAATCGGCCCCGGTCAGGGCGCGCTCACGGAACCCCTCCTGGATACCGCTGCTCATCTGATAGCAGTGGAGTTTGATCGAAACCTGATTCCTCTTCTCGAAGACAAGTTCGGTGCGAAAGAGAACTTCACGCTGGTTCAAAGCGACGCACTCGTGACCGAGTTTTGCGACGTAATCCGACCCGCAACGCAGGCTCGCCTGGTCGCCAATCTGCCCTACAACATCGCCACCGCCATTCTCCAAAGACTGATCGAGCAACGCCATTGTCTAACCGAAATGGTTTTAATGTTGCAGAAAGAGGTCGTGGATCGGATCACCGCGCGGCCAGGTTCGAAGGATCGAGGGTTTCTGTCGGTGTTGGTCGAAGCTTACTGTGAGACCGAAAAGCTCTTTGATGTCGGCCCGGGTTCATTTCGTCCTGCGCCAAAGATATGGAGCAGCGTTATCCGGCTGACACCAAGGACCACAATTGCTGCGCCGATAAAGGATGAGAAGCTCTTATGGCAGATTGTCAGCGCCGGCTTTGCGCAAAGGCGTAAGACAATTCTCAACAACTTACGCAGCGCGCCATCGCCGTTGCAGGAGCACGTCAAGAGTCACGGCGGCGCCAGCATTGTGCTCTGTCAGGCTGAGGTTGATCTGCAAAGGCGTGCGGAGACGCTGGAGCTGGCAGAGTGGACCAGAATCACGCGTGCAATGGAATAGGAGTTAGGTCCCTGTTCCCATGTTAATCGCTTTATCGTAAATAACCGCATCATGTAGTGGGTCAAAAAGACGGTCTTCGCGACCCGGCAGTTTCCCATTAAGGAGCATAGCCTTCCAATCAGACTGCTTGGTCGATCCAAGGGAGGCCAAGATTTCCTTATTCTCTTTGTGCTTCCATATTCGATGCTTCCTAATCACATCGAACATGTTTCCAATGATCAGGAAATCGTCTTCGGTTATGTCAGCCCATAGCAGACGGTTTTCTCCCCATTCAGCATTTGAATAGCGGTTGCGAGATCTTAGGAGTCGCGTGACAGCTCTCTTGAACTCATTGATCCACACCAGAAAGGCTGCTTGGCGACAGACACGATACCCAATGAGATGGTCATCCGGAATACTATTCGGCTCGTCGACCAGTTTTTCTTCAATTTTATAGATGCCGATCTCAACATCGAATCTAGCCTTTAAAACTCTTTCCACGAACAGTTCCATTATCCTTTGCAAATTACTTATTTCGGACCTTCGTAAAATAATAGTTTTATCGAGTTTCTCTTCCGACGGTCTGAGATAGATCATGCGAAGAAATGTCTTAGATAAAGTGTCATAGCTGATTGGGTAGTTCTTTGATCGAGCGCTTATTGTCTCAACAAACTCTAAGATTGGGTGCCTTTCTCCGTCGTCATCGATCAAGGCTTTGTATTTGTAATAGTTTGCTAGATAGTTTCTGTATTCCTCGTTTATCTCATCTTGTTTAGTGAACAGATGTTCACTTGACTTCGTGTGATCAACCTTATCGGCAAAAGGCTCAAACTCCACGGAAAAAAGATCATGTCCTACTTTGTCCTCAATTAACTTCGGAAAGTGGATTTGAGCCACCACTGTATGAGCGCGGAGATTTGTTTTTTTGATCTTCGCCTTTTCGGCGTTTACGAAGACTCGTAGGAAGAGCAGTTTAGAACGAAGATACAGTTGCGCAGCGGCCTTGTGCTGCCCGTCGAATGCCATAATCTTTGCTTTGCCATCGGACGTTATGTCCAAAGTCGCAAGACTAGGAAACAGTTGTGGGTTCTTGTTGTAGAACTCCTCAATCATGACCTCCAAATCTACAATTGACCGGGGATTAATAGTCGCATCATGATTGACAATTTCAAAAGGCACCATTCCAACAAATGACTTCACAGATTTGTCTAGACTGTCGGATAGGATCGGATACGAAAGGACGACCGTCTCGGCGCCGGACTTGTACTTCAGAGTTATTGTCTCATCGCTCAGATCATAGATTGCTTCTTGCCTGGTAGGGTATACCTCTGCCAAGGCATCTCCCAAAGTGAAGTCTCTTTTCAACGTGAGGTATTTGTCCCTATGGTTTCGGAATTGGTAGATGTACTTTAATAACTGCAGGTCTCGTTTCCCTTTTGAGGAATTCTCACTCGCTATTACAACCCCCCAATTCGATTCGTCATCATCCCCGCGCCGGTCGAGTGCAATAATGTGATCAACTTCAACTTGATCGATGCGCAAATCGATTTCCTTGCCGGAAATGTAACTCTTGTGCGCCTGGACAGTAAGGAGTCTATCAATTAGTTGGCGGCGCTCTTCTTCTGTGAACCTGTCAAGAATGCTTTTGGACATCAAGGAGTTCCTTTCGTAAGGTTGAGGCTAAGGACAAACAAATGCAGGGGATCGAACGGAGCTGTGCGGCATTCGATAGCTAAGCCGCCGCAGGAGATACTTCCCGCTTAATTCGCTTGGCGTTTTGAATTTCAGCAACACGCAGATCATAAGCCGCTTGCAAATTGAGCCAAGAGCGGGCATCGCCACCAAAATAGCGAGCCAGCCGCATAGCGGTGTCCGCAGTAACGCCGCGCTTTTGGCGAACAATGTCGTTGATGCGCGGGGGTGGAACATTCAACGCCTTTGCCAGGGCGTGCGCAGTCAGACCAAGCGGGATGAGATAGTCTTCGCGAAGCACTTCACCCGGATGTACGGGCCGCATACCATTTTTGAACATCAGCATTAGTCCTCAGTGATAATCCACAATCTCCACGTCTTCCGGTCCTTCATTCGTCCAGCGAAAACAAATCCGAAACTGGTCGTTCACTCGAATGCTGTACTGTCCCTTCCGTTTGCCTTTCAGACTTTCCAGGCGATTGCCGGGTGGAGAGCGCAGAAACTCCAAGGTTTGAGCGGCGTCAAGTTGTGCGAGCTTGCGTACTGCAATGTTTGCAATACCAGAAAAGTTCTTGCATTTCCCCGTCTCGAATAATGTTTGCGTATCGGCGGAACGGAAGCTCCTGATCACGATAGGCAGAGTATAACGAGCAACGTTCGACGGCAAGTTCAGGATTGTGTTAATCCGTTGCCATTTGCTATCTCGTGTCACTTGTCTATTTGCGGCCGACCACCGTTCTTGCCGGCGAAAACTTAAGCCACAACTTAAGATATCTATCGCGAATGTATCTTCACGTTGATATCGCCTCTAGGCCTCAGCGACATCGCAGGCAGCAGTTCAACATCTTGTTTGCCCACCAGGGAGAATCGAAACCGTTGACCGATCGTGGCCAGCAGTAGCACAACCTCCATCATCGCAAAATAGTTTCCAATACACGCTCGTGGTCCGCCGCCGAAAGGGAAGTAGGCATACTTCGGCAGACTGTTGGCGAACTCCTCAGTCCAACGATCGGGGCGAAAACTCTGCGCCTCTTCGAAGAACCTTGGGTCGCGGTGTAGCGCCCAGGGAAACATGAAGACCTGCGACTTACGGGGGACCAGGTATCCACCGATCTCACAATCCTCGAGGGGTTGGCGTCCCAAGCCATAAGCCGGCGGATATAGGCGCATCGACTCTTTGGCAATCATCTCCGTGTATTTCAAATGCGGCAGATCAGCAACGGCAGGTAATCTGCCGTTTAGCACCCCATCGAGCTCATCGTGAAATTTGCGTTCAGCTTCGGGATGCTTAGAGAGCAGATACCAAACCCAGGAGAGCGTTAGCGCAGTAGTTTCATGTCCCGCCAGAAAGATTGTCATCACCTCATCGCGCAGTTGACGATCGGTCATCTGGCTACCATCTTCATCGTGCGCCGCCAACAGCATCGACAGCAGATCCCCTTCATCCAGACCGCTCGAACGCCGTTCACCGATGATGCGATATACAATCTCATCAATCTCACTAGCTGCTTGATTAAAGCGACGATGGGTGGGTGTGGGCAAACGGTTATCCAGGATCCATTTTAGTGTGGCTTGTGATGCAAATGGCTGAACAATCTTCTCCAAAACGCGAGCGACCTTATCGGCATCACCGGAAACATCCGCGTTGAAGAGTGTCTTGACCACAATCTCCAACGTCAGTCGCATCATCTCCCGGTGGATGTCGCGAACTTCGCCTTCGCGCCAGGAAGACGTCAAACGAGTTGTATAGTCGACCATCACTTCGCCATAGGCCCCGATCCGCTGGCGGTGAAAGGCGGGTTGAGCCAGACGTCGCTGGCGACGCCAGAAATCGCCCTCGCTGGTCAACATGCCATTGCCCAGCAGACGATGAAAAAAGTTTGAGCGCAAAGACATCGACTTGATGAAGTTCTTTGCATTCGTGGAGAGCACATACTCGATGTCATTTGGGTTATAGAGAAAAAAGGCCGTCACGTAAAAGAAGCGCATTCGAACGACGTCGCCGTATTCTCGAGCGCGAGTGATGAAGCTGAGCGAGTCGCGATTGAATTCACGCATGACGCCCATGATGGGCTGGCCCTTTGGACCCGGGGCCCGTGTAGAGCTATGTGTTTGTTTGTTCGGAGGATTCTCGACTCTGTTCATTTCTTGATGTGTAAAGCAATCTGTTAGATTGCTGACGATGCGCCTGAAAGCCCGATGGATATGTAGTTGACGATCCGCAAACTAACAGTTTGCCATACGAGTATCGCGGCCTATTAGATGGCGAACGATACGCCTGAAACCCGGACGGACATGTAACTGACGGTCCGCAAACTAACAGTTTGCGCTACGACCTAACGCAATCACTTGAGAAGGTCGGAGTAAATACCCGGCGTGCTATCTGCAATAAGAACTGCACCCACGGCTTTTTCATAAAACTCGTTCGGTCCGACTCCACCGATGATTCCGTAGACGTAACCCATTTCGCGAAGTCCCCAGAGACAAGCAATTAGAAGTGTCCTCCCTACGCCATGTCCTCGAAGATCTTCCCTCACGCCCATTGGTCCAAAAAAGTTTCTACGGGTGCACTCGTATCCGGCGAAGCCCACAACTTCGCTTTCGAAGGTTGCGATGTAGATAGAGACCGGCTTATTCGCAAACCCGACCGAGATCTCATCTGCCCAGGCGACAGAGAATTCCTGCTCAACAAAATCCATTACCGGAGTGATCTCAAAGGGCTGCGCGCGTCGCACTTGAATTGAAGAATTCCCCATCTCCTGCAACGCATCAAGCCGCGGCAGCTTCAACAGGTTGACGAGCATATCAGGCATGATTCTTTGATCGGAGAATTGTGCAAACACAGTCTGCAAGGATCGTAACACAAGCTCGACATGGCGTGCTTGGTCCGATTTGCTCAAACAAAAAAGAGGCATCGAATGGATGCCTCTTTACTGACCGCGTATGACTCTGGTTTATGCGTCATCGTCTGCAGGGATAACCAGTTTCTGACCCACTTGAATCTTGTCCGGATCGCTGAGTTTGTCGCGGTTTGCATAAAAGATGCGCATGTACTCATTGGCATCACCATAAAACTGTTTGCTGATTTTGGAGAGCGTATCGCCTGATTTCACATCATAGCTTTGGCCGCCCGATCCCTGTGCGCCTCCTGCGGCTGCAGCCATGGTACGGCGTTCAACCACGCTTATCTCCGCCGTCACATCGTCGTTGTTAGGATTAACTAATTTTAGTTGATCCCAGAATTGATTCTTCGCATCTTCTGAAGGCGCAGTCGCCTTAATAAAGAGTTTGTTGTCCTGGACGTGAAGGTTGTGAAACTGAATTTGTTGTTGGTCAGCCAGATTCAGCGCCGACTGATACTTCTGTTTCAGGTCGTTGAAACGTTGTTGCGCTCCCTGCTGTTGGCCCGACTCGGAAGCACCGCGGCCGAACATCTTGTCAAATAATCCCATAGCTGTATTTCTCCTTTTCGTTCGTAATTATCACAGCAGTAGACCGACCGTTGGGAAGGGCGTTCGTTTATGATGAAGGTGCGCCTCCCAACAGTCGGGCTACTGCCCAGTTCGTATCTTTTTAGTACTCAGAAAGAGTTCGAGATAGAAAACTGCAATGTCTGTACCGCAGGGTGAGGTTAGGCTGAAGATTTAATGTTTACGCGTTTTGTGTTGCGCTGCTCTCATGGACGAACTCCACCAGCGCCTTGACGTTCTCGACAGGAGTCTCCGGCAGAATGCCATGTCCCAGATTGAAGATATGACCCGGCCTCCCACCTGCAGCCTCAAGAATGCCGCCTGCGCGCTTAAGGAGTTCCTGCTGATTGGCAAAGAGAGCGACCGGATCGAGGTTCCCCATGATACCGACTTTTTGGCCGACCCTTCGCCAACCTTCATCAAGTGGCAAGCGCCAATCAAGGCCGATGACATCGCCCCCGGCATCCTGCATCAGCTCCAATAGCGATGCTGTACCCGTACCGAAGTGTATGACGGGCGTTCCTCGGTTAATTCCTCGAATGACGCTTTGTGTGTGCGGCAGGACGTATTCCCGGTAGTCCTCCGGTCCGAGAGCGCCCACCCATGAATCGAACAACTGAACCGCCTGGGCGCCCGCCGAAATTTGCGCGTTAAGGTATTTAACCAGAGCACGTGAAATCAAGGACATCATCTGGTGCCAGGCGCCAGCGTCGTTGTACATCATAGACTTCGTATGTACGTAGTTCTTTGACGCTCCGCCTTCGACCAGATAAGACGCGAGCGTGAAGGGAGCGCCTGAAAATCCAATCAACGGTAAATCGTTCCGTAGTGCAGTGCGAGTTTGCTTAATCGCCTCGAAGACAAAGTCCAAACTTCCGACGTCTTCAAGCTCACGTAGTTTTTCGACGGAGGAACTTGACCGCACCGGGTTATGAATAACAGGACCATCGCCTTTAGTGAATTCAAGGTTAAGACCCATCGGCTCGAGAATCAGAAGAATGTCAGCGAAGATTATCGCCGCATCAACACCGAGCCGTTCCGCTGCTGTGACCGTTACCTCAGCGGCCAGCGAAGGAGTTTTGCACAGCTCCAGGAAGCCCACTCTACTTCGTACATCACGATACTCTTGCATGTAACGGCCTGCCTGACGCATCAACCATATCGGCGTGTAAGGCACCTGTTCGCGCCGGCAAGCCCGCATGAAGGGGCTGTCGCGCAGCTGTTCTGTTAGGGCTGGTGTCGATTGATTCGAGCTTTCGACAACGCCAGCAGAATTTTGCAACTTTCCCTTTTTTCCAGCGTTCATAACTACCAGCCAGAGGTCTGATCAAATCGGGTCGTTTTCGTTACAGAGTCCGTTCGTTATTCAGCCTACAATAAAAAAGCACAACTCGGTAGCGATTGACACTGACAAGACGTTGGCGCGATAGGCGTCTAGCCAGCACGTGAACTACCGATTTACTTAGCGTTTAGACGGAGCCGAAGCAACCTTTGGTGCGGTCGTGCGGTTCAAATCTTCTTTCGTTTTATCGTCCAATTCCTTTCATCGCGCGGTTAACGCAGGGTTAGCGCGATACGTCCTAATCAATGTAAGTTTATTTGTGAGTGTGTAGATCCGCCGGTGAGACTCTTCCATTAAATGAAACATTTCGTCATTTGCGCCATTTTGGCCCTTATATTATCTCCCGCGGTTTTAGCACAGGCCCCAGCAAACGTCAGCACTGTCCAAACGCCGGCCTCGTCAGCGGCAGCTCCGGCTGCGTCAACACCTTCTCCCGAGGCTAGTCCGGCGGTGAGTTCATCCAATTCGACGCCGGCACCGACTTCATCACCTGGGACATCGGCGGCGGCCCCTTTGGCTCCGGGAAAACCCGGCGCGATTGTCCTGCCTCCCGAAAAAGCAAATCCCGTTAAGATCCCGCGCTTCGATAAACCACCTGTCATCGACGGCAAACTGGACGATACGGTGTGGCAAAACGCCGCTGTGTTGAAGGATTTCTATCAGATACAGCCAGGCGATAACTTACCTCCCTCGAAACCTACTGAGGTCCTGATCGGCTACGATCCGAAATTCTTGTACATCGCTTTCCGTGCTTTTGATGAGCCCGATAAGATTCGTTCGACCGTGGCGAAGCGCGACAACATTTTTCAAGACGACTTTGTGGGTTTCTACCTCGACACCTTTAATGATCAGCGCAAAGCGTTTGAGATTCTTTTTAACCCGCTCGGCATTCAAGCTGATGGCGTGATAACGGAAGGTCGAGGTGAAGACTTCAGCGTCGATCTTTTGCTGGAGTCGAAAGGCATCATCACCGATCAGGGCTATTTCGTTGAGATCGCTATTCCGTTCAAGTCGCTGCGTTTCGAAGCCGGCAAAGGAAAATTCTGGGGTGCACATTTCTTTCGCCGTATTCAACGGTTCGAGAGAGAGCTGGATTCGTGGATGCCTTTCTCGCGTAGCATCTCGAGCAATCTTAGCCAGGCCGGAAAGCTGACGGGTCTTGAAAACATTTCCATTGAGCGGACCATTGAATTGATTCCGAGTCTTACCCTTTCTCAGGAAGGCAGGTTCGTCCGCACGTTTGGCGTTTTACCCGGCACCGCCGCGGCCGTGGCCGATCCCGGACGCCTGGTTAATCAGCCGGTTGGACTCGATCCCGGTCTGACGGCGAAGTTTATTCCGAGCCCTGCGCTGACTCTGGATCTGGCAATCAATCCGGACTTTGCTCAGGTAGAAGCTGACCAGCTTGTGGTGACGGCCAACCAGCGCTTCCCGATATTCTTCGCTGAGAAGCGACCCTTCTTTCTCGAAGGCATAGATATTTTTCAAACACCGATTTCTGCGGTTCATACACGATCGATTGTTGACCCTGACCTCGCCATCAAACTAACCGGCAAAAAGGGCCGCAACACATTTGGCATTATGGCTGCGAGTGATAGTGGCCCAGGAAACTTTTTTGGCGATGAGCGGCTAAATCCAAACAATTTCAAATTCCTGGGGAAGAACGCATATGTGGGCGTGTTGCGTCTAAAGCGCGACATCGGCAAGGAGAATTCATTAGGACTGTTAGCAACGAGTTACAACTTTATCGAGAAGCATAATCAACTCGTCGGCGCGGACGGACGTTTTCGCCTTAACCCGATGTCCACGGTTTCCTTTCAAGTGCTGGGTACCACGTCGAGGAACTTTTTCAACGATCCTAACGATGCGGTCTTCACTCGCTACCGAACGGGCAACGGCTTTGCTTATGAGATTAACTATACGAGGTCTGGTCGGAACTGGGGTTGGGAGTTTGGCGGCGACGGCTATACAAAAGACTACCGTTCTGATGTCGGGTTTATTGGCCGCACTAATTCAAATTTCAACTACGGGTTTCTTCGTTACAACTCGGAACAGAGGCCGAAGAAGACGATCAAGTCTTATCACGTACATAATTTCACGCACATCGATTACAACTGGCTGGGCCAAATGTACGGCTGGGAGACCGAAATGATGTTCGAATTGAGTCTTCCGCGTAGTAGTTGGCTAGGGGCGTTTTGGGAGCCTGCCTACGAGCGTTTGTTGGACCACGAATTTGGACGTACCCGCGAAGCTCGGCCCTGTAATCCGTTTGCTGTAGCTAACCGCTGCACTTTTTACGGCGCCGACAATGAGCGATCCTCAAACAAACACCATCTTTCGGTCTTTGGCGGGTCAAACTACAGCAAGAAGATTCAGTTTAACGGGCAGGCCACCTCTCGTTATGGACACTTCGATCTCGACTTCGGCAACGGACGAAAGTATCCGCGAGTGAGTCCCGCAGCCTTGCTGTTGGGCCAGAACGCGCCCCTCGATCCAGGGAGTGGAAATCTAATCCAGATTAGCGGCGGGATCACTTATCAACCGACAAATGAACTGCGCACGTCATTCAGTCTAACGAAGCAAAGGCTGGTTCGGCATGACACCGGCTTAGTCGCTTTTGACATCAACATTCTCACCGGACGAGCGACGTACCAGTTTAGTAAGGCCACATTCGCGCGGCTGATTCTCGATTACAACACCTTGAATTCCAGGTTGCGCGCTCAGGCCTTGTTTGGCTACACCCCGAGTCCGGGAACATCCTTCTACGTCGGTTACAACGACGACATGAACTACGACAGCCCGAATCCTTTCACGGCGGAAATCGTTCCTGGCTTTCGTCGGAACAGCCGAACGTTCTTCGTTAAAGCCTCCTATTTGATCCGAAGAAGCTTCGGAGGATAGACCAGTTTCGGCGCACCGCGCTCTGGCTGCTGGGACCGCGGGCGTCTCGCCCGCATGAAGCGCAAAGCGCGAAGCGGATGTTAGGTATTGCGTCCCCTAAAATTTAATGGCGCTACAGGCCTGGCATGCGGGCGGGACGCCCGCGGTCCCAGTAAATAGTCCCGTCACGAGGTTCAAGCAAGTTACTGTCTAACAGCGGCACGTTAATAAATACCTTCCCTGCGTGCTAAACTACTGAAATTCCATCGGTATCAGCGCTCCAATATTGAGGTGAAGCCTGATCTGATTATTCAGACTGAGCAGCATGGTGGGTTTATCGAAATCTTGAATTCTCTAACAATGCCCCGCACTCTTATTGGCCTATTTTTGTTGGCGTTAGTCTTAGCAAGCGCATGCAAAAGCGACTATCCATCAAGTCAAAGGCAGGGCCGCGCAGGAGACGCGAAAACTGCGCGCCAGGTCAAGACTGCGCGAGTTGAAGAGACGCCCTTTGGCGAAGCCGTCACGGTTAACGGGACTCTAGCCGCTTATGATCAAACGGTAGCAGGAGTGAAAGTGCCAGGTCGCTTGCGGACAATAACAGTCGACCTTGGTAGTTTCGTGCGTCGTGGGCAAGTCATCGCACAGGTTGAACCGCAGGATTACAGCCTCCGCGTGCAACAGGCAGAAGCCTCGTTGGCCCAGGCGCGTGCGCGTGTGGGTCTGTCACCTGACGGCAAAGATGATCGAGTAGCTGCTGAGCAGACCGGCACGGTGCGCCAGGCCCGCGCAGTACTCGATGAAGCTCGTGTAGCTCGTGACCGGGGGGCCCGGCTCGTGGAGCAGGGAATTATCGCGCGATCGGAGTTTGATTCGCTCGATGCAACTTACAAAGTGGCATTGAGTCGTTACCAGGACGCCATTGAGGAAATTCGAAATCGGCAAGGGCTGCTGGCTCAACGACGTTCGGAGCTGGCTTTGGCGAAGCAGCAACTGGCAGACACCTCGGTTCAGGCGCCCATCGATGGAATCGTTCAGGAGAAACGTGCAAGCGTTGGCGAGTATCTGGCGGCAGGAGCACCGGTAGTGAACATCGTGAAGATGGATCCACTTCGTTTGCGGGCTGAGGTGCCGGAACGAGAGGCGGTCAACGTACGTTCGGGCCAGAATGTCAGAGTCACTGTCGAAGGCGATTCGAATGCCTACCTGGGACAGATCATGCGTCTGAGTCCGGTGATTGCGCAGCAGACTCGAATGCTGCTAGTCGAAGCCGACGTCCGAAATAATGGGCGTTTGCGTCCGGGGGCGTTTGCGCGAGCTGAAATTGTAACCGACGACGAGAAGATGGCTGTCACCGTTCC
>Ga0190270_10000338_pt1 | contig 19878 bp, 14 predicted proteins | sample Popmic320T_FD_133748 | JGI IMG/M metagenome (GOLD analysis project Ga0190270, IMG submission 133748) | Populus adjacent soil microbial communities from riparian zone of Weber River, Utah, USA - 320 T | ecosystem: Environmental > Terrestrial > Soil > Riparian zone | place: USA: Utah | collected...
ATCGCGTCCCGTGCATTCAGCAAAAGGTTTGTAAACACCTGCTGAAGTTTACCTGCGTTTCCAAACACGAGTGGCGCATCAGGGTCGTAGTCGCGAATTATGCGAATCTGGTTTCCGCGTAACTGCGGCTCGAGCAATTGCAGCGTGTCATCGAGGACGCGGCTGATGTCAAGATCACTAAACTCGGTGGCGTTGCCGGTGCGCGAGAAATTGAGCAGGTTGTTAACGATGTTCGTCGCCCGCTCGGCCTGGTGTCGCACCTTCTGCAACAACGCGTGCTTGGGATCCGTCTCCGGCAGCATACCGATAAGCATCTGCGTGTATGAGGAGACGCCGGTCAGTGGAGTGTTGACCTCGTGGGCCACGCCGGCGGCCAGCAAACCGATTGAAGAGAGCTTCTCACGTTGCTGGAGTTGTTCTTCGAGACGAATCTTCGAAGTGACGTCTTCAAGCACAACCAGCGCACCGGTTTGCTCAAGCGAATCCTGCAGCGGGGCGATTGCAATGTTCAGCACGAGAGTACGTCCGGCTTGAGTAGCAGTGTGAATCTTGTAGATGTGGCGCGTTTCTTTGAGCTGCCAACGATCGTTGCCCAGCACCTGTCGCAGCGTGTCGGCAAAGTCTTCTGAAAACAGATCCTCGACGCGTTTCCCATTCGCTTCATCACGACTGAGATCGAGGATCTCTTCGAGCGCGGAATTCATCCGAGTTACACGCCCTTCAAGATCTACCGCCAGAAGTCCGATATTGATCGACTCAATGATTGACTCGTTAAACTCCTTGAGGAGCTTCAATTCACCGGCCCGCTCCTGTTGCTCCTGATAAAGCAAACTGTTTTCGATGGCTACCGCCACGTATCCGGAGACAGTCAGGAGAATGTCCACATCTTCCGACGACAACAGCGCGCCGTCGGCCGAGCGCCCAAGCCCAATGACCGCCACCATGCGGCCTCGCACAACGCAGGGAACGTAATAATGAAGCGCGCGCCTGACGAAGCCGGTCGTTTCCGGAATCAGATCCAGATCGTCGGTGCGTACGACGCCCGTATCCGCGGAACGCACGCGAATCATTTCCCGAAAATCGGGGGGTACAACCATTTCCGCCGACAATCCCGCCGCCCTGGCGACTCGATAACCAGCGTGTGAATGCCGGTCCTCGATGAAAATCGCCACCCGACTGACGTTCATCACTTCCTGAAGACGATTGACGAGCGAATCAAGCAGCGGATCAGGCGCCGTGGTTGCCGAAAGTGTGCGACCGAAGTCGAGCAGGCTGTTGCGCATGTCGTAGCGCTCGCCGTAGAAGAACCTGTCGATCTGCTCCTGCAGGAAAGCTTTCACCGGCGCGGCAATCATGACGATGGCGGCCATCGCGACTATCGCTACGATTACTTGAAGGGTCAGTTGACCGGAGTTCGATTGATCGGCGCCCAGCGCATACAGCCCGGCAAAGTAAACGACCGTGCCTACCATCAAGGCGATCGCCAGAGTCGTCAGCACGTAAACAAACACGCGCCGCACGACCAGCTCAACGTCCATCAAGCGATAGCGAACAACCGAGTAACCAAACGCTAAGGGGATCAGGATCAGTGGCAACACCGCAGCATCTGTCAGCCACGGGTCGGCCTGTCTACCCAGGAGAAAGCCGATACCATAAAGAAGTGTAAATGGGGCAACGGCCAACAGAGAGCCCCACACAACCCACTTCATCTGCTGTCGCACAACTGCACTCTTCGCTTTGATCCATGTCCGTACCAGGAAAACCACACTGGCAATCAACATCGCCAGAAAATGGAAGAAGCTCAACCTATAAAAGAGCGCGACCAGCGAATCAGAAGGGTTGGGAATTCTGACGAGCGGCGCCGCTATCGGGGCGATGACGCCATTGAGAAAAACAAACGTTGCAAAAATAAGCAGCAGGATTGCCGGCGCGTAAAGCAGCGCTGCGCGCCATCGTTTCTCATTGAAGAGTTGTTGACGTTCGGGATAGACCAAACAGAAATGCAGGAACAGTGGAGGAAACAGAATAAACGCTGCGTTCTTGAGAAAAGCAATCGCGAGATCCAAGTCCCGATAGGTGCCGACCGGTGTATACGACTGGAAGACGAACGCCGCTAAGCACAGGGAAGCAAAATGTAGAGCGAACGGCGCGCGGCCGCCTTGCTTAAAGAGTACGAAGAACCCAACGAACAGATAGACGAGCCCGATTAGATTGATATAAAGGTCGCGCGGCGTCCATTTGTGAATTGAATCGAGGTTGTCGAGATCGGCGTAATAGTAACGACTTTCGGGCGGGTAGGATGGTCGTTCGATTAGGTAATGGATGTTTCCGCCCGGGTGGGCCCGATCCAGGTACATCTGAACCAGTCGGGAGTTGACTACCTCTTCATATTTTCTGTTGTCCAGACTGATGGCGATCAAACGATCGCCGGGAAGGATTTGACTCCGGTCCCCGGACGAGCCTCGCTCTACGGTCCTGGCGATGATCCCCTGCTGGGCATCGACCCAACTGACTCCATCCCATGACGGTGTTTCGTGCTTGAGGCGCTGGGCAAAGTTCAGGATGCCTGCCGTCAGAAGCAGTGCGGTGCCAGCCAGCACTAACCACGTTCCAGTTGTGAAAACCGATCTCTTCAATTCAGCTTCTTCTCAATAGACACACTCAATCACGAAGTAAAAAATGCAAGGTATGTTCCGAGGGACGCCTTCGGGGAAGACCCGGCGGCTTCTTCTCAAGGCACCGCCCGACAGTTGTTCCAGAGCACGTTCTCTTAGTAGAAAGCCACATAGAGCGCCCGGGCTTAACGTGAAACGTTTTCCTGAACCGAGCGCTTGGGTGCTGGGCCTATCCATGTTTTTGGACTTTTCCGAGATTTTGGACAACCTGGGACAATTGCAACCGGAGCCAAGCCGGAACTGAAGGATGGGGAAGTTCCGCTGCGTGCAATCTTTGTTTTTAAAATCTGAGGGAAATACCCCCGCGAACGGAACGACGACCGGTGCTTATCTGGGTCAGCGTCTCGCCATTGTCGATGCTTGCTTGAAGGTCCAGGAGGTTGCGCGCATCGATGACCGCTTCTGCCCGAACCGGCAGACCAAAGCTAGGCAGCTCCTGGGTCACCTGGATGCTCAAAGAGGGGTCGTAAACCGCGAGGCGACCTGCAAAGGGATCGATGGCAAACACAGTCGCATTCGGCGAGAAGCGCAGAACTGTTCGAATTGTAGTTCCGGTATCGAAGCCTCCGTCCAGTTGCAGCGCGCCTGTCTGGAAAAAGCCATTCTCAAACATGTCTGTTGGCTGAGACAGCTCGCCCGAAAGTCTCTGACCTCGACCGAAAGAATATCCGGCTGAGGCTGACCAGACGCGGCTCAGTCTCCGCGTGTAGACCAGACGCATGCCCCGTGAGGCGCCTTGTTGATTGGCGACGTTGATGAACGTTTCGCCCGTAGCGCCCGAGAACGCGGTCATCGGCGTGCTGAGCAAACCTACGCCTCGTCCCGTCGTCGTATCGAAGAAAGCAGTCGCCTCAAAACTGGATTCGTTATCGACAACTCGCTCCACTCCGAATTCGAGTCGATGACTACGTTCCATCACCGCACGCCCGTCAACAAAAGCAACGGGTCTCTTGTTCACGTCTGCGAAGGCGACTTGAGCGTTTTCGAAACCCGCAACGCTTTGCGTGTAACCTTCGCCTCCGCCGGGTGCATAAGCTGCTCGGACACGGGTGCGCGCGTTGGCATCGAGTTGAAGACCAATTCTGGGATTAATCGAACGCCCTCCGCCGGCGCCGATGAAACGCGAGTAGTCGAGTCCCAGGACAACCACGATTCCATCGCGAACGATCCACTCATCTATAGCACGGACCGAGAATTGGCCCAGCTTTTCTGACTGGCCAGGGATCTTACCCGAAACGAACGTAGCCCACGCCGGAGCTCCAAACTGGACAGCGCCGGCGGCGAAACCGAGTCGATGCCGTTCACCGACGCGAAAATGTGTGCTCGCCTCCAGACGCTCTGGCGCGTTGGGACCAACGCCTTTTTGTCCTGCCAGGATGAAGTCGATGCCGTCGCTAGCCGAAGTAGCGAGCGCGAAATTGAGAGCTGGATAACTCGCGCCACTCGAATCGCTGGCGAAATACGTTTCCACCACTCCCTGCATGCGCCGCTGTGAATCGCGTCGTGAATCTGCTTCAGGAGCTTGATCGGTAGCTTCGGCAGGCGTCTCTGTTCCAGCTACACCTTCCGTGCCGGGTTCTATTCCCAGCACCGCTTTGATGTCGCTGTCTTCACCCTCCTGTGCCTGGAAGATGGAACGCCGGGTCTGCGATGAACGCAACGTCCACCTGACGTCTTCGCGGTCTCTGCGGGACTCAGGCAAAGTCTTTCCTGATCCGATTGGCTCGAGATTAAAACGGTAAATGAGTTCCTGCGACGCGCGGACTTCCACAGACGTGAAAACCACGGCGCTGAAGCCATTGGCGATCGCGCTGATGCCATAACGGCCAGGCGCAATTCGCGCACTGAAGCGGCCCTGTGCGTCGCTGCGAGTTTGCTTGACGACTTTCGCGGCTCCGTCCTTTAACAAGGAGATGATTGCGCCCGAAACGGGATTGCCCTTGTGATCGACAACCGCCCCGGTGACTGTGGCCAGGGTGGTTTTCTTTGCGCTTGCCGTCGGAATATCAAGACAGAGTGAGGCCGAAATGATTACTAACAAGCTGACGACGCTGCTGGTAAATGTCTTTCTTCCCTGGGTTGTCATTGGCACGAACCCTCCTGACGTCTCCCTTCGGAAACGCTTGAAGCAATCAAATGTGATTGTGGCCTGCGCAAAATAGGAAAGAGTCTCCAAAAGTCCTGGCTGGACATGATTGACCAGACAAGATCTAAGGAAGCCTCGCCTTACCCTAAAACGGCGAGGTGGTTCAGGCCAGGAGACTTACCAGAACCCGTTGAATGACCGCATTTTCCGCCAATAAATGAGCCAGTGTCAAGCTTCCCAGCGCCGTCCTCAACTGGCTCGCCGCTCCATTTGGGCGTACCGATGCGGTTTCGGTGTCCATTACAGAATCCAGCGCGGGTAGCGCGGGATGCCGGAGACGAGCATTACAAGCCTTAATTTTCAGTATTAAGTAGCCTAAAGGATCCCGTGCTACCGCGTTGGGTTCTGTAATTGGCTTCTGATCAAACTGCATTACTACCCATTCGGGCCTCCACTTTGCCCCCGGTTTACCGCATGCTACGATGCCATTCCGAAATTCTGCCAATTCTTTGAGATGCACCACCCATGATTGACGAAGTACGTTCCACGAAACTCCCCAACGGCCTCACTGTTTTATCTGAACATATGCCCGGACTGAGGTCCGTGACCGCCGGAATATGGGTCCGTCGTGGCTCGCGTCATGAAACTCCCGAGCTAAACGGGATCTGCCATTTCATCGAACACGCCGTTTTCAAAGGGACCGGGCGACGAACTGCCCGCGATATTGCTGTTGAATCAGATCGTCTGGGGGGAAATCTCGATGCGTTTACGACCCATGAGATGACAGGTTTCGCCCTAAAGGTTGCGGACAGAAGTTTGCCCGAGGCTTTTGACCTGCTGGCCGACCTGCTGGCGGATCCACGTTTTGAACAGGAAGACCTCGATCGCGAGCAAAGAGTCATCCTCGAAGAAATGAAGATGGTGGAAGACACGCCTGACGAGCTTCTCGGCGAATTGTTCAATGCTGCCTACTTCCCCAACCATCCTTTGGGACGCCCGATTGAAGGCACGGTGGAGACGGTTTCGACGTTTACTCACAATACGATTTCAGAATTCCACGCTCGTGAGTTTTTGCCATCGAGTCTGGTTGTGGCTGCTTCCGGCAACATCGATCACGATGCGCTGGTTGAGCTGGCGACAAAAGCATTCGTAAACGGCGCGGCAAACGGTAATGGAAGTAAACCCACTCCGAAGACTCAGCGGCCTTCAGCGGCGGCGCCGATTCTCATCGAGCAGAAAAACGAGTTGGAACAAGCGCACTTGGTTATCGCTGCGCCTTACCCGGACGCGAAAAGCGAAGAGCGTTACGCGGCGAGCCTGTTGGCTTCAGTTATCGGAGGCGGGACTTCGAGCCGGCTGTGGCAGAAGGTTCGAGAAGAGCGTGGACTCGCGTACTCCGTGGGCGCAGGCGGCAGCACGTTTTCAGACATTGGAGTCTTCGCCATCTATGCCGGCACCTCGCCCGAGCATCTTGATGAAGTTGTCGACCTCAGCCTGGAAGAGATGCGTCGCGTTGTAAACGAAAGCGTTCCCGAAGATGAACTCAAACTGGCAAAAGACCAGGCTATCTCTTCAATACTCTTAGGACTTGAATCCTCGAGTGCGCGAGCAAGCGCGCTGGCCCGCCAGGAAATCATCCATGGCCGCCGCATCTCACCCGAGGAAAGCATTCAACACCTCGAAGTTGTTACTCCGGACGATCTACAGGCCCTCGCGCGCAAGTATTTCACCAGCGAGTCCCTCGCCCTCGGCGCCCTCGGAAACCTCAACGGCTTCCGCGTCGATCGTGAGCGGCTGAAGATTTGAAGTAGCGGCGGCGCGATATAGGTTGCAGCACCGAATAATTCAAACAAGTCGTACTCGGCCGCGGGTTCATAATTTATAGTTATCTGTACGCCAAAAGATGGTTTAAGAAGTCTCTGCTGTGTCCAAAAATACACACTTGGTTCAGCGCGATTTCATTATAGTTACACTTCATGCGTTCCGTCTTTTCACAAGTTGGTTCTAGATTGGGCGTCTGTGTAATTACCGTGACTGGAATGGCTGGCACGATTCTTGAATCGCCTACTGACTACAGGCAGCCTTTATTTCAACACCCAAAGTCACAGGCTGCCTCCTCGCTTTGAAGAACTAAGTCTACGCTGATAACCGTTGCTGTGCTTAAGTCTAAACTTTCACGGCGCCTTAAAGAGTTTACCTGCGGTATTCAGCGCAAGATTTTGCCATGCGAGCCACGGGGTGCGCGCCGAAAGCCGCAGGACACAGGAGGAAACTATGCCATCCAGCCGAAAGCAAAGTGGTTTTTTAATTCAAAGCACGCATGGCGTAAAAGGCAACTTCGAGTTGGTAACGCCGCGCACGGCGGGCGGGTTTGCGCATTACTGGCGCAACAACGATCTGCCGAGTATGCCCTGGAACGGCCCGTTCCCCGTCGGCAGCGGGACTCTCACGGGCGTCTCGCTGATTCAGAGCAACTTTGGCGCGGGCAACCTGGAAGTCATCGGTTGTCAGGGAAACCAGCTGGTCGCCTACTGGCGGCTGGGGCAACCGCCCTGGACCTGGAACGGCCCGTTTAATGTCGCTGCCAGCGGAGTCGGCGGACACCCGGGCTTAATTCAGAGCAATCACGGGACAAAAGGAAATTTTGAAGTCGTCGTCCCGCGCGCAGGTGGCGGGTTGGCGCACTTCTGGCGCAATAACGATCTCCCAAGCTTACCGTGGCACGGACCCACCAACTTCGGGTCTGGAAGCATCAGCGGGGTTTCCCTCATTCAAAGTAATTTCGGCGCGGGCAATCTGGAGGTAATCGCGCGGCAGGGAAATAACATGGTTCACTACTGGCGCCTGGGCCAAGCACCCTGGACCTGGCATGGGCCATTCACCATCGCCACCGGCATCAACGGGACGCCTTCGATGATTCAAAGTAAACACGGCACGAAAGGAAATTTTGAGCTGGTCATGCCGCGCGTCGGAGGCGGCTTGGCGCACTACTGGCGCAATAACGATCTGCCGAACCTGCCGTGGAGTGGCCCAACCAATTTTGGGACAGGCAACATCAGCGCGGTATCGTTGATTCAGAGCAACTTTGGCGCAGGCAACCTCGAAGTCATCGCGCGCGAGGGCAATCGACTGGCGCACTACTGGCGGCTGGGCCAGGCACCGTGGACCTGGCACGGGCCATTCTATATCGGCGAAACAGAGTGCCTGCGCGTTCACGTGAAGATTCTGACGCCGCCCAACATCTCTGTTAATGACTTGATCGCATCGATGCAGCAGGTTTATGACAGGGCCAACATTCGCGTCGTGCTTGCCAGCACGGAGAATCTCAATCTCCCGGCATTGAACGACGTTGATGTCGGCGGCTGCTTTGCGGGTCAAACGACAGCGGAGCAGGACCAGCTCTTCGCTAACCGCAACAACGCTGCGCCGGATGACGTAGTGGTATATTTCGTTCGTTCCACTGTTCCACCATTCAACGGATGTGCGGCGCACCCGACGGGCAGACCCGGCGCGGTTTGCGTGCAGGGCGCAACACGGTGGACATTTGCGCATGAGATCGGCCACGTACTTGGCCTGTCGCATGTGATTGATAACAACCGGCTGATGACGGGTAACGGAACCGCAAACATTACGAATCCGCCTCCTGACCTGATTGAGAGTGAGGTCAGCACGATGCGGCAAAGCAACCTGACGAGGCCCTGCTAGGAGGTAAAGTATGGCTGTAACACTAGAGCAGGTAAAAAATATTCTAAATCGTGACGAGCCGAACTACATGGAAGCGGCTCAGCTCGGCCCTGAAGCGATCCCTCATCTGCAAAAACTCTTACAAGAATCGGACCCCTTGCTAGCTTCAAAGGCCACTTATCTGGCGAGCATGATTACCAGCGACCAGGCAGTTGATGTCGTCAAAGAAGCCGCCACCAGCGAACATGCTGAGGTGCGCGCGGCCGCAGCGGCGGCAACACGCAACCTGCCTCAGGTGCCGGTCACAGACATGCTCAGCAGCTTGCTCGACGATAGCGACGTTAGCGTACGCAAGGTGACGCTCAAGTCCGTCAGCGCGCTTGGTGCTTCGGGCGCAGACCTGGGCGAAACGAAACCGAAAGGTCGAGCCAGGAAAGGCGCGGCGAAAAAAGGTACTAAGAAGGGTGGGGGCAAGAGAGGCACGAAAAAGGGCGCGGCTGACGAAGATACCAGTCTCATGGCTAAAGTCCGCAGGCTGGCAAAAGAAGACGCCGATCCCTACATACGCGAAATCGCCAGCGAGACTCTGAATCGGCTACGTTAAAGAAAAAGAGGAGTAGAAGCAGGGTGTAGGGAAGATTTTTGCTTTTCTGCACCCTGTACTCTTGCTGTCTAAACCATTCCTTCAAACGTTGAAAGACCAGGCCATTTCTTCGATCCTGTTAGGACTTGAATCTTCCAGTGCGCGAGCAAGCGCGCTGGCCCGCCAGGAAATCATCCATGGCCGTCGCATCTCACCCGAGGAAAGCATTCAACACCTCGAAGTTGTAGCAGTGGATTGCGATGAGTAACCCAGTACTGACGCAGCAACTGCAGTGTTCGTTGCGGCAGCGGCACGTAGCGGTCTTTGGCGCCCTTGCCGTGACGGATGTGAACCATCAAGCGGGCGCTATCGATGTCAGCGACTTGCAGATGGGTTCCCTCTTGCAGTCTCAACCCGCATGAGTAAATGGTGGTCAGACAAACCTTGGAGCGTGGCAGTCTGACGCCGGCGAGAATCTGACGCACTTCGGCGAGGCTGAGAATGACGGGCAGCTTCTTCTCCGGGGCCGGACGCACGATGCCGAAGATGGCCCAGTTACGGTTGAGCGATTGCTCGTAGAAGAACCTGATGCCGCAGATGGCGACGGTCATGGTGTTGCGTGAGTAATGCTTGACGTTCTTGAGGTAGAGAAAGTACACGCACGGTGATCGAGACGACGACAGAAGCAGTGAGAGATTTCTTCGGGAACCTGGTTCATTGATTTCAAGCCGCTTGATGGTGAAAGTCAATCGCCGGAAACCCCAATCCCAAACCCCCGCATTACGCCGTGTAAAAGATACTGTTCGATGGATCGTTCGCTTGCCAGAACAGGTACGGATTGTTCTGGAAGAGAACGGCGGCAACTGCTGCGGGAGTCGAGTCGAAGATGTTGATCTGCTTTCCCGCGGACCAGGTCAGTCCATCAGACGAAGCGCTGAAGTAGATCCGATTCGACGGATCATTCGACTTCCAGAAGAGATAGAGCTTGTTGTTGAAGACCAACGCAGCGAGCCACGTCGGCGTCGAGTCGATGTTGTTGATCTTCGCGCCGTTCGGCCAGGAGTTTCCGTCCGATGACGCGCTAAAGTAAATGCTGTTTGAGGGATCGTTTGCTTTCCAGAAGACATAGAGCTTGTTGTTGAAGACGCACGCCGCGGGTGAAGCGAGAGTCGAATCTTTGTTGTTGATCTTAGCGCCGTTTGGCCACGAGGTACCGTCCGTTGACGCGCTGAAGTAGATCGTGTTCGAGGGATCATTCGACTTCCAGAAGAGATAGAGCTTGTTGTTGAAAACGCATGCCGCCGGAGTATCGGGAGTCGAATCTTTGTTGTTGACCTTCGCGCCGTTCGGCCACGAGGTTCCGTTTGTCGATGGGCTGAATAAGATGCTATTCGAAGGATCGTTCGACTTCCAGAAGACATAGAGCTTGTTGTTGAAAACGCACAACTCCGGAGCCACGGGCGTCGAATCCACGTTGTTGATCGTCGCACCGTTGGGCCATGTCTGTCCGTCTGAAGATCCGCTGAAGTACATTCGGTTTGAAGGATCGTTCGCTTTCCAAAGCACGAAGAGCTTGTTGTTGAACACGGCGGCCGCCGGCGCGGCGTTCGTCGAATCTTTGGTGTTGATCCGGAAGCCGTTCGGCCACGGGAATCCGTAATGCCACGGCGTATAGTTGCAATAGGCCCAACTATTCGAGCGCATGATGCAATCGACGCCGCCACCAGGTACGCAAAGCTGACAGTTTCCGTTTGGCTTGTTGAAAAACCCCCACGACCCGCCGCAGTTGCACTGGCTCACTGAGTACTCATCGGGCGCCTGAAAAACGTGACCTGTCTCGTGCGCGTAGACGCGATCGATGTTGTCGGGCCCCCAGCCGTCGTTGGCATACTGCATTACGAGGCGCGGTCCGCCGATGCTCGCGTATGCGAACCAGTCGAGCGGATATTTCGTAAAGTAGGCGACGTAAGTCCACTGCGTCGCTAACTGCGCTCTGATCTGATTGACATAGTCAATCACGCCCTGCCAGTTGCCTTGAAAACCGAGCTGCACCATCGCCGGATTACGCCAGAGATCTTCTTTAGGCCCAGGGCCTCCCGGTTGCACGTTCACCTGCACCGAGTGGATGTCGTAGATCCAACTGATGTTGGCCGCCGGATTCTGCGACGCCTGCCACCCGAGACCGTTCTGCACCTCGGCCACGACCTTTTGGGTTTCCGCTGCGGTGAATTGAAGATCCGCGGTCGGACCAGAGACGATGATGAGGCCGACGGCAATGCGGTCGGTCATTCGCTGGCTGGTGTTGCCAACCACAGCAAAGGCTTCCATGCCGCGAGCGCTCTCCGGGGATCGCGTAAGCTGCTGAAGATGCGGCGGCGGATCGGGTGGGAGCGGCTCTCCACCCATGTCCCACTGCTCGTCTTTGTAAGGCCGCAGTTCTTTCGCCGCGGCGTATTCTGGCGACTGACGAAGACTGAACGCTGCCAGACCGAGAGCGCCGATCGGATCGAGATCTTCGATCGCGCGTGACGACAGCTCGTTTGGTGTCGCAGTCATTTCGACATTAGGCAGGGCGGCGCGAACTCGTCTCGTGCGATGTTCGGGCACGTCGCCGATCATCACGCGCGGGCCGTATTGATGAATGACGCGGACTCCCACGTCGCCAGCCTTTTCTGCCACGTCTCCTGCCATCGCGCGGGTTTGCGAGGAAACTACGATTAGTTGTTCTTCGATTCCGATATCGCCAGCCATGATGAGGTCCTCCGGTAATTAGCGTTTGGTGGGTGGATCCGGCGGGAGAAATCCCTTCGCATCCCAATCGAGCCCTTCTCCCAGCCGCTCTTTGGGCCGGGATCGTTGTGCGTACGCATCGACGAAGAGAGCTTCGGTATCAGTGAGTGTTCGGCGAACGTCGCCGGTGAGGCTTTCACCGCGTTCGAGCACGGCGTCCACGCCGTTCGTCGTCTGCAACTTTTCCTTGGTGGTGTCGCCGGACGGCTCGACGATTACGACGCGCGGTGAGACGCTCTGCATCACACGGTAGCCGCCGCCCGAGTCAACGGAATGGCCAGGGCTGAGGATAAGAATCAGATCCCGTCGTTCCAACATGCGTCGCCTAACTTGAGTTTCGCGGGCATCGTACACCCGCCTCCTACGCGCGGCAAGCAGTTCTGACAGCATCGGACCAAGTGAACCGAACTCAGGCAGGATTATGTGATACTCTCAGACCCTCAACTGCCAGCCGGCTACAAAAGTTTCCTCTGACTGGTCTCACAATGAAGAGAGTCATGGTCAGAATTGAGAAATATTGGACAGGCGTCGACCCCCCGGAGTTACTTGTTTATACAGGCCTGCCCTGACTATCGCTTATGGCAGCGAGAGGATTCCTTTGAGGTGCTTTATCCAAAAAATTTCGAAAAAGAGTTCTCGTATTGGTATTGAGTGGTGCCCCTAACAAGCGCTTGCAGCGGACCGGAATCAGCGTGCCTCTCATTGACAGCTTGCCGCGAGCGCAGTTGTCTCCCGGCCGCTGAAGCGCAGCGTTAGATCGCTTGAAAATAGGAAATGCGTCGCCAAGGAAAAATCGCAAAATGGAATGACGAACGTGGGTTCGGATTTATTTCTTCTTCTGAAGGAGGTGATTCCGTATTCTTCCACATCTCGGCTCTGCCACGCAGTGATCGCAGGCCGAGGGTGAATGAAGCAGTGAGTTACACACTCGCGTTCGATTCGCATGGGCGACCTCAGGCGAATGATCTTCGATTCATTGTGGGGCCGAGCAGTGCCTCGCCAATGCGTAAGATTTCGAGATCGGGCATCGCCGTGCCAATCGCGTTCGCAATGAGTTTCCTCATCGCCTTAGCCGCACTCACGGCGGCAGGATGGCTCGAGGTGAGTTGGTTGGCTCTATATTATGGTGCCAGCATTATCACGTATCGCTGCTACTCCCGGGACAAGACGGCGGCTCAGAACGCAGGCAGGAGAACGCCTGAGTCGACGCTGCATCTGATGAGCTTGGTTGGGGGATGGCCCGGTGCTCTGATCGCTCAGATGCTTTTGCGACACAAGAGTCGCAAGCTATCGTTTTTGGTTGGATACTGGTTCACCGTAATCGTCAACTGTATAGCGCTCGGTGTGATCGTTGGGAAAGGCGTGTCGCCGGTGAAAGTTCTCCTCGGCGCTGCGATCTAACAAAGCGCTTGCAGCGGACTGTAATCAGCGTTGGATGGCTTCGCGTTTGTAGAAACAGGAGGAGTTGATGAGACGCTCGTTGGGTTTATCCCTCTCGATTTTGATTGGCTTTGCCTTCTGCCCTCCCACTATCGGCACCGCTTGCTCTCGTATGTACTCTTTTAGGTTGGGCGAGTTATTTAGTGCTGATCTTATCGTTCGGGCAACAGCTGTGAGGTATCTTGTCTCTCCTGATCCTAATACTTCAACCACGGGAGTGCCCGAATCCACGATAGAGTTCATAGTCGAAGAAACACTCTGGGGTGTCGACACTCCTGCGAAACTTGTTCTCAATGGGTATCTCACGGATCGAGATGATTTCAACAATACTCCGTTACCATATCGATTTGTCCGGGCAGGAGGGCGGTCAGGGAGTTGTTTTGCGAACAGCTATGAAAAAGACGCACAGTTCCTGTTATTCCTGAAGAGAAGTTTCGGTGGGTACACCACGAATATTACTAGCACACGGCAGCACCGGCATTCAGGCCTATGTCTGGACGACTACACGGGAGCGATCTAGCAAGTTTTTTGATTATAAACGAGGCGAGCCATTGCCGAAGGAAATCGTACTTCGACGCTGACCACATGGGCGGCGTCGAAGCCTTGCAGCCGACGGCGCGGTAGCATGTTTCTCATGGTTGGCTTCTGCGGGGGCGGTTATCAAAGTCTGTTGCTCTCGACTCAATCAAAAGACATTAGCGTTGTGGTTGCCTTTTACGCGCCGCCAGTTCTATTGGAACAATACCAAGCCCCAAATAACCGCAAGCGTAATTTGATGGAGGTTGTCAGGCAGATTCCTGCATGCAGCGGACGCGCACCAGAGCGGCTCTCTCAAGATTAAGTTTCTGCGCGGCGCTGATGCCTGGCGTTATGCGCTGATTCCTGGTCCGAAATGAAATTCCTCATCTCAATTTGTCTGGTCACGATATTCCTTTCATCGACGGCGGGATCTTCCGTAGACCGTGCAACAGCTCCGACAACACCCTTTGATGAATATGGCGAGATCGCATGGGAAGATGAGAAGGCTCGTTTAGATAATTTCGCAATTCAGTTACAGCGGGAGTCGGATTTGATTGGTTATGTTCTTGTTTATGATGCAGTGGGCGGCTGTGCGGGTGAAGCTCAAGCGCGTGCTATCCGTGCGAAGAAATATGTGGTCGAGCATCGTGGCGTGTCGTGGAATAAAGTTATTTGGAGGCAAGAAGGTTATCAGGCAAAGATTCACACCGTGCTTCAACCGGTGAAGCGCAATATCGTTCTTCCTCGTCCTTTCCGCGGCACGACAGTTGAGCCTATTGATGGCAAGGCTAGTAGATCTTGCAAAGCCAAAATAGGCAGAATACGAAGAAGTAAATGGTAAGCCGCAGATAACTGATAGAATCACGCGTTTTTTCTTTCATGGCAGGCAAACAATTCATGCGAGGGCAATATGACGGGAGATAGTAACTGCGGTATCGAGATTGAAGCAGCGGCTCAACCAATTCAGAATCTCGCGCCGCCAGATAATTTACAAAGATTTGAAGGCATAGCTTTTTCACCTTCGGGGAACACAATAGGTGTCGCTACCTCAGATACTAATACTGTTTTCCTGTTTCGAAGAAAACCAGACGGACTGTTCGAAGATGCACCCTATTCGAGTATCCACGGGCCCAGGTCAAAACTGAAATATCCGCACGATCTCTCTTTCTCATTGTCAGGCGAGACCGAGCTGCTCGCCGTTGCTCAACGTAGCGGATCAATTTGTATATATCAAAAACATAAAACGACTACCGATTACAGTACGGATCCGGTTTTTGAGATTCGCGGACGCGAGGCAAAATTGAAATTCTCCGATGGGGTTGCGTTTGTCCCGCCGGATGATGGCTACCTGGCAGCATGCAATCTGAGAACAAGCACAATAACTTTTTACCGTAACACCTCGGGACTCTCGGTCGGCTTTGAATTGAAACCGGTGTTCCGATTAAAGGACCGGAGCCTCTATCGGCCGGATGGCCTGACTTTTTCACAATGCGGGACCTGGCTTGCGGTCGCGAATCATGGGAATCACACGGTCAGCATCTACGAACGCCGGAGGATAGTTTGCTCAGGTCAAGAAGTACAATACGGCCCCAGACCAGTGACGATCATCCTGGATCCTGGTTTGCGCTACCCACACTCCGTAGCATTTACACCAAAGACTAACCACCTTGTCGTCACGAATGCGGGCGCCAACTACTTCACCGTATATCAGCCGGAACGACACGGGGCTGAAATGCGGTGGTCTCAATCACCCGTGTTACAACCAATTGTTGGTCCTGATAGTGTTTTTAATCGAGTTAATTCACGCTGCAAAATGGAAGGCGGACCCAAAGGAGTCGCGATCCACAAAAACAATCTAGCCGTATGCAGTCCCGAATATGGAATTAAGATTTATCGATTCCGTGAGAATACTTTGGATGGTTGTATTAATTGATTGGACTAAGAGGTGGGGAAATAAAGATTGAATACTGATCGCGAAGTTGCGCGATTCGTGGACGACAAACTGACCATCATTGTTCTGGCGAACAGCCATAATGCAGAACCGGCTTCCATTTCGCTCGGCGTCGCCGCTCTTTACATCCCCGGTCTAATTCCGGATCGCACCGTGGCAAAGGCTGACCCAAAAATCTTTGATGCCTATGTTGAATGCTGCCCGCGCCCGCGGCGGCTGAAGGCCTGCGTGCGATCCAGCATGAGCATCTCGGCGGAAGGCCCCCATCTTGATCTGATGGGCTGGCGCCATTTCGATTCGACATGGACGCGGTTAGTCTCCCTGGATGCTAAGCGTTTTCGAACGCTCAAAAGCGATCAGATGGAGGCCTCCAGGTTTCCCTCGACGACAAAGTCGGAGATCATTGGTGCGTTAAACCTCAGCGGAGTGATCATCCAGTCGTCACACAGTTTCACAGACTATGATGCCGCATTGGTGATTGCTTTGGTCAATGGAAAGTTTAAAGTCGTCTTTAGCGGAGGCACGAGCGAAATACTCGACCTGAATGCCGATGGCGTACCGGAAATTTTCGATTCAATGTGGCCTGATGGTGATGGGCATCCGAAAACGACTTCCATTCATGTGTGGAACGGCAAGACTTATGTGCCGCTGATGAAACTACTCGTATTCATAGGATTCTTGATGCTGGGAATCTTGTCTCTAAGAGGTGTGCGGTGGGCCTACGTTACGTTTGTCTTATTGGGCCTGCTCTATTTTCCCGTAAGCGTGGGGTTCAGACTTAATCCACAGCCCTGCACACTCATTCCCAGCATACCGCTGGCGATTCATTCGTTGACCAACTACAGGCATATTGTGCTGTTCGTCTTGTTCTTCCTAATGACAAGCGCACAATTTCGGATGTCGAATTGGCGAGGCTACGCGTGGGCGGCCGTGGCGTGTCTTGCAATGGGGCTACTCGTGGAACTAGCGCAGGGCATCAGCGGGACCGGACATTGCCGCATGCGAGATCTAATTCCCGATGCCGCCGGTATCGTGCTTGGCGCCGGGATTGTCTTTCTCTGGAATACAGTGCGCGGAAAGCCACGAGATACATAGGCGCCCTTTCATATATAGAGCAGCGACCGGGTCGCCGCTCATCTACGAAGGCGATGGTTGACCGTTAAGCCCTTGGCTTTTTTCTTGCGACGGTGACCCGGTCGCTTCCGGTTTTGATACCGCTTCGAGATCTCCTTCATTCGACTTTTGTGCAAAGCTGAGTCGAAGGTGGAATGTAATCTCCACGCCCGGTCAACTCTGATGTTCATATTGGGTGTTGCGAGAGGAAGATATGGAGAGCTACCTCCTTTCGCCCGCAAGCGGGAGTGTTTACATCGAATGTTTCCGTCGTGACGGCACTGAAGAAACGAAGGAACTTATTTGGGAGAGGAAGTCTCGACAGTTTCGTTTGGTTTAGTCAGGCACCGAAACAAAGCGTTGCAGCTGACAGCGCGATAGGGTGTCTCCTGGAGTAACCGTTTTGCTTCAGCTCGAATGCGGATCCCGCGCCAGCAGAAGGCCGCGATCACTTTGGTATCCGCCAAATTGAGAAAAGTCCGTGCATGAGAAAACTTTTCCTGCTCTCAATTGGCTTGATGGTGTCATCTTTGGCTGAAATCGCTTGTTCGCCCGCGAGAAATCAGTCGCCGTTTTTGGCGCAAAGCGGCGCGTCGCCTTTGCCTGCTCCTTCATCTGAACCAAGTCCGCCCCCTACTCGCCACTCGCCAATTCGCTCGGTTGATTTCGAGAACTTTACCTATCACGAAATAGATTCGCGGCAAACTTTTACGCTCGTGAATGGTCGACAGCCGACTGAGAATGACCCTAGAAGTTTGGTTGATATTGTGTATGGTGATGTGACCGGCGACGGGAACGAAGAAGCAATGGTCGTTCATTCTCAAAGCACCAGAGGTACAGCTATTCCGTTTTACGTTTACATTTTTACGATAGAGGATAATAGGGCACGACCAATTTGGTCATTTTATGCTGGTGAGCGTGGTGATGGAGGTCTCCGGCAGATTTCCGCCGTGAACGGTGAGCTTTTGATAGAGCTTTATGGAAGAGACAGAGTGGTAAACGGTGGGACAAGCGTGGAGGAGGATAATGTTGGCGTATGTTGTCCTAGATTTTATACGCGCTCTCGCTATGAGTGGAGAAACCGACGCTTTCGTTTGAAAGAGAAAGAAGAAGCATTGCCTGTTCAAGGCGGCGCGGGATATCTAACTGAAGCCCAGCGTTCACTGCAAGATTGACTGCGGATAACGTTCAGACACTGTTGCCCTCAAATTCGGCTGCTCGTTTCCGGGGGTCTTCTCATGAAAATACCCAAACATATTATTCTTTGTCTCTTGGTGATGTTGTTGCCACATGTCAGATTCGGCTCTGCCGCCCGCTGTGCGGCGGTGGCTCTGCCCCGCCGTCGAGTTAGCCACCGCCTCACATCCGGAGGCGGAGCCGGACCTGAGGTGGCCCATGACTTTTGAGGTAAAGCCGTTGTTGTCCGCTCCCGTCATTGAAACGGAGCCGGGGCGAGTTTTCGCCCACGGGACGCTTGTTTGCCGCAGAGTGAGTCCGCCCTATAATTACGATCGATGGCTTCGTGAGTTAACAAAGCTCGGCAGCCGAGCCATACTTGCCCGGAGAAACACAGGGCTTTATGAATTCTCAACCTACTAGCCGCATAGTCTTGGAGCATGACATGACATGGACGAGGAATATACTGCGTCGCGACGCACACGTCTTCACACTTTTCGTCGCAGCCGCCTTAACCGTAATGTTGTGTGCGCATGAGGCGCGCTCCCAACAGCCTTCCACTGCCGAGCAAATGCAAACGCTCATGAAGCACCGGCAAGAGCTGTCGAACCGCTCTGTGGAGGAGCCGACGAAGCGTCGCTTCGAGGATAAAAAGTCAGATACCGTTTTCCCGTCGGATAATGCGAAGCGCAAAGCCGGCGTCCTGCACGCTTTTACTCCCGAGCAGCAGAAAGCGCTGCAGCACAACGAGCGCGGCATGGAACTCTTTTCGAAGGGTAAACTCGACGGCGCCATCAAGGAGTACGAAGCGGCCATCCGCCTGGATCCGAAGCTAGCTGCAGCGCATAACAACCTGGGAAGCGCACAGTTTGCCGCGGCAAGGTTCGAGGAATCGGCGGCAGCCTTTCGCCAAAGCTCCGAGTTGGACCCCGAATCTGGCCAGGCACTCTTTAACCTTGCGCTGGCGCAGATTAAGCTCGGGCGTCAGAAGGAAGCCAACGAGGCGTTGGATTCCGCCTTGCGCCGTTACAACTCGGCCGGCGAGACGCATCTAAAGGCCGGACATCTTAAAGAGGCCGAAGAAGCTTTCCGCGGCATGCTTCAAATCGATCCTGAATACGGGCCCGCGCTGCTGCGTTTGGCACTTGTTCACATTGACGCACGCCGCTATGAAGAGGCCGTGCAATGTGTGCGTCGCGTCGCGGAGCGCGAACCCGCCAACGCCATTGCGCACGAACTCCTTGCTGAAGCGCTCTACGGCCAGCAGAAGTATGAAGAGGCCGCCGTTTCAGCCGAAAGTGCGCTCAAACTTTCACCTGACTTTTCCGTCGCACTTTACACCGCCGGCCTCGCACGCGCCTCGTTGGGCCAACGCGACACCGCGCTCGCTCACCTAGCCCGTCTCCGCCAGCTTAACTCGCCAACTCTGGCCCAACAGCTTTCCGAATTCATCGACAAGAAAGCACCCGCGAAGTAGTTTGTTCCATAACACGAATGAATATGGAACTGGGCAGATCAAGCGTCCGAATTCGGATGGCTGTCTCAGAAGATGCGTCATCCATTGCGTCGGTCCTGCATGAGTCGTTCATAGAATATAAACCTCTCTACACGCACGAGGGTTTCACCGCTACCACGCCCGTAAGAGAGTGTGTGAAAACTCAGGTACGACCAATAACGCTGAAAGCGTTCGCGAATTCCAGCCCAGGGTTGGCTTTGAAACCCTGGGTTCAAGACGTTTCAAGAGATTCTTCGCAACTCTGAAGGAGTTGCGCTGCTTGCGTTTGGCGAATGGCGACGCAACTCCTTCAGAGTTGCGTCTTCTAAAAATGAATGCCTCTTTCCCAGGGTTGCCAAAGCGCAA
>Ga0190270_10000339_pt1 | contig 19810 bp, 12 predicted proteins | sample Popmic320T_FD_133748 | JGI IMG/M metagenome (GOLD analysis project Ga0190270, IMG submission 133748) | Populus adjacent soil microbial communities from riparian zone of Weber River, Utah, USA - 320 T | ecosystem: Environmental > Terrestrial > Soil > Riparian zone | place: USA: Utah | collected...
ACGCCCGCCGGCAGCCGGGGTTGAAAAATTTCTTTTCGGCCAACGCCGAGTTGATCCCGCCCGAAGGGTCGCCGCGGAGGTTGGCGGGCTACCCGGTCTTCTCGTTCGGCTACGGCAACGCGTTCTTTATCGCTTTTGATTCGAACATCTCGGGCGACGAGAAGCAGTTCGAGTGGATCAAAGCGCAGCTCGAAGGGCTTGACCGCGCCCGCTATCGCCACGTGATCGTTTACAGTCATCATCCGGCCTTCTCTTCAGGGCCGCACGGCGGGGCGAGGGTCGAGACGGCGACCGCGATAATTCGGCAGAGATACATGCCGCTCTTCCGAAAACATCACGTCAGAATCTTCTTCGCGGGCCACGAACATTTCTTCGAGCATTGGGTCGAGCGTTATGAAGACGAGACCGGCAAACACCGGCTCGATCATGTCATCACGGGAGGAGGAGGCGCGCCGCTCTATGCTTATTCCGGCGACCCCGATACGCGCCAGTACATCAAGGACAACGACAACCAGAAGGTCACGCTTGACCGCATCGCCAAGCCGCCCTATGAACCCGGCGACGGCGCTTATCATTACGTGTTGGTACAAGTGGACGGCGACCGAATCTCGATGGAGGTGATCGGCGTGGATTGGGGGCGCAATTATCAACCTTATCGCAGCAACAAGGCTGATTTGGGCGCCAAGTAACCGGCGCAGTACAGGCGCAACAATCCTGCTTGCTCCAATTTAACTTTAACAAAGCAATAAATCGGAAGAACATACATGCCCAGACTAAGCGCTTTCCCGAAATGCTACATGGACGACCTCTGCGTCACGCGCGCGATGACGCTTTTCGATTGGATTGACCTGGCCGCGACGCTCGGCGTGGACGGCGTCGAGATGTATCCGGGCTTCTTCGCCAGCTTCGAACCGGAGTATGTGGCGGAAGTGAAGCGGCATGCGGAAGCGAAGGGACTCGAAATTCCGATGATGTGCTGCTCTCCCGATTTTACGCAGCATGGAGCGGCGGCGCGCGCGGAAGAGATCGAGAAAGAGAAATTCTGGATCGATCTGACGGCGCGGCTCGGCGGGCGATATTGCCGCGTGTTGTCGGGCCAGCGGCGCGAAGACGTGTCGCGCGAAGACGGCGTGCGATACACGGTCGAATGCATAAAAGAGGTGATTCCCCATGCCGCGGAACGCGGCGTCGTTTTGAATATGGAGAACCATTACAAGGACGGCTACTGGAAATACCCCGAATTCGCGCAGCGACTGGACGTCTTCCTCGAAGTCATCAATCAAATTGACTCGCCGTGGTTCGGGGTAAATTTCGACCCGTCGAACGCGATCATCTGCGGCGAAGACCCGCTGGAAGTGTTGGCCGCCGTCAAAACCCGCGTCGTCACGATGCACGCGTCGGACCGCTATTTGATCAGCGGTACGATCGAAGATTTGAAGAATCAGGACGGCTCGACGGGCTACGCGAAAAACCTGAAGCATGGCGTGATCGGCAAAGGGTTGAACGATTACGACGCGATATTCTCGACCCTGCGAAAAGAAGGATTCGACAGTTGGATTTCGATTGAGGACGGCGAGAACGGGATGGAAGAGTTGCGTGAATCGGTCAGATTTCTGCGCGCAAAGATCGCTGAACATTTTGGTTGACCCCTTCATGATCGGATGCTATAGCTCATAGCGCTGAAAATTTGAATCGCGCCGAATCAGTACCGCGAGCGGTAGCGAACGTGACTCCCGGGGAGGGCTATTTACGGAGGCCACGCTCGTTACCGCTCGCGATACTGATTCGGCGCTACATCGCTCGCTTAAGCTAAAATGAATCGTTTGAAAGACAAAGTAGCGGTTGTCACTGGTTCGGGCGCGGGAATGGGCGAGGGCATCGTCCGGTTGTTCGCCGAAGAAGGCGCGCGCGTGGTCGTTTCGGGTCGGGATGAAGAGAAAGGCGAGGCGGCGGCCTCGGAGATTACGGCTCAGGGCGCCCAGGCCGTCTTCATTCGCGCCGACGTCTCCGTCGAAGCCGAATGCCGCGCGCTGATAGACAAGACCGTCGAGCATTACGGCGTGATCGACGTGTTGGTCAATAATGTCGGCCTCACTACGCGCGGCACGATCGAAGACACGACCGTCGAATTGTGGGACAAGCTCTTCGCGACCAACGTCCGCAGCGCCTTCATCTGCATGCAGCAGGCCGTCAAACATATGAAAGAGCGACGTCAAGGTTCGATCATCAACATCGGTTCGGTCAACGCCTATATCGGTGAACCGAAGCTGATGGCCTACTCGGCGACCAAAGGCGCGATGATGACGCTCACAAAAAACACCGCGCGGTATTTGAACCAGTACCGGATTCGCGTGAATCAACTCAACGTCGGCTGGACGCTGACGCCTAATGAACATTACGTGAAGACGGTTGAAGAGGGCCGGGGAGAGGGCTGGCTTGAAGAGGCGGTCAAGACGCGCCCGTGGGGACGATTGCTTTCGCCGCGCGACATCGCGATGGCCGCGCTCTATTTCGCCGGCGATGAGAGCGAGTTGATCACAGGCTCCGTGCTCGATCTGGAGCAATATCCGGTAGGGGCGCCGCCGAACTGGTAACTCGAAAACGAGTGAATCGGTCTTTTCGCGACTTGATTAAATCCGATGATCCCAAGCCGAACCCAGACGGCCTGGGATCATCTATGACTGAGGACGGGTGCTTCTGTTGACTGAGGGGAGCAACTAATAATTCGATATAGAGGCCCTCGCGATCCCGCGTCACGTTCGGACCCATCAACGTCAAGATTATCTTCAATCGCTATGCCAGGCCGCGGCTGCGCCAGCCATCCCCCAAGACATCCGTGGCGCTTCTGGGATTGAGGTCACAAAACAACTTGATTAAGATACGGTTGCGGGAAAGAGAGATTTCATAGGCGGGCGGGCTGCTCCTCCAACTTCCTACAATCAATTTTGATAGCGCACAATCAATAGTGATTGGCTTATTATCAATTTTGATTGTAGCCGGCCTTGCGAACCTAAGGTCGAAGCTCGGTTTCGATGACATTCGAGCTCAAAAATCAGGGCGGAATTTAAACGTTGATCGGGCGCCACAATCCGATGATTCCCAAACTCATCTCCATCTCGGGACCGTTGGAAGGAGCGGTCTTCCCCATCACCGACGCCGATGTCAATATCGGCCGCGGACCGTCCAATTCCATCTGCATCGCCGACCCGCTGCTGTCGCGACAACATTGCCGCATTACCAGAGAAGGGGAAGTGTTTAATCTGCACGATCTGGGAAGCTTCAACGGAACCTTCGTCAACGGCGTGCCGATCAAGAACCAGGCAATTGAGCACGGCGATCTGATCAAGACCGGCGCCTCGATCCTGTTGTTCATTTGCCACGAAGAGTCCGACTCGGAATCGGGCGCGGCCCCGGGACGCGTGCGATTCGCCGAAGATGATCCGGCCATGCGATCAACAATCTTCCTCCGCCGGGAAGACTCTCTCTATTTCAACGCTCCGAAAGGACAAACTGATTTGCCGCCGACCGCGCGCGCGGCGCTAAACTTCCGCGCGTTGCTTCAGATAGGGCTTGAGATCAATGCGATACGCGATCTGGAAACGCTTCAACGGCGACTGCTGGAATTGATCTTTACGGTGACGCCCGCCGAACGAGGCGCGATCCTCCTGACCGACTCCGGCGCCGAAGATTTTGCTTCCGTCTTCTGCCTGCATCGTTCGGGGCAACGGGAGAAGTCGGTGAGCGTCAGCCGTTCGATCGCCCAACGCGTGATGCGCGAAGGAGTTGGAGTCTTGAGCGCTGGCGTCGCCGACGACGCCTCGCTTCAGGGCGCCAACGGCCCCGGCGCCCAATCGGCGCTGGCCGCGCCGCTCACTACTTCCGCCGAAGTCTTCGGCGTCGTCTACCTGGAAATGACCGATCCTTCGTCCGGCTTCGACTCGGATCACCTTCAACTCGTCACTGCCATCTCTAACCTGGCCGCCGTGGCTCTCGACACGGCGCGTTACGTGGAACGATTGAACAACGAGACAAAACGGCTGCAGGATGAGCTTAATTTCGACCGCACGATGATAGCCGAAAGCGCGCCTATGAAAGAGGTGCGGGCGTTCATCGCCAAGGTCGCGCCGACCGATTCGACGGTGCTGATTCGCGGCGAGAGCGGGACGGGCAAGGAGATGGTCGCCCGCGCGATCCACCTCAACAGCCCGCGAGCGAAGCGCCCGTTCATCGCCATCAACTGCGCAGTGTTGCCGGAAAACCTGATCGAAAGCGAGCTCTTCGGCCACGAGAAGGGCGCGTTCACCGGCGCCATAGCCCAGAAGAAGGGCAAGTTCGAATATGCCGAGGGCGGAACCGTCTTTCTGGACGAAATCGGCGAGCTTGCGCCAAAGCTCCAGGCGAAACTGCTGCGGGTCTTACAGGAAAACGAATTCGAGCGTGTCGGCGGCCTGCGCCCGATCAGACTCAACGCCCGTCTGATCGCCGCGACCAACAAAGACCTGGAGGCCGCAATTCAAGCGCGGGAGTTCCGCGATGACCTCTTCTTCCGGCTCAACGTCCTGACGCTGACCATACAACCGCTGCGACTCCGGCGCGAAGATATTCCGCTACTCGCCGACTACTTCGTCACGAAATACGCCGCGAGATGCCAGCGCCGGATCAAAGGCGTCACCGCCGCCGCGCGCGCCTGTCTGGATCGTTACGATTGGCCGGGCAACGTGCGAGAATTGGAAAGCGCCATCCAGAGAGCAGTAGTAATGTCTGCGACTGAATTCATCACGCCCGAAGATTTGCCCGACGACGTGGTCGAAAGCGAAGTGGCGGACGCCGGCGCGCCGGCGACGCCCGCTCCGGAGGACCAGAAGGTAATCACGGCGGTCATCGCCTCTACGCCGAAATACCACGACGCGGTCAGGGAGGCGAAAAAACAGGTCATCATTAACGCCATCGAACAGGCCTCCGGCAATTATGTCGAAGCGGCCAAACTGCTGGGTCTGCATCCGAATAATCTTTATCGGCTGATCCGCAATCTGAACCTGAAATCACGTCTGAAAAAACAGACATGATCCTGCGCGTAGCCTTGAAGTCACACAGGGCATCATGCAAAATACAGGCCATCTCAATGGCGATGATCAACCGAATCATTTCGCACTATCACATTCTGGGAGAGCTCGGCAAAGGCGCGATGGGCGCCGTTTATCTTGCCGAAGACACCAGTTTGGCGCGGCAGGTCGCAATAAAATTCGCCGACCAGACGCGCGACGACCAGGAATTCCGCGCGCGATTCCAGCGCGAAGCGCGTCTTGCCGCCTCGCTCAACCACCGAAATATCGCGACCATCTATGATTTCGGCGAGACTGAAGACGGCAGCCCGTTTCTTGTCATGGAGCTGGTCCACGGGAAGAAATTGAGCGAACTCCTGCGCGACGGGCGCCTGGCGATGGAACGGCGGCTGGAAATCATCGCCGACATCGCCGGAGCCCTCGGCGAAGCGCATCGTCGCGGCGTCATTCATCGCGACATCAAACCCTCGAACATCCTCATCAACGAGAACGGCGAGGTCAAAATCCTCGACTTCGGATTGGCCAAGAAGTTCAAAAAGGCGGGGCCCGAAGAGATTGACCTCCTTGCCCCGACAATGTCCGATTCGCCAACCCGCGCCGGGCTGGTGTTGGGTACGCCGCATTACATGTCGCCCGAACAGGCTCGCGGCGCGTCCGCCGAAGCTGACGCGCGCAGCGACATCTTCTCGCTGGGCGCGGTGCTTTATGAATGCCTGGCGGGACGTCCGCCATTCAACGGCAAAACGGTCATCGAAGTCTGCACCGAAGTGCTACATGTCAATCCGCCGTCGCCGTCCTATTTCAACCCGCAAGTGTCGAGCGAACTAGATCGCATCGCTCTCAAAGCGCTGGCTAAAAAGCCTGACGAGCGTTATCAATCAGCGGACGAGTTACTTGATGATTTGCGGGAATCGCTGGCTATCCCACTACGGCAGGGCAGCCTTCGCACACAATCTATTCAGATCAAAGGCGAGCCGAGAATTTCCGATAAAAGCATATGGATCGAGATGTCGCTTGAGCAGCTGAGACGGTCTCGATGGACGGCGCTGTTTATTTTGATTGCGCTCGCCGCCCCCCTCTATCTGGGGCTGGCGTGGGCAAGGAATTGGCGCCCCTTCCGTCCTTCGGCGTATCAACCTTCCCCTGCCGCGGCGAGGTGGTATGACAAGGGCATCCAGTCCATGCGCGACGGAGATTACTATCAGGCAAGCCAGGCATTGAAGACGGCGGTTGACGCCGACGGCAAATACGTACTTGCGCGCGCGAGGCTGGCCGAGGCTTTGACCGAACTCAATTACAACGACCTGGCGCAAAAGCAACTGAGTGAAGTTTACCTGGCCGTGCGCGACCGCTCGGCGTTGCCGGAAGCTGAAGCGCTCTATCTCGAAGCCATTTTGAACGTAGCCGCACGCAAATTCCCGGAGGCCATCAAAAACTACAGCCGGCTGGCGCAGGTTGCCCCCGCAAAAGACGCGGCGTACGCGCATTTCGACCTCGGCCGCGCTTACGAAAAGAACGACGAGACGGACAAGGCGATTGAAGAGTTCTCAACAGTAACCAGACTTGATCGGGAATCGGCGGCGGCGCATCTGTGGCTTGGGATTCTTTACGGGGTCCGACTGCAGGATCAGGAGAAGGCCGAGACTTCTTTTGCCGAAGCCGAACGACTCTATCGCAGCTCGGGCAGCGTCGGGGGCGTGGCGGAGGTCTATTTTCAACGTGGGACGATATATGTCGCGTTGGGCCAACTGGCGAAAGCGCGGGAGCAGTTGGAACAGGCTCGCGACCAATCGAAGCTGCTCACCAATAAATACCAGAACATCATAACGCGGTTGCAGTTGGGCGCCAATTCTCTTTACATGGGAAATTATGCGCTGGCGCAAAAAGAAGCTGAAGAGGCGACGGATGTGGCGCGTGCGGAAAAGATGAATGACTTGTTGGCTAGGGGCTTGATCGCTCTCGGCCTGATCTCCAAACTGAAGAGCGACTACAATCAAGCCGAAAATTACTTCAAGCAGGCAAAAGAAATCGCACAGAGCTATAACGGCCTCTATTACATCGCCCTGGCGGAGAGCAATCTAAGCAGCCTATATGCCGAACAAGGCATTCGCCCCGATGAAGCCATTCGAGAAGCGGAAATGGCGCGTGAATTTTTCAAGTCGAGCGGTTATCGCGGAGAAGAGTTAGGCACGCTTCTTGTCATTGCGCGCCTCAACCGTAAATTGGGAAATTTCGATGTGGCGGAGCGGGCTTATCAGGACGCGATTCCCGTCTCGATCAGACGAGGCGACCGGTTGTTGGGGGCGGTAGCTCGCGTCGAATACGGCCGGTTGCTTGCCAATCAGGGGCGATACCCTGAAGCGCTCACCCAAATGGATGAGTGCTACAAACTCAGCCAGTCGCCCAATCAAAAAATCATCGTCATCTATACCCTGATCTATCGCGCTGATCTGCTGTCACAGATCGGGGATTACCCGAAGGCCGAAGCCGATATCAAGGATGCCAGATCGCTCGCCGATCAATCCAACTTAAATAGCGGCGCCTTGGCAATGGAAATCCCATTATTAGAAGCCCAGGTGGCATTGAGCCGGCTCCGGCCTGAGGTAGCGTTGGCTAAGAGCAAACAAGCCATTGCGCATTCAAACTCGCAACTACCTGAGATACAGATCAAAGCCAGGCGCATCACCTGCATCGCGCGAGTAATCTATGGCACACCACGTGCTGGCATCTCACATTGCAAAGTCGCGGTGGCTCTCGCGGAAAAAGGTACTGACAAAAGGCTGCTTTTGGAAGCGCGATTGGCGATGGCTCAGGCAGAACTTGCGAGTGGCAAGGCGGAGGAGGCTGGCAAAATCGCCTCTCAGGTTCAAGCTGAATTTGACAAGTTGCGCCAACCGGAGTTGGAATGGCGGGCAGGTTTGCTGGCGGCGCTGGCCTACCAACGTATGGAGAGACAGCAGTTGGCATACGACCAGGCGTCGCAGGCGGCCAGGATTCTGGACACTCTACGAAGTAAATGGGGTGAGAAGCCCTTTGCTCTCTATCTTCTTCGCCCGGATATCAACCAGCAACATGAGCAACTCATTGAGTTGATTCAGAACAACAAGAATTAAACACAAGACAAGAAGGAGCGTGCCTTATGGCTGAAATACCAATCAATATTTTTCCTGGCGTTTACACAAAACCTGGCGGGAGCGAGGTGACGGGGTTGTGCATCATGCTTGACAATCAAGATGGTCAATGGGAGGTGACCACATCTGATAATTACACGACCGTCATCAAAATCAAGAACGGCTCAAAATGGAGTGCGGAGGAATACACCGATCCGAAAACTGGTGAACGGAAGGTGCGGCTTTTCCGCGAAGGCGCGAAATTGAATGGTCTGGCGCAACAGTTCATCCGTCCGACAGAAGAAGCGTATACCCCCAACCCCAGCGCGGCGAAGGGTGAGGGGCCGGAGCTCAAGATTTATTACACCACTACTGAAGATAGCCATACGCTGCTCAGAAAGAAACCGTAACCGTCAGTCGGCCCGAATTCCAGTATCAATACCCCCACTGCAACCGAGCCACCGATCAGGAGTCGGAGGCTCGGTTGTAAGGGGGGTTTTGCGCAAAAATTCGGAAAGCCCTCCCTGGCCACGCATCGCCTCCAGCGTGCAGCGAGCCGTTGCTTGTTAGTGCTCCGACAGCTACGACTGCTCGCTGGAGGCGATGCGTGGCCAGGGAGATATAGTCCCCGCCAGACTCGGCGGTTTCGGAGACTTCAACTTTCCCTTGTATAGCCGAGGGAAATGATCTGATCAGTATATCCTTCAAAACTGTCATCGTGGCTGATGACGAAGAGTTGATGGAAATCCTTGATGCGGCCGATCTGCTGGGCCAGATTCCGCCTTCTCTCCTCGTCCATGTTGGTCGTCGGCTCGTCGAAGAACGCGATGTTGACCTCGGAAAGCTCTTTCAGCAGCGCCAGCCGCACCGCCAGCGCGGCAGCCATCTGCTCGCCGCCCGAAAGGTTCAGGAAAGGGCGTTCGCGCCCTTCTTCTTCGAGTGTGATCTCGTAATCCTTGGTCCACTGCAGCGTCACGTCGTGGCGGCCCGTGATCTCGCGGAACAGCTGATTGGCCTCGATCGAAATCGAGAAGAGGTAGGATTCGGTGATGTATGGCGCGGCCTTCTGCAAAATGTCGCGGATGAAATCGGAAGTCCCGCGCAGCCGCTCGGCCCGCTCCCTTTCGGCGATCTGCGTTCTGGCCCGCTCGCGCACCTCGTTCAGATAGTCCAACTGCTCGCGCAATCTCGAATACTGCTCGCCCGTGTGTTCGATCTGCGTCGCGAGGCGCCCGGCGCGTTCGCGCAGGCCGTCCAATTCGCCGAGCGCGCGGCGATGGCGCTCGGAGTCATAGTTTCCTTCGAGGTCGTTGAGCGATCGAGCGGCTTCGTTGAAGGCCTCGTCCACCTGCCGGATTTCGGATGAAAGCGCCTCCATCTCCCGCTCCCTGGCGGCGAGCGTCGCCGCGATCTTCTCGTTGGCGATGAAGGCATGGTAATCGCGTTCGCTCTCGGCGCGCGTCCGGCCAGCCAACGCCACCTCGCCGTCGAGCGCGTCGTAATCCTGCATCTCCAGGTTGACCCGTTCCAGGTCGTCGTTGATCCGCGCGACTCTGGTTTCGGCCTCCTCCAGCTTGCGCCTCAACTCGCCTTCGCGCTCGACGACCTGGTTGAGCGCGGCGGCGCGGCCGCGAGGGTCGTTGAGCGACCGCAGCGAGGCCTCGGCGTCGGCGAGCCGCGCTTCGATGTCGCCGAGTTTTTCGACGCGTCGCGCAACGTCGTCGCGCTCCTGCCTTTTCGCCTCGCCTTCCGCAGCCACCTGGGCGAGTTCAGGGCGAAGGATCTCGGCCTGGCCGTAGATTCGTTCGGCCTCGCGCGCCTGGCGGAGTCGAGTCTCAAGCCCGGATCGTTTGATCTTCAACTGTCGAATCTCCGCTTCGTCGAAGCTCGCGGCTTGCGAAATCTCTTCCTCGATCTCGGCCATCCTGCCCCGATTCGATTCCAGATCGTCGGCGAGTCGCTCCGAATCGGATTGGAGGCGCGGCAGCCGCGTTATTTCAACCGTCGCGTCACGCGACCGCTTCAAATCTCCGTCGAGCGCGGCCAGGGCCGATTGCAAATTCGCGATCTCGACGCGACGAGTTTCAAGGCCGGCGCGGAAGCGGGAGTCGAGCGATTCGCCCGGTTTCAAGTTCAGGCACTTTTCCGTGAGCAACGGACAGACGCCGCCCTGGTCGAGGGCGCGGACCATCTCTTCGTCACGCGCGACCTCGGCGCGCAACCGCGCAAGTTCTTCGGCGCCGCCCAGCCGCTCGGCTTCGCCCCCCTCGAGTCGCCCGGCGACGGGGATGAGCGGTTCGAGTCTCGCAATCTCATTCCTGGCCTTCTCCAAGTCCACGGCCAATCGCCTGTGATCTTTCCGCAGCGTTTCGAGGTGGTCGTGTTTGAGCCTGGAGTTGTTGAGCGCCATCTCCGCCCGGTTGATTTCGGCGTCGAGCCATGCGCGTTCGGCCTCTAGCGATTCCGCAGTCGCGGCCACCGACGCCCGCGTCCCGGCCTCTTCGATCTGGCGGGATAGGTCGGCGTAGCGGCGACGCAATCTCTCAAGCTCCTGATCCAATGCGGCGAGGGTCCGCCTGAGGCTTTGCGCCTCGCCACGCCCCTCGCGGAGCCCGGCGATCTCCGCCTCGATCGAATTCTGCCGCTCGACCTTGCCCACCAATTCAGCAAGCTCGGCGCGCGCGTCGGCGACCTCTCCCAGACGCTCTTCGAAGAGTCTCGACTGGCTCCGCGCCTCGATCAGGTCATGTTCGATCGCGGCGACCCTCGCGCGAAGCTCGTTGCGAGCCTCGCGACGCTTCTCGAGTTCGGCCAGACGGCTCGAAGCGGCCAGGTAGTCGTCGTAGCCCGCTCGCGCGGCGGCGACAATCGCGGAGGCCGCAGCGGCCTGTTCGACGCCCTCGCGCGCCGTGGCCAGCGAATCGCGCTTGACCTCCAACTTCACCCGCAGTTGCTCGATCGCGCGCCGCTCGTTTTCGATCTTCCGCAGCAGATTGTCGAGTGATTGAGCGTCCCGCGCGACGCGGTCGCGTTCGGCGACCGTCTCCACCTGCTCGCTTTCGAGCGATCGAAGGCGAGCCCCGGCCTCGTCGAACAGGCGCTTCGTTTCGTCGTAAGACTTCAGCTCACCTTCGGCCTCGGCGAGTTTCCGGTCGGCTTCTGAGATCAGGTTATCGAGATGGCGTAGCGTGTCGCGCAAATTGTCCGACGCCCGGCGATACTCTTCGACCTTCAGAATCTGGTCGAAGACGCCCTTGCGGTTGGACAGCGGGAGAGTGAAATCGTAAGTGAACGCGCCCTGCGGCACGCCGATCGTGGTTTTGAAAAGCGCGCCCAGGTCGGTCCCCGCGTCGACTCCCAGGTGTCGGCGGAGCCACGGCGTGACCTGGCTCTTCTGCTCTATCAGACGGGTCTTGGTCTCGGGGGCGTAGACGTGATAACTACCCACAGTATCGCGCGTGACGACGTATTCGCGCCCGTCCAGATCGGAAATGAAGCTGACCGCGACATGGCCGCGTTTGGTCCCGCGTTTGACGAAATCGTCGCGTTTGTAATCGAGGTGGTCGAACAGCGCCCAGGCGATGGCTTCAAGTATCGTGGTCTTGCCCGCGCCGTTAGGCCCGCAGATGGCGACGACTCCCGGTTGGAACGCCCATTCCCCTTCGGCGTGATTCTTGATGTTTCTGAGTTCGACTCTGGTGATTCGCAAGGCGGGAGAATAAGCAGTGGGCAGTGACTCCCGAACAGTAATAATCCCACTGCCCATGAGCCACTGCCCACCAGCAACTAAGCTTGAGCGCTCTGCGCGTTCTCTTGATTGTCGGTATGGCCCAGCAAATGACGTCCCTCGTGGCTGCGCGGGTCGATCGTGCGAACGTGTTTGCGCCCGCGCATCTCCCAAATTGCCGTGATTTTCCCGTCCTTCTCAACTGCGTGGTAGGAAATCTCTTCCTGAGACGCCTCCGCCGTCGCCCCTTTTTGAACGTCGGCCTTCTCGGTGTTCGTGGTTTCGCTCATCAAATTTTATAGCTCCTGAATTGACATTGAGAGTGAGTAGAGTTTGAAGAAGGAGGGCATTGTGCCATAGTGATGCAGAAGCGTCAAAGACGTGATGCTTGACGCTCACTATACCGTCAACTAGAATTTTTCGTCACATGTGCAACGTTCATTACCGCTATGCCCGTATCAACAAATGTCAGCGCCCCATGCGCGGCCATGCGCTGCGGCCATGCGCTATGGATGGCGCCAATCTTGAGGTCGTAAACAAATCATGAACGCCATTGAAAAAGCGCTCACCAAAGTCTTCGGCTCGGCTAATGAGCGCCTGTTAAAAAAATTGTGGCCGGTTGTCGCCCGAATCAACGCGTTAGAGGCGGAGACCAGACGTCTCTCCGACGAGGAGTTACGGGCTAAGACGGAAGGGTTCAAAGCGCGTTTGGCCCGGCGACTCGAAGGCTCGGAGGAGCTTTCGCCCGAAGCGCGCAAACAGTTGGAGCGGGAGGCGCTCGACGAGATCTTGCCGGAGGCCTTCGCCTGCGTGCGCGAAGCCTCGGTGCGCTCGACAGACATGCGCCACTTCGACGTGCAGTTGATCGGCGGGATGATCCTGCACCGAGGAATGATCGCCGAGATGCGCACCGGTGAGGGTAAAACGCTGGTGGCCACCCTTCCCGTTTACCTGAACGCGCTGCTCGGCAAAGGCGTTCATGTCATCACGGTCAACGATTACCTGGCCAGGCGCGACGCCGAATGGATGGGCAAAATCTACAAGTTTCTGGGAATGACCGTCGGCGTCATCCAAAACGACCTGGACGATTTCGAGCGCCAGGAGTCCTACAGGTGCGACATCACCTACGGCACGAACAACGAATTCGGCTTCGATTACCTTCGCGACAACATGAAGTTCGAGCTGGCGACCTGCGTGCAGCGCGTCCATTATTACGCCATCGTCGACGAGGTCGATTCGATCCTTATAGACGAGGCGCGGACGCCCCTGATCATCTCGGGCGCGTCGGACGACTCGACCAGCAAGTATTACGAGGCCGACACGGTGATCCCGAATCTGACCCGCGACACCGACTACCAGGTCGACGAAAAGCAGCACCGCGCGACGCTGACCGAATCTGGCATCGAGAAGGCGGAGCGGATACTCGGCCAGGGCAACCTCTTCGACCCGTCGAACATGGAGCTCCTGCACTGCCTGAACCAGGCGCTGGTGGCGCACACGCTCTATCAGCGCGACAAGAATTACATCGTGCTGGACGGCGAGGTTAAGATCGTCGACGAATTCACCGGGCGCATCATGGAAGGCCGCCGATGGTCCGACGGCCTGCACCAGGCCGTCGAGGCGAAGGAGGGGGTGAAGATCGAGCGCGAGACCCAGACGCTGGCCACGATCACGCTGCAGAATTATTTCCGAATGTACGAGAAGCTGGCCGGGATGACCGGCACAGCCGAGACCGAATCGGTCGAATTCGCGAAGATATACAACCTCGAAGTCCATAGCGTCCCGACCCACCGCCCGATGGTCCGCATCGATAATCCCGACGTGATCTACCGCACCCTGAACGAGAAGTGGGACGCTGTGGTTGAAGAGATCAAGCAACTCCACGAGAAAGGGCAGCCGGTGCTCATCGGCACCGTCTCGGTCGAAAACTCCGAAAAGATTGCGGACCGGCTCAGGAAATTCGGCGTCAAATACAACGTGCTGAACGCCAAGCCCGAAAACGCGGGACGCGAGGCCGAGATCGTCGCGCAGGCCGGGCGCAAAGGCGCGGTCACGATCGCGACCAACATGGCCGGACGCGGAACTGACATCCTGCTCGGCGGCAACGCCGAATTCCTCGGACGCGAGTTGCTCAAGAAACAGGAAATCAATCCCGACGAGGCAACGCCGGAACAGATCGAAGCGGCGATTCAAAAGGTCAAACCGCAGATCGAAGCCGAACACGATGAGGTGGTAGGCGTGGGGGGCTTGCACATCCTCGGCACCGAGCGGCACGAGTCGCGCCGCATCGACAACCAGTTGCGCGGGCGATCCGGACGCCAGGGCGACCCCGGCTCTTCACGCTTCTACCTCTCGCTCGAAGACGACCTGATGCGCATCTTCGCCGGCGACCGCGTCAAGGCGATTATGCAGCGGCTCGGAATGGAAGAAGGCGTCTCGATCGAATCGAAGATGGTCTCCAAACGTATCGAGGCCGCGCAGAAGAACGTCGAGTCGCAGAACTTCTCGATCCGCAAACACCTGCTCGAATATGACGACGTGATGAACAAACAGCGCGCGACGATCTACACGCTGCGCCGTCAATTGCTCGAGCAGATCGACCAGCGCGGCGAGATTCAAGCCATCGCCGAGAACATCCTCGATTATCTGCTCGACCAGCACATGAGCCTCGAGCAGATGCCCGAAGAATGGGACTTGCAGGGACTCAGAGTCCAGATCGCGTTTCAATTCGGCCTCGATTTGGACGAGTCCGGCATCAATTTGAACAACTTGGAACGCGACGAGCTACGCGCCGCCGTCTGGGAAAAGCTCGAACAAATGTACGCCGAGAAGGAGACGGTCGTCGGCGCCGAGGCGATGCGTTATTACGAACGCATCATCATGCTCAACATCGTCGATTCACAGTGGAAAGACCACCTGCAGGCGATCGACCACCTGAAGGAGTGGATCAACCAGATGGCTACGCGCAGAAAGACCCGCTGGTCGAATACAAGAAACAATCGTTCGACCTCTTTGAAGCGATGCTCGACCGCATCGACGTCGAGACCGCGCGCTCGCTCTATCACCTGCAGGTCGCCGCCGAGGAGCCGCCCGAGCAGCGATTGCAGCGCCGCCCCCGCCGCGGCCATATCACCTTCACTAAAGCTAACGCCACGGCCGCCGCCGCGGGCGAGGATTCCGGCAAGCCGCGCACCGTAGTCAGCGACCAACCGAAAATCGGCCGCAACGACCCATGTCCCTGCGGCTCGGGAAAGAAATATAAGAAATGTCATGGCGCTGAAGTTTGATGCCATTCCGAACATCATGAATGGGACTTATAGGTCTGACTGAGCCTCACAAGTCCCATTCATGACATCCACAAGAGATTTTCCGCAGGAGGGAAACCATGAGTGTTTTTGAGATCGTACAATTGGCCATCTTCGGACTGATCGTCGGACTCGTCGCCAGGTTCCTTATGCCCGGCAAAGATCCGATGGGATTGATTATGACGTCCATCCTGGGCATAGTCGGCTTTTTTTTGGGAACATTCATCGGCCGCACGCTGTTTGCAAAAGGTCAGTACTATCAAGCCAGATGGGTGATGTCCGTTCTCGGCTCGCTGGTTCTGCTCTTCCTTTACCGGGTTCTTTTCGCGAGACGCGATTAGTCGTGTGTGGTTGACCGGCGTCGGCCCCTGGTGTATTTTAAATTTCGCACGCACCCGTAGCTCAGCTGGATAGAGCGTCAGCCTCCGGAGCTGAAGGTCCCGCGTTCGAATCGCGGCGGGTGTATCAGATCAAAATGTATCAAATCAAAAAGGGATGCGTTGCTCGCATCCCTTTTGCATTTCACGCCCTCATCCTCTCCGCCGCAATATTCCGCTTGATCGCTCGGGCAATAAAATAGGGGTGGCCTCCCACCCCTATTCGAAATGACTCGACAGTTAACAGCGCGCCTTACTCAGGCGCGCGCGAGAGCCGTTACTTCTTCTTCGCGGCCTTCTTAGCTGGAGCCTTCTTCGCGGCCTTCTTAGCCGGCGCCTTCTTAGCAGCTTTCTTGGCTGGCATAGTGTCTCTCCTTTCTCTCGTTGATAGCCTGACCACAAGATGAAGTGTTGATTTATCCCTTGTGGTCTAGAGCAATTAACATACTAGATATAGCTTATAAACTTCTTCTCGACATGTGTCAAGAAAATTTTTCTTCATGCGCGCGCTCTCCATCGACAGTTCATCCGACCTATCGAGATCGTCGACGCGGCGAGCGCCGACGACGGTCGGCGATTGTCAGGATCGATCCGCCTGTATGATAATTGCGACCTGCGTCGCAGCCCTGTATTTATTGACTGCGGCGCGCTCGATCGATCACTCAACAATCACTTTCAAAAACCTCCGCAGGAGTCATTCATGCCGCAATGAGCGACACCCGGAAAAGAATGAGAATCAACTACGAAGAAACTGAGAGCGCGAAGGAAGAGCAAAAAAACCTTCGCGCTCTCAGTTTCTTCGTGATTGATTTTCGGAGGAGAACATATGCGATCCCGAAACATGGGTCGCGCGATGGCTTTGGCCATCGCGATGACATTGGCGGCCGACGCGCCCTTCATTTCGATCAAAGCGAGCGCGGCTCAAAACGACGGCGAATCGAGTTGGGAAGAGAAGTTTCGCGCCATCCCCAAAGCGGACAGCATTAAAGAGCGCATGCGCACACTATCGGCCGAGCCGCATCACGTCGGCTCAGCGGCGGACAAGCGCAACGCCGAGTGGATACGCGACCAGATGAGGTCGTGGGGACTCGAGGCCACGATCGAAGAGTTCGACGTCCTGTTCCCGACGCCGAAAGAACGCGTACTCGAATTGACCGGGCCGGAAAAATATCAGGCCAGGTTGAAAGAGCCCGCCATCCCTGAAGACCCCGATTCTGGCGATGAGAATCAGCTGCCGACGTACAACGCCTACTCGGGCGACGGCGACGTGACCGCGCAGCTGGTCTACGTCAATTACGGCGTGCCCGCCGATTACGAGCAGTTGGCGAAGATGGGTGTCGACGTGAAGGGCAAAGTCGTCATCGCGCGTTACGGCGCAAGCTGGCGCGGGATCAAACCGAAGGTTGCTTACGAACACGGCGCGGTCGGCTGCGTCATCTACTCCGATCCGAAGGAGGACGGTTATTACCAGGGAGACGTCTATCCGAAAGGCCCTTACCGTAACGAACACGGCGCGCAACGCGGCAGTGTAATGGACATGCCGATCCATCCCGGCGACCCATTGACCCCGGGGTGGGGAGCGACGAAGAACGCTCGCCGCCTGTCGCGCGATGAAGCGAAGACGTTGATGAAGATCCCCGTGCTGCCGATCTCATACGGCGATGCGCTGCCGATGCTCAAATCTCTGGGCGGACAGGTCGTCCCCGAAAGCTGGCGCGGCGCGCTGCCGATCACCTATCACGTCGGCCCCGGCCCCGCGACCGTTCATTTGAAAGTCGTCTCCGAATGGAACATCCGTACGATTTATAACGTCGTCGCGCGCATCACAGGCCGAGATTACCCCGACGAATGGATCATTCGCGGCAACCATCACGACGCATGGGTCAACGGCGCCGACGATCCGGTCAGCGGAATGGCGGTGTTGATGGAAGAAGCGCGCGCGTTCGGCGCCTTGCTCAAACAGGGCTGGCGGCCGCGACGCACGATCATCTTTTGCGCCTGGGACGGCGAAGAGCCCGGCTTGTTAGGCTCGACCGAATGGGCGGAACAACATGCCGATGAGTTGAAGCGGAAGGCGGTCGTCTACATCAATACGGACAGCACCGGCAAAGGCTGGTTTAACGCGTCGGGTTCGCATACGCTCGAAAGGTTCGTCAACGACGTCGCGCGCTCCGTCAACGACCCCAAAGGCGAAGGCTCGATTCTCGACGCGGCTCGCTCACGCAGAATCGAACAGGGGCGAGACGACCGCGAGAGGCGCGACATGCGGATCGGGGCGCTCGGTTCGGGGTCGGATTACACGGCCTTCCTCGATCACCTCGGCATAGCTTCGCTCAATCTGGGTTTCGGGGGCGGGGACGGGGGCGGAATCTACCATTCCATTTATGACTCATTCGCCTGGTACACGCGGTTTTCAGACACGACGTTTGAATACAGCCGCGCGCTGGCGCAGACGGCGGGCGTGGCGATGATGCGCCTCGCCGACACGCGCATCCTGCCTTTCGAGTTCACGAACTTCGCCGATACGGTCGGCGGCTACGTCGACGATATCTCGAAACTGCCCAAGCAGCCCGCGCAGGAAGTAGATGTTGCGCCGCTGCGTAAATCCACCGCCCGCCTCAAAAAGGCCGCCGATGAATACGACCGCGCGCTAAGCTCCGTCGCGAACACCGGCAATCTTCCGGCTGACGTGAAGGCGCTGAACGCCCTGCTCTATCAATCCGAGCGGACGCTTTTATCGGAAGCAGGACTGCCAAGGCGCGAATGGTTCAAACACCAGATCTACGCTCCCGGCTTTTACACCGGCTACGGAGTGAAGACGCTGCCCGGCGCGCGCGAGGCGATCGAACAGAAAAACTTTGCCGAAGCCGCCGAACAGGTCAAAGTCATCAGCCGGACTCTAGACGCGATGTCTTCGCAGATCGAAACCGCGGCGCGCAAACTGCGAGGGCAATAAAAACTACAAATCACTTCAGGAGCCGGCTGAAGGTCAATTGCCGGCTCCTTCTGTCATTGCCTCCCGGACGTCAGCCTGACGAGATTTACTCTGACCGCTTCCTTCTCGTTTTTAACTTGGAAATTGAACCGGGTCGTCTTCAACACATCACGACCCTCTAAGGTGAAGTCGGATGTCACTGGTCCGATATAATCGTCCAGGCTATAAAACCTGTTTTCGCTACGGCTGTAGAAGTAAGTGGCATGACGCCATGGTTGATGGCCTCCTGAACTATCAACATTGAAAACAAAAAACAGGCTATTCGATGTCCACTCGGCGTGATTAACTCCCATCCCATGCTCCCCATCGTAGGAGGCAAAACTCTTCCACCTTAATGTCTTGCCAGAGGCGCTGCGAATTTCTATACGACTTTCCGTTCCCTCGTATCCTTTCTTGCCAACAGGGATAATTATTGCCCGCAGAGACTTGTCGGGCGACGAATGTAGCGGGGTTTGCGCTTCCGCCAAATGAAGGCTCGCCAGGAAGAGCAGCGACAGATAATAAGCCGTCATTTCAACGCCTCAATCTTTCTTTGAAGGAACCAGCAAAACCAGCCCTTGTACCTTTCCTGCAGCTCTTTTTTCATCCAATCCTTTCCGGTCACGACCCCACGACAGTTCCGGCTTCCGCATTTGCATTCCATTTCATAGTCCAGGTCGTCAGCCGTCGCCCAGTCATGAGTGAGTTCTTCTCCCGGCGCGATATCCCTCATCGCAACGAAAACGATCTGCCCCTGAATTGCAATGTTGGGGTCGCAGGAATGATTTGTATAAAGCATAGAGCCGTCGCGGCGCGCCTGCTCCACAGGCGCAATGAAAAGGTCTTCAGATATCTGGATCTCCGCCGACCCGAGACTTCGCTCGAATGTAGCCCACTCCTGCCTGGTGAGAATGTGGCCTCCCTTGACGGCGACAATCTCTCCCGCCGAAATCGCCTCTTTCGCAAACAGTCCTTTGCCGTGAATCGGACTGTCGCGCACTTCCGTCTTTGGAGACCGATAGGTCAAATCTTTCATATTACTTTTTCTGGCGATGACGGATTTTGTGGCGCTAGCCCCGGAGGGGCGAAATGTTTAAAGTTATGAGGAAATAGTTCGTCCAAGCTCCGTCAGGAGCGACATCTGCCAGCGGCGGATGCCACCCCGCTGGGACTAAAAACTCAACTCGCCCACTTTGCTCTTGATCAATACCCACATTTTTGCGCGAAATGGATCTTCACATTCTCAGCCTGCCG
>Ga0190270_10000340_pt1 | contig 19805 bp, 27 predicted proteins | sample Popmic320T_FD_133748 | JGI IMG/M metagenome (GOLD analysis project Ga0190270, IMG submission 133748) | Populus adjacent soil microbial communities from riparian zone of Weber River, Utah, USA - 320 T | ecosystem: Environmental > Terrestrial > Soil > Riparian zone | place: USA: Utah | collected...
CCATGACGACCTCCGCTCGGGCTTTGTGCCCGTCTGGAGGGTGAACGCGGCCGGCCCGCCACACGGGGTTAAGCTCCCGGCGAAGTGGTTAGATGTGCAGCGGCGGCGCGGCGGGTTTCGAATCCGGTACCGCCGGCGCCACCGGCGATTCGGACACCGGCGGCGGTCGCGCCAGCCTGGCGTTTCGCCGCGCCAGCCACGCGGCAATGCCGCCACCCACGGCGGACACGAAGATCCCGTATGCCAGCGACACGGTGAGCAGGCCGGCGTTGCCACGGAAGCCCGAAAAATCCACGTGGGTGCCGGTCACATCCAGCAGCAGGTTGGAGACGGTGGCCAGCACGGCCGTCAATGGCGCCATGCTGAGCCCCAGCAGCAGCCGGTGGCGCGGGGCGCCATATGACGTAATGAATGCGCCGAGCCCCGCGATATTCATGGTGACGAACAGCATCACGATGATGCCGCCCATGACCCAGTCGGCGTGCGCCTGGGTCAGGATCAGGGCAAACCACACCAGGTGCACCAGGAAAACGGTCGCCGCGCCCCGGATCCAGCTATTTTTCATTACCGGATTTTCTCGCTGGAAATTACGTGGTCGGCGCGTACCATAGCGCCCCCTCATGAGCCGCCGCCAGCCAAAAGTCGGATTCGTCAGTCTCGGATGCCCTAAGGCTCTGGTGGACTCCGAACGCATCATCACCCAGCTGCGCGCCGAGGGTTACCAGGTCGCGCCTTCGTACGAAGCGGCCGATGTCGTGGTGGTGAATACCTGCGGATTCATCGATTCGGCCGTGGACGAATCACTCGACGCCATCGGTGAGGCGCTCGAGCACAACGGCAAGGTCATCGTGACCGGCTGCCTGGGCGCGCGCCCCGAGCGCATCCTCGAGCGGCATCCCAAGGTGCTGAAGGTCACTGGTCCGCACGCCTATGAAGAAGTGGTCGGCGCTGTGCACGAGCATCTGCCGCCCAAACACGATCCCTTCCTGGATCTCGTGCCGCCTCAGGGTATTCGCCTGACGCCGCGGCATTACGCGTACCTCAAGATCTCCGAGGGCTGCAACAACAAGTGCAGCTTCTGCATCATTCCGTCGATGCGCGGCTTGCTGGTCAGCCGGCCCATCGACGAAGTGCTGCGCGAGGGCGAGAAACTGGCGCGCGCCGGCGTGCGCGAAATCCTCGTGATCTCGCAGGACACCTCGGCCTACGGCGTCGACATCCGCTACCGCGACGCCGAGTGGCGCGGCCAGAAATACGAGACGCGATTCCTCGATCTGGCGCGCGGCCTGGGAGAACTGGGCATCTGGATCCGCATGCACTACGTGTATCAGTATCCGCACGTCGACAACGTGATCCCGTTGATGGCCGAGCGGAAGGTGCTGCCCTACCTCGACATCCCCTTCCAGCACGGCAGCCCCACGGTGCTCAAGCGCATGCGCCGGCCCGGGCAGGTGGAGAAGACGCTGGAGCGCATTCGAGCGTGGCGCGCGGTCTGCCCGGATCTCACCATCCGCAGCACCTTCATTGTCGGCTTCCCCGGCGAGACCGAGGCCGAGTTCGAAGAATTGCTGGCCTGGCTGGACGAGGCGCAGCTCGATCGCGTTGGCGCATTCAAATACTCGCCGGTCGAAGGCGCCGCGGCGAACGACGTCGCGCCGCACGTCGCACCGGAAATCCAGGAAGAGCGTCTCGCGCGCTTCATGCAGAAATCCGCGCACATCAGCGCGGCGAAACTTGCGGCCAAGGTGGGTCGCAGGCTGCGCGTGCTGGTGGATGCCATCGACGGCAATACCGGCATTGCGCGCAGCGAAGGTGACGCGCCGGAGATCGACGGAACGGTGCGCATCGCCCTGAAAACACGCGGCAAACTACCCGTGGGCGAGTTCGCCGACGTCGAGATCACCGGCTCGGGCGATCACGATCTCGAGGCGAAGCTCGTCGCCTGACGTCTCGGCCTCACGGGGCCGGGAACAATCCCAGGAAGTGATCGAGGATGCACGCATGATCCTCGAACAACTGCTCCTCGATCTGCGGTAGTTCGGCAATCGGCACCCAGCGCGCCCGCGCGGCATCGTCCCGGCCTTCCACTTCCGGCAGTCGTTCGTCGCCGAGATCGAAATGGAACGCGGTAGTGACGATGCGCCCGCGCGCGCTGCGTCCGGGATGATCGAAGGTCGCTTGCCCGCGCAGCGCCGCCTTCATGCGTGAAGGCAGCGTCCTGAAGCCGGTTTCTTCGGCGAGTTCGCGCAACGCAGCGGCGTAGAACTGTTCGCGCGGTTCGACGAATCCTCCCGGGCAGGCCCACAGCCCGTGCCCGATGTCGCCGCCGCGCTTGATGAGCAACACGTGTCCGGCACAGGTCAGCACCACATCCGCGGTGAGCGAGAACGGCTGGGTGTACTTGGCGCGGTAGGCAATCACGGCGCGATGCTCGACCACGCACTGCCGGTACGCCGGCAGGTGCGCCCAGGCCTCGAGGTAGCCGCGCACACCCGGTTCCACGTAGTTGCCGATGACGGTGAGCGCGGCATGCATGTCCGTGGCCTCGAAATAGATCCGGCGCAGGTCGGTGGCGCTGATGTCCGAGGTCGGTTCGACCTCGTGCAGGTTCCAGCCGGGAAAGTGATCGAGGTAAGTCGACGTGTGATCCTTCCTGAAGCCGACCAGCGTCACGTCCGCATTGCCGGCCAGTTTCGCGATTCCGGCGCGCACCGCGTCGTTCCAGCGTTCTTCGTCGAAGTAGTCGCGCACCGGCAGAAAGCTCACGCGCGTGCGCTCGTCCGGACTCGTCACCGCTTCGAACTGCTGCTGGCGTTCCGTCCAGGTAAACGGGTTGTGCGCATCGCGCGCGCGCCAGGCCGAGCCTATGACCACCACCACCTTCGGCGAGCTTGCCAGCGCCGCGCGCAGCAATGCGACATGTCCCTTCTGCAGGATTTGCCAGCGACCGATGATGACTGCGACCTGGGTATCCATGCTCTGCCTCACAGATAGTGCGCGGCGATGGGCATCTGCCGTCCGCTGCCGAAGGCGCGGGCGCGCACGCGCAGGATGGGCGGCGCCTGGCGGCGCTTGTATTCGTTGCGCGCGATCATTTTCTTCACGCGCGTGATCAAGGCGCGCCCTTCCTCGCTGGAATTGAGCGCGTCCACCTTGTGCTCAGCCTGCGTGCGTTCATTGCCGCCGAGCCGTTCACCTTCGATGAGCACCTTGAGCACTTCATCGAGGACTTCATATGGCGGCAGGGAATCCGTGTCTTTCTGGCCGGGCGCGAGCTCGGCGGACGGTGGCTTGTCGATGATGGCGAGCGGAATGATTTCGCGGCCGGCACTGGCATTCAGGTGGCGGCAGAGCCCGAAGACTTCGGTCTTGTAGAGATCGCCGATGACCCCGAGGCCTCCGTTCGTGTCGCCGTACAAGGTGCAGTAACCCACCGAGATCTCGCTCTTGTTGCCGGTGGTGAGCAGCAGGTGTCCAAAGCGGTTGGAATATTCCATGAGGATGGTGCCGCGGATGCGCGCCTGCAGGTTTTCCAGCGCGACGCCTTCCATCCCCTGCGCGGTCGCATTGCGGAACCCGGCGCAATACAACTCCACCAGCTCCCGGATGGGATGTGTGTAGAGCCGGATGCCAAGGTTTTCGCACAGGCGTTCGGAATCGCTGACGCTGCCGGTGCTGGAGAACTTCGACGGCATGGTGATGGCGACCACGTTGTCCGCACCCAATGCCTCGACGGCCAGCGCCAGAGTCAGGGCCGAATCGATGCCGCCCGAGGAACCCACCACCGCATTGCGAAAGCCGCAGCGCCGCGCGTAGTCGCGCATGCCCAGCACGATCTGGCGGCGATAGAACTCGAATGGCGCGAGTCCCGTGGCGCGCGGCGTTTCCAATGCGCGGCCCTGGCCGTCGCAGAAGATCTTGCGGTCCTTCAATGCCAGCGTCGTGACGCTGGATTCGAAATGCGGCGCTTCGAACACCAGCTCCTTGCCGGCGACGACAAATGACGCGCCGTCGTACACCAGCTGATCGTGGCCGCCGACCTGGTTGACGTAGACGATCGGGAATCGATGGCGTGCGCTCGCCCTGCTGAAGATCTCGTGACGTACCTCGCGTTTGCCCACGTTCGAGGGACTGGCGTTGATGGACACGACGATGTCCGGCGCCGCGTGTTCGAGGCGCACGAAAGGGTTAACTGCGTACTCGCGCTGGTCATCGTTCCAGCCGTCCTCGCAGATCATGAAGCCGACGCGCACGTCGCCGATGTCGAGGACACGCGCCACGTCGGGGCCCGGCTCGAAGTGACGGCGTTCATCGAAGATGTTGTAGGTGGGCAGGAGCTGCTTGTGATACGTGACCAGCGTCTGTCCGGCCCTGAGCACCAGCAGGCTGTTGTGAAATCGCTTGCCGAGCCCTGCATTCGGCGTGGGTGCGCCAATTACCCAGTGCAAGTCCGGCAGCGCCTGCGATTCCACCAGCATGCGCGCGATGCCGGAGTGCACACGCTGCATGAAGTCTGCATCGTCGAGCAGATCCGCCGGGTAGTAACCCGTGAGCGACAGCTCCGGAAAAATGACCAGCCGCGAGCCTTGTGCGTGTGCTTCACGCGCGGCCTCGCGCATCAGCGCGATATTGCCGTCGATGTCGCCGATGGTGGGATTGATCTGTGCCAGTGTCAGCTTGAACATTGGTGAATCCTCACGCCGCCTGCCTGAATACCTGGCGCAGGTAGGCGAGGAAGGTTTCGTCCTTGCAGAGAGTCTTGCCGGGCGAGTCGGAGAGTTTCGCCACCGGCTGCCCGTTGCATTCCACCAGCTTCATCACGATGTTGAGCGCCCTCGGGCCGAGATCGTTGGTGAGATTGGTTCCGATTCCGAAGCCGCAGGGCACGCGGTCGGCGAAGTGTTCATAGATTTCCAGCGCCCGGGTCAGGTCCAGCCCATCGGAGAACACCAGGCGCTTGGTGCGCGGGTCGATGCGCAACTTGTCGTAGTGCGCCAGCGCCTTTTCGCCCCACTCGATGGGATCGCCCGAATCATGGCGCAGGCCGTCGAACAGCTTGGCGAAGTACAGGTCGAAGTTGTCGAGGAAGGCGTCCATGCCGACGACGTCGGTGAGCGCGATGCCAAGATCGCCGCGATATTCCTGCACCCAGTGCTCGAGCGCCGCGGACTGGAAGTTTTTGAGCTGCACGCCCACGGCCTGGAAGGTCTGCAGGTATTCGTGCGCCATGGTGCCGATGGCGACCAGCGAATTTTCGCGCGCCAGCCACAGGTTCGAGCTGCCCTTGAAATACTGCGGCGCCTCGGCGGTGAGACGCGCCACCACTTCCTGGTGCCATTCACGTGAGAAGCGGCGGCGGGTACCGAAATCGAAGAACTCGAATGGGAAATGACGCCGGCCGCCGCGGGCGGTGAAATCACGCAGTTGCTGGACTTTCGCATTGAGCCGGCGCCTGCCTTCCTTGGTGACATCGTGGGATTCGAAGCGCCGGAAATACAGCTCGTTGACGATGGCCAGCACGTAGATCTCGAAGGCCATGACGTGTATCTGCGGCCCACGCGCGCTGATGACCAGCTGCGTGCCGCGGGGCTCGATCGTCACGTAGCGGCGCTGCAGCCGGAAGATCCGCAGGTAGTCGATGAAGTCGCTCTTCATGTAACGCTTGCCCGCGAGGTAGGCGAGATCTTCTTCGGTGAAGTGCAGCGAGCAGAGGTGCTCGATCTGCGCTGCGACGTCGGCGGCGAGCTCGGTCAGTGGATAGTCCGGCTGGTTGCGGCACACGAACTCATACACCGCCTGGTTCTGCGGAAAGGCGTGCAGGAAGGCCTGCCACATCGTGAACTTGTAGAGATCGGTGTCGAGCAACGAGTGGATGACGGGTTTGAACACGATTCGACTCCCTGTGCTCACGCCAGCTCGGCGAGTGCTGCGGTGCTGGTCATGACGCGCGCGCCGAGCGCGCGGGCATTGGCGAAGAACTTCGTAGCCTGCTCTTCGAATGAACCCACCGGGCTCATGCAGTCGCTGAGGATCACGACACGTCGTCGCTCCCCGGCATCCAGTTCCTCGAAGAGATGCTCCAGGGTAGACGCCACGCAGTGGCTGGCTGCCTCGCCGGCGACCAGCAGCAGGCCGCTATCGGGGCGCGCGCGCTCGATCAATGCGCGGTTGGCCAGGGTCCGGGGGTCACGCTCGTCCGGCACTTCGGCCTGTACGGCGCTGTACTGCTCGGTCATCGGGTTGAGGCCCTTGAGCACGCGAAAGGCCGTGCGCTGGGTCTGCTGTTCCCAGTCTGAGAGCTCCGCGGCGACGGCCTCATGGATATTGTGTCCCCAGGTGCCGAGCACACAGTGCACCGGCCAGACGACGAGTGTGTAACGGCCACCTTTCTCGAGCGCTTCGAGATAGGCCAGCACTTCCGGCAGTCGCAGTCTGTCGCGCGGCGCGAAGCGACCCTCCCGCACATCGCTCGCGACGATCTGGGTGAACGGGGCGACGGGTTGTCCATTCGCGGTGATCCAGAAGGTGGTGCGTTCTATGCCTACTGACGCGTGTGAGTCGAGCGTGACCGAGATGTCGGTGAGTTTGCCGCGGACCTGTTTCATGAGTGCCGCGAGCCTGGACATGTCGGCGTTCGCGCCCGGCACCGGCAGTGCGGCGCCCGGGATGTCACAGAAATCGTTCTGCGGGTCGATGATCAGTAGCCTGGCGTTCATGGTCTTCTCCAGCTCATTCTGGGGTATATCACTTCGTGCGTTTATGCACTAACTGTACCAGAAACCGGTCTGCTGGCAAGGCCGATTTTTGCCTCAACAGCCTGCCAGTTCGCAATTCGCGTGTTAACTTAGTGCCCCAATGCCCGAACAATCCAAACCCATTGTGACGGTCGACGTGGTCCTGCTGACTCTCCGGGAGGAGTCGCTGCACGTGGCGCTGACGCGCCGGGAACACGAGCCGCATGCCGGGGCATGGACGCTGCCCGGTGGTTGGGTTCACACGGATGAAGATGAGGATGCTCTGGCCGCGGCGGTTCGCATCCTCAAGGCCAAGGCGGGCCTGGACAGCCCGTATCTCGAGCAGCTCAAGACCTTTGCGAGCCGACATCGGGATGGACGCGGCTGGTCGGTGTCGATCGCGCACTACGCGCTGGTTTCTTCCGAGCGCGCTGCCTCGGACAAGATCGAATGGCGCGCCGTGGATTTGATCCGCACACTGCCCTTCGATCACGTGGACATCCTGCGCACCGCTCTCGATCGGGTGCGTTCCAAGACGGCGTATTCCTCGCTACCGGTTCACCTGATGCCGCCCACGTTCACGCTGAGCGAGCTGCAGCGCGTATATGAGCAGGTGCTGGGCACAGGGCTCGATAAGCGCACGTTCCGGCGCCGCATCGAAGAACTGGAACTGGTGGAGGCGGCGCCGGGTGCGCGCAGTGAAGGCGCCGCGCACCGGCCGGCGCAACGTTATCGCGTCAAGCGGCGCTTCGGCCGCGAGCTCGCCCTGTCGGAGCGCACGCTCGGTTGAGGATGGCCCGATGTCAGTTCCGCGATGTTCGAGGCTCCGCGGCCTCCGTCGGTTCGGAATCCTCGTCGCTGGGCTTCAGGTCCGGATACTCGCGCGCCACGCGATCGATGATTTCCGCGTCGTAAGCGCTGATCACCCTGGCAACCCCGCGCTTGTAGCCCGCGAACTCCTCGGCCGAGATTTCAGCTTCAACGGGTCCGAGCGACGAGATCAGTTGGTCAACGTGTGCATTGACCAGCGCGACGATCTGTTCGGCTATCTTGCGTTCCAAGAGGACTGACCCCTTTTGCTGGGAAAAGGGGGCTGCCCCCTATTTAAGAGCTACTCGACGGTGACGGACTTCGCCAGGTTGCGCGGCTGATCGACGTCCGTGCCCTTGAGGATGGCCACGTGGTACGCCAGCAGCTGCAAGGGCACGGTGTACACGATGGGCGCCTGGAAGTAACTCACGTGCTTGGGCATGTGGATCACGGTCACACCGTCGGAAGACTCGATGCCGGACTCGGGATCGGCGAACACGATGAGCTCGCCGCCGCGCGCACGCACTTCCATCAGGTTGCTCTTGAGCTTCTCGAGCAGATCGTTGTTGGGTGCCACGGTGATGACCGGCATGTCGGCATCGACCAGTGCGAGGGGCCCATGCTTGAGCTCACCGGCGGCATAGGCCTCGGCGTGGATATAGGAAATTTCCTTGAGCTTGAGCGCGCCTTCCATGGCGATGGCGGACAGCGCGCCGCGGCCCAGGAACAGCGTGTGATGCTTGTCGGCAAAGCGCTTTGCCAGGTCGTAGATCACCGGATCCAGCGACAGCGTCTTCTCGATCATCGACGGAATCTCGATGAGACGCTGCACCAGGTTGCGCTCGCGTTCGGCGTCGGCCGTGCGGTTCTTGGCGAGCGCAATCACCAGCATGCTGAGCGCCGCCAGCTGCGTGGTGAAAGCCTTGGTCGAGGCCACGCCGATCTCGGGACCCGCGCGGGTCAGCATCACCAGCTCGGATTCGCGCACCAGCGAGCTCTCGGGCACGTTGCAGATGGCCAGCGATGAGAGATAGCCGGCCTGTTTGGCCATGCGCAGCGCGGCCAGCGTGTCGGCGGTTTCGCCCGACTGCGAGATCGTCACGAACAGGGAATTCTTTGGCACCACCGGATTGCGATAGCGGTATTCGCTGGCGATCTCCACGCTGCAGGGCAGCTTGCAGATCTGCTCGATGAAATAGCGCGCCACCACGCCGGAGTGATAGCTGGTGCCGCAGGCAATGATTTGTACGTGTTCGACTTTCGCGAACACGGCCGTGGCGGCCGGGCCGAAGGCGGCCTCCAGCAACCTGCCATTGGCGACGCGCTCGGCCAGCGTGTCGGCGACCGCGCGCGGCTGCTCGTGGATTTCCTTGAGCATGAAGTGGCGGTACTGGCCCTTCTCCGCGGCATCGGCCGAGAGTTCGCTTTCGCGTACCGGGCGGTCGGCAGTGTCGCCGTTCTTGTCGAGCACCTTGATCGACGTGCGGCGGATGTCGGCGACGTCACCTTCCTCGAGGAACATGAAGCGGCGCGTCACCGGCAGCAGCGCGGAGACGTCCGAGGCGACGAAGTTTTCGTCGACCCCGAGGCCCACGACAACCGGGCAACCTTCGCGCGCCAGGATGATGCGCTCGGGTTCGGATTCGCTGACCACTGCCAGCGCGTAGGCGCCTTCGAGTTCGGCCACGGTGGCGCGCACGGCCTTGAACAGGTCCTTCTGCGCCTGCATGTGGTGATGCACGCGGTGCGCGATCACCTCGGTGTCCGTTTCGGAAGTGAATTTGTAGCCGAGCTTCTTGAGGTCTTCGCGCAGCTCTTCGTGATTCTCGATGATGCCGTTGTGCACGATGGCCAGGCCGTCATGCGAGATATGGGGATGCGCATTGCGCTCGGAGGGCACGCCGTGAGTGGCCCAACGCGTGTGCGCGATGCCCACCTGGCCGTGCGTCGGATCGGCGTCGATCGCTTCCTGGAGCATCTTTACCTTGCCCACGGTGCGCAGGCGCTTCAGGTGTGCCGTGCCATTCAGTACCGCGATGCCGGCCGAGTCGTAGCCGCGATATTCCAGCCGTCGGAGCCCTTCCATGAGAATGGGTACAACGTTCCTGTCAGCGATGGCTCCGACGATGCCGCACATTTAACCGTGCCCTTATTTATGGGGGGCGCTAGTTTGCCTCAGGGAGGAGCCGGATCGAAGCAGCGAAACGGCACCGATAGCGGCATCTGCTACTCGGCTCACATACGGTCGACAGGGCCTACTTTAGGTATTGGAAATCAATACCTTACGGGCCCTCAAAACCCCTCAATACCACCCCTCCGGGGCCTTTTATTCACGGGATGTCCGGATGCACGTGCGCGCGGAACGCCGGGCGCACGGACAACCGCTGGTAATAGCCATGGACCGCGTCCAGGTGCGGTCGCGGAATGGGGCTCAGAAACCAGCGATGAATGGATAACCCCAGCACGATGTCCGCGAGCGTGAAGAATTCTCCGGTGATGAATTGCCCGCCATGCACAAAGTGCTCATCGAGCATCCGCATGCAGCGGTTCCAGCTTTCGATGCTGGCGGCGATGGCTAGTGGATCCGGGTGCGCCGGAGTCTTGCGGACCAGCGCCGAGAAGGAATAGCGCCACGCACTGTTGAGCTCGGTGGCCTGCCAGTCCATCCATTGCTCGACCATGGCGCGTGCTTCGGGCTCGTCGGGCAACAACGTTCCGCGTCCCTGCCTGCTGGCCAGGTAGCGGCAGATCGCGTTCGATTCCCACATCACGAACTCGCCGTCCTGGATCACCGGCACCATCGCATTGGGATTTCTCGCCAGCAGAGCAGGGTCGGACTCGACGTGTTCGAAATGCAGATCCAGCTCGGCGCAGGTCCACAGCACCTTGCGCACGTTGATCGAAGTGACGCGTCCCAGCACCTTGAGTGTCATGGGCCCGGCTACTTCTCGAGGCGCTCGATGCTCTTGATGCGCCCGTCGATGATGGTCACGACCATGGGCGCCGCCTGCGAGCCGCGATCGTAGGTCCAGGTCTCGGTGGTGGTCTCGCCGGTCTTGATGAGCAATCCGTTATTGCGATTGCGCGACTTGATGTCTTCCGTCCTGCTTTCGTGCGAGGTCGGCGCGCCACACTTGCTGGTCAGCTCCTCGGGCGTCAAGTCGACAGAGATGATCCACTTGCCGCAGCGAAAAGTTTCGGCGGAGGCCGCCAGCGGCAACAGGATGGCGACCATGGTGATGACGGCGCGCGCGTTCATGGCCCGATGGTACATCGCCCTCAGCGGCTGCCACACCACTGCTTTTCGCACGGGATGCCATCGCCCTCCAGACTGGCGCCCCTGGCAAGCAGCAACTGGCGCAGCAGGGATCGGTGGCAGCGAGACTCATCCTCGCAATAACAACCCATCGAGAAGCTGGCGTGACTCGAAAGTGCCGCGAGCACGTCGAGGGACTGGCTGGGCGCGTGAGCCTTCATCTCGGCGCGATACTTGCGCGCGAATGCAGCCCATTGCCTGTCGTTTGTCGCGTTCAACCCGAGCTTCATGGCGGCAACACTCGGCGCCAGCACCGGATACCACACGTCGTACCAGTCGCGGCGCGCGAAGTCCTTCCTGGGTACGCCGCGCGGCGGCCGGCGTACGGTGCCGAGGCGCGTGCCCTCATTCGCCGCGCGCGGCGAGCCCAGCCGCACGATCCGGATCGCCATTTTCTAACTACTCACTTTCTGGCTGCCAAGGGGCAGGCACAGCTCGCAGGCGAATACGCCGGTGCGCGCGTCAAACACCGCGCCGCGCGGATAGTGCTCGAACGGCTGCCGCTCCCGGTCGATGCAATGAGCCGGATCGGCGAGGAATTCACGCATGAACTCGCCCCAGGCAGCACCGATGTCGGCTCCCGTTCCCTTGAAGTGGGTGACCGCGTAACGGCCACCCGCGAGGCTTTTTTCGGGCGCATCGGGCAGCGACAACCCCGGCGGCAACTCGACACAGGCGTCATAGCGACACTTGTCCGGCGCCGTCTCCGTGGGATCGTCGATTGCGACGCCATAACGCGGGCAGTCGACCAGGCCGTGATCCGCGAGCCACGGTGCCACGGTGTTGCGCCAGAATCTCCCCACCGGCTCTCCGAAAGGACCGGTGTAGCGCAGATAGGCGACCCTGACTGCGGGACGGTCGGTGATGTCGATTCTCATGGAGCGAGTCTACATGCGGCCCCGCGCGCGAGGTGTCAGTCAGTGGCGCTTGAAGTACTGCACTGCGCGTTCGTGTTTCTCTGCCGCCGCGCGAGTCGCGAACGTGCCGAGATTGCGTCGCCGCCCGGTCTTCGGGTTTGGCTTGCGCGAGTACAGTCGGTACTTGCCCGAACTGAGCTTGCGGATCATGTCGCGCAGTCCAGCACGTCCACGAGTGCGATGCAGCCGTCCGCGCGCGGTGATTACTGTGGGATTGTTATGACGCGCCGAGCGCGAAAGACTGCACTTCTTCCCACCGGCCGTTCGAGTACTCGATGAGGATCATCTCGGCGCAGCGTGCCGCGACGCCGCCGCCGGCAGCCAGCGCGATGCGCAGCTCCACTTCGATCTCGCAGAGCTGCGGTTCGTCGGCGTGCGCCACGGTGACGTGCGGCACCACGGTGGTGAATTTTCCGGCGAATGGCGGGTAATCGGGAAATTCGCGGAAGACGGCGGCGGTGAGCGCCGCGAATGAACTGTCGGGCTGCGGTGCGAGATACAGCGAGGCCGGGAAGCGCCGGATTTCCGCTAGCCGGTAGTCGAATGCCCGCACACCGCGAGTGATCGCGGCGAGCCGCTCGAGCACCTGCGCATCGACTTCCTCCGCAGGCATGAAGGGATAGAGGATGGTCACGTGCGCCGGCACGTTGCGGCGCGCGGGCGGATCGAAACGCTCGCGATAACGCCCGATGTAGCGCTCCGACTCAGGAACGCGGCAGATGAGCGCGGTTTCAGGCAACGCGTTTTCCGCAGCCTTCCGGCTTGTAGACGCGTTCAGTCGAGGCCGGGTACTTCAGCAGCTTCTCGGGTGCCCGCCGCGGACGGCGCACCAGCTCGCCGCCGCAGTTGGGGCAGCTGCCCTTCAACACTTCGTCTGCGCAACGCGCGCAGAAGGTGCACTCGAAGGAGCAGATCCAGGCGGCATCGGAATCGCCGGCCAGATCGCTGTTACAGCATTCGCAGTTGGGGCGCAGTTGCAGCATGTGAATTCTCCTTACGATTCGTCGAGAAAGTTCTGCACTTCGCGCAGCAGGCGCAGGCGGTGTTTCTCGATGACCAGGAAGTGTGTGCCTTCAGACAGCAATACCAGGCGCCGTTCGCGGGCGTTGACGAGATGGTCGTACAGCCCGCGTGCCATCGTGGGCGGCGTGATCACATCCCAGTCGCCCACGATCAGCAAGGTGGGCGCGCGAATATTCGCGGGCTCGTAGGCGGGCGGGCCCGCGGCCCAGAATCTTGCGAAATCTTCGAGAACGCCATTGGGCGAACGCACCACCGGGGGTGACTGCCGCGAACCTTCAGAATCCGTGGCCAGGGTTGCTGCCCACCACGTGTCGAAATTTGCCGACGGGGATATCTCGTTGACGCGCGGCTGCGGAATTCCCGCGATCGCGAAGGCGCGCGCCGATTCGCGTGTGCTGGTCCGGTAGGCGCCGTGGAATGGCGGTGGCCGCACCCCGAGCCACACCGGCCCGGACAGCACCAGCCGGCCGACTTTTCCGGGCTGTTCCGCCGCAAACGCCGCCGTCGTGGTCGTGCCCCAGGACCAGCCGATCAGCGTGAGCTGCGTCGCGTCGCGTCGCTTCAGGATGAAATCCACCGCAGCCGCGATGTCGCGCACCGCCTCGCGTGTTCCGGCGAATGGCGCATTGGCCTCGGGCGGTTGGGACATTGCGGCGGGCCGCGTCGAGCCGCCATAGCCGCGGATGTCGAGCGCATAGACGTCGTAGCCACGCTGCGCCACGTAGTCCAGCCAGCTGCCGCCGGGCAGCTCGACGTCGAAGGTGCTGCTGGCGGGAAACGTGGCGCCATGCACGAACAGCACGATGCGCTCCGCGGCAAACTTCGTCAGCGCGGCGGGATGCTTGTTGCGCAGGTGAAGTTCAATTCCAGCGTCGGAGGCCACGCGCAAATCGCTGACCTGCAGTCGCGTGCCGCCGGCGGCCCAGGCCTGCGACGCCACGATCGCGGCCAGGGTGAGGCAGCAAGTCAGGCGGCGCGCCCGGCGGATCTCAGCCACAGCCTTCGACATAGTGCAGATGCTCCCAGGACGCGGACTGGATGGCGGTCACCTTGCCGCGCGAGGTCTCGAATCTCAGGCCATGGGCACCATCAGACGACCGCAATGTAAACGTGCGTCCTTGCGGATCGTACTTGTGAGGCTGCGAGTCGAGCCGCGCCTTGTAGATATCCGCCAGGTCCTGCTCGCTGCTGCCGATGTGTGCGCCCGAGAAGGTGTGCAGCTTCGATGTGTCTTTGAGCTCGATGCGCGCCACCACACCCTTGATGATCATGAGATCGAAATCGCGTCCGCCGGCGCGATAACGCAGGTACCAGCACTCGCCCGCGGGCTGGCGACGTTCCATGCCGGAGAAATCCGCGAGGCGCAGCACCTGCTCGACCGTCATGCCAGTGCGCACCGGACCCAGCGAACCCAGTCCCAGGCACCAGCTCGCACCCGTCGCGGCCGCCGTCACTGCCGCCGTGAGCAACCCGCAGCTGGTCAATATCCGTCGCAATCTCACGCGCGGGCCGCCTCGAGTTTGCCTAACAACCACTGCAGGCCGGCGAGATGCTGCTGGTCATGGCTGCATAGATAGTGGACCAGGGCGCGCAGCGTCACCGTGCCGTAGCCTTCGAACTCGGCGCGCCGCTGCCATTGCGACTGGTCCACGCCATGCAGCAGCGCCAGGGTCTGGACCCGCGCGGTGCGGAACTGCGCCAGCACCTGCTGCGCGTCGCTGCGCACGTAGCCGCGTTGCTGCGCAAGAGTCTCACTGTCGATCGAGGGCAGCCGTGGTGTGACTTCTGCGAGAGTGCGGCGGAAGCGCTCCTGGTAACCCTCGATCTCGATGTCATGCACGTGGCAGACCTGCTCGATGGCCGTGAATGGCTCGCTCGGAACACCGTCCCAGGATGGCGGCTTCCAGTGCACGCAGGACGCCGGAAACAGCGCGTAATGTTTCTCGAGCGCCGCGGGAAACGCGGCCAGCGCTTCGAAGGTGGAATCCATGGCCATCATTGTGCCAGCCACCGCTGCGGCCGAGCGATACACCTTCAGCCAAATTTCCCCAGCAATGCTGCGTCGGAGTGGCCCAGCGGCTCGGGTGCCCGGTCGCGACGCCAGAGGGCAATGCCCGCCGATTCGGCGTTCTCGAAGTGAGCCGGGACGTGGTCCACGGAGCAGCGAAACACGCCCCCGAAATGCGCCCCGCCGTCGTTCACTTCGACGACTCCGAGCCATTCCGAGTCACGGGCGATGCAGCCCGCCTCTTCCGCCAGTTCACGTTCCGCGCCCTGGCGCAGCGACTCGCCCGGATCGATGAATCCTCCGGGCAGCTCCCACACCTGGCGAAAGCGATTGAATACCAGCACCACGCCATCAGGGCTGCGCGCGATCATCACCGCGAATTTCGGGGTGGGCAGGGGTGTGACTGCGCGCTCCGGGGCATCGTGGAACGCGACGAAACGCGCCAGCGGCACGGCGGCCTACCAGGGCTCGAAGCAGTCGGTGAAAACGAAAGGCATGGCGCCAGTTTAGCGGTGCGCAATGCAACCGGGACACGCGCAGCCGCGTCTACATCTGCATGACCCGCCGACGCCGAATCGTTGCTGCGCTCATTTCAGCCCTCTTGCTGCTGTGCGCGCTGCCGGCTGTGGCCTGATCTCAGGCTTTTGGTTTCTTGACAGGCCTCTTCCAGCCTTCGATCGTCACCTGCTTGCTGCGCGCCACGGTGAGTTGCCCTTCCGGCGCATCCCGGGTGATCGTGCTGCCGGCGCCCGTGGTGGCGTCCTTGCCGATGCGAATCGGCGCCACGAGAACGTTGTCGGAGCCGATCGAGACGCCGTCTTCGATGACGGTCTGCCACTTGTTGGCCCCGTCGTAATTGGCGGTGATGGTGCCCGCGCCGATGTTCACTTTCTTGCCGATGAGCGAGTCACCGAGGTAGGTGAGGTGGTTGGCCTTGCTGCCGTCGGAGATCTCGGTCTTCTTGAGCTCGACGAAGTTTCCGATGTGTACCTCGCGGCCGGTTTTCGAATCCGGCCGGAAGCGTGCGAAGGGCCCGATCGAATTGTCCGGCCCCACGACGCTCTGCTCGAGCACGCAGTTGGGATGTATGACGGTGCCCGCACCGACGGTGACATTGCGCAGCACCACGTTCGGTCCGATGCGCGCACCGTCACCCAGGGTGACATTGCCTTCGAACAGCACGTTGGCGTCGATGAACACGTCGCGACCCACGGTCACGGTGCCGCGTATGTCGATGCGCGCGGGGTCAGCCAGCGTTGCGCCGGCCAGCATCAGTTCGCGCGCCCGTTCGGCGCGATGTAGTGCCTCGAGTTCGGCGAGCTGCACCTTGTCGTTGACGCCCAGCACCTCGGCGAGCCGCGGCGCGATCAGCGGCGCGACCTTGATCTTGTCCCTGACCGCGAGCGCAACGCAGTCGGTCAGGTAGTACTCGCCCTGCGCATTGGTATTTCGCAGCTTCGAGAGCCACGAACGCAGTAGTTTGGCCGGCGCGGCCAGGATGCCGCTGTTGCCCTCGCGGATCCTGAGCTGTGACTTGTTCGCGTCCTTCTGCTCGACGATCTTCTGGATGGCGCCACGTGCGTTGCGCACGATGCGCCCGTAACCGGTCGGATCTTCCAGCATGACCGTGAGCAGGCTCATGGCCTTCGGGCCTGCGAGGGCAACCAGGCGCTGCAGCGTCTCCGGGTCGATGAGCGGCACGTCGCCATAAAGCACCAGGACGAGCGCGTCGTTGGCGACCTCCGGCATGGCCTGCATGAGTGCGTGCCCGGTGCCGAGCTGTTCGGCCTGCAACGCCCACTTGATGTCTGCATCGCCGATTACGGCGCGCACCTGCTCGCCGCCGTGACCGTAAACCACGTGTATGGATTCGGGTTCGAGCTGGCGCGCTCGACTAACCACGTGGCGCAGCAGTGGGCGGCCGGCGAGCGGCTGCAGGACCTTGGGAAATGCGGACTTCATTCGCTTGCCCTGACCGGCAGCGAGGATGACAACGGCGAGTTTCATGGGGCCGCAAGTCTAGCGGTTTGCGACGCCCGGGAGTGATTGCCTGTGCTTGGCCTGTGTTTGGCCTGTGCCTGGCCTGCGCTCAGCGGCGGACGAACTTGCCCGTGGTGTTGTATGGATCGTTGCCGGAAGCGTCGTAGGCCGCGAGTTTGTTTTCGCCGAGCAGAGTGTCCATGACGCTGCGGCGGGTGCTCACGGCCGGGGGCGGCTGCCTGTCGGGGGCCGAGTGCCCAGCGCCGACGCGTTCTACACGGTTTCCGTCCGCCGTCCAGTCAACACGATTGTCGTTTCCGGAGCTCATGAATCGGCAATATACGCCCGGGCCTGGTGCCCGGGGATGTCCGCGGTCGGCTACCGATGGCCGTTCGTCGGGACCAGAACCGGCCGTCGGTCGCTAGCTACCGCCCGTCATCAGGGCGTGGATCTTGCCGAGCGTGGCCCAGTTGCGCGTCGTGCCGCCGGCGCCGATCGCGCGCAACAGTGCTTCGAGCGCCGGGCTTTCGAGAATGCCATTCGCGCACCAGACGTAGGCCGCGTGCGTGCCCACGTGAACCCGCTCCTCGTTCCAGTCCTGGCGGGCCAGCGCCGCCAGTGTCGACAGCGCCTTGCCATCGCCGGCCATGACCACCAGCAGCCGCGATGGGTCGCTGGCGATCTTCCCCAGCTTGTTGCCAGAGAAGATAGCCGCGATGTCCTGGTCGGATTTGACGATCACCTGCGCGTCGACTCCGAGCTCGTCCGCCACCGCGGCGCGAATTCGCGCCGCCATTTTCGCCGGGGTGCCGGCCCGGCCGGAGAACACCGCGTTGCCGCTGTTCAGCAAGGTCTTCACGTTGGTGTAGCCGAGGCCTTCCAGCAATTCACGCAGATCGGCCATGGCAATGCGCTTCGCCTTGCCGACGTTGATGCCGCGGAACAGCGCAACGTAGCGCGACATGGCTCAGCCGGCGGTGTGTGACTTGCCGCAGTCGAAGCTGCCGAAGGTGAAGCCGGCGGCAGTCACGGACTGCATGACTTCCGTGGCCGCCTCGTAACGGGTTTCCCTGGCAAGGCAGATGTCGACGCGTGGTTTCGACGTCGGATACTTCGCCTGGATGACCGCGGCCACCTGCGCGCAATCGATGGCCTTGTTCTCCATCGAGCAGTTGTTGTCGGCGTCTATGGACACCGTGAGCATTTCGACCATCGGCGGCTCGCGCGAGCCACAGCCCGCGAAGCTCGCGGCGAACAGACACAACGCGAGCGACTGGATCCGCCTGGCGTTCGAATCAATTTTCATGGCGCCGAGAATAGCTCAAGCCTCCGGCGGAATGTGTTTTCGCGCCAGGTGCGCGCCGTAGATCGAGCACGGGATAGTGATCACCAGGCTCAGGTATTCGACGGCGCCGACGTTCGCGTTCCACAACATCAGGCTGAACACCACGCCGACAATGCCGATGGCGAGGCCATGGTAGTAAGGAATGCGTTTGGCGATGCGCGCCGCGAGGTAGCCGCCGCCAATGATGGTCGCGGTGCCGAACACCAGTGTCCAGGGAATGTAGGCCGTGGTCTCGAGTACCGCCGTCCTCACCTTGGCCAGATCTTCGTCGGTCATGCCTTCGGTCAGCATGTCCTGCGCGAACATGACGAAGAGGACACTTTGAATCACCAGGTCGGCAACCAGCTCGGAAACAAACGCGATGGCGACGGCCTTGAAGCTGATCGACGGCATTCACGCCGCCCCGGACTGATCGAATACCCGGCATGCAGCGACGATACCGGCCGCGGTATCGGCGTCGCTTGCGGGCGGGTTCATGAACACCGTGTATGCCTTGACGGCGAGCACGGCAATGTCGGCGGGACGTGATGGAATGTGGCCACCGGGGAATCGCACCGGGTGCTGGCGCAGGAAGCTGGCGGCAGCGGTCACCGCCCGGTGTTCCCGGCGCGCGTCATCGGACGCGTATTCGAAGCGCCAGTGTGCGATGCGCTCGTTGATCGTGCTCCTGCCCGCGCCGGCATTCATGCCCGCGGCGGTGAAGATGCGGCAATCGTAGATGCGGCAGGTATCCGGGCGATGCGGGTAGATAGAGCAGCCGCCGCCGGCGAACATCGGGCAGTGACCCTGCGCGTCGTAGCCCATGACCCAGGTTCCCTGCGGTTCGCCGACCGCAACGCTGCGGGATCCGGGTGCGATGTGCTTCAGCGTTTCGGTTTCGTGCGGCCGTACCTTGATGAAATACGACGAGGTGCAGCAGCCGACGCAGCTTCCGCAGGCGACATCCATGCCCGGACCCCCCGCCAGCGCGCGCCGCATGGCGTTCAACCAGGTGGAGAACTCTCCGGCGGGAAGCGGGTGTGCGGTCGACAGGTTCGCCGATGTGATCATCGGTGCATGCTCGCGCGTCGCGCCATCGCGTGCAATGCGGCTCCCGGTGTGCGGCTCAGTCTTTGTCGCGCGTGCGGTTCAGGAAACTTGGCGTGCGCTGGCCGGGGCCGAGGCGCGCATCCATCCACTCGATCGCATCTGCTTCGCTGGTGAACACGTCGCCGTTACCGCCGCGGTTCTGCATGATCAGCACGCCGATCTTCTGCGGATCGATGAGCTCGGCGCGCGCTACCAGCGCCACACGCAGCGTGGATCCCGCGGTCTCCGCCCATTTGGTCGCCATGGAGTAGCGTGCGAACACGCTGGGGTCGGCGAAACCCGTGAGGCCGGAGGTATTCACAAGCAGGTCGGCCAGGCCCATTTCGCGCGCGGTCTGGATGGCTTCGGCAACCAGGTCGATGGCATTTTCGAAGGAAACCCGCGCGACGGGCCGGTAAAACCCGCGCGATCCGATCTGTTCGAAGTGTTCCATCACTTTCATGGGATACCCGTCCTTAGTTTTCGTCGATCGTGTTCGGCCGGCGACCGCGATAGGTGGCGCCCAGGCGCGCATCCAGCCAGGCAAGTGCGTCCGCTTCATTGCTGAACACATCGATGATGGCATTGCGGTTCTGCGCCACCA
>Ga0190270_10000341_pt1 | contig 19787 bp, 11 predicted proteins | sample Popmic320T_FD_133748 | JGI IMG/M metagenome (GOLD analysis project Ga0190270, IMG submission 133748) | Populus adjacent soil microbial communities from riparian zone of Weber River, Utah, USA - 320 T | ecosystem: Environmental > Terrestrial > Soil > Riparian zone | place: USA: Utah | collected...
CCGCGGCTGCGCCACCGGCCCCATCGTCTAGCGGTCTAGGACGTCGCCCTTTCACGGCGAAAACACGGGTTCGATTCCCGTTGGGGTCACCACGGCGCTGAAAAGCTGAGGCTTTTCAGAAAGCTGGCCGAAATCAGTAGCTTCCCAGCCGCCCGGTGGTACAAAAGGGTGGTACAAAATGGGTTGCAAAATGCCGGGACCAACTACCCATCCAAGGTCGACGAATCTTTGGTTCCGCATGGCGGTGCCCGAGCGGCTGCGTGCGAGGGTCGGCAAGCGCGAGATCAAATTGTCGCTCGAAACGTCCGATCCTCAAGAAGCGAAGATCCGGCAAGCGAGAGAGCAGGCGAGGTGGCGCTCCTACTTTAAGGCGCTGGAGGCGGAGATCGAGCGCGACGCCGTCGCGCAGGCTCCCGCCATCGTCGACGCATTCCTGGAGGAGATGGGCAGGCGCAACGGGGCGCTGGCGAACGTCATTTTCGGGTTCCAGACGACGATCGCGATGCGGCTGTTCATTGCCTGGGGGCGGGACGAGTTCAGCCAGCGCCGTGCGGACCGGGCGTTCGCATTTATGCCCGGCAGGAAAGCTTGGCGAGGCGCCGACTTCAGCGACCTGGCCAATATCATCCCGGATGCGGAACGAGATGTGCTGCTCGCGCGCATCGACCTGCTCCACCGGCATCCGGCCACTCAGGGAGCAGGCTTCGCCGAGGCGCTCGCCTGGCTGCTGAAGGCGAAAAGGTGGGATGTCGTTCGAATCGAGGTGATGCTGATCGAGGACCATGCCGGCGTCGAAATTCCGCCTGGGACAGACAGTCAGCTCGGCCCACTTAGGCGTCTTGCGAAGGCGTAGCGACGCATTGGAGGCGTTGCGCAGGCCCGGAAATGAAAGCAACTGGCCCGCCGGGGCGGCCTGCACCTCTCCAAGCAATCGGCGGAGATACTCCGCAGATGGCCAGCAATAGTCATCCAGCGGCCGATACACACCATCGCTCCCAGGCCAAATCGGAAAGCGAGCAAGGGTCGCGAGGGTCTTCGGCTGGAGGCTATCGTGTCCACGCCGGAGCCATTTGAAAAATGCAGCGCGTGCTTTCGACTCAGCCTGTGCGAAATCGACATTCGCGACATATTGGTTGAGATTGAAGCGCTCGACTGCACCGGCGCCCTCGCGAAAAATCGAAGATCGCGCCAAGGTAGAATGTAAGATAGGTGGCGGCTTTGTTCCGGGGATTGCGGGCGGAAGCTGTTTCGCGCGGCGCATTCGCGCCCATTCGACCGAAATACAGCCGTCCGTTGGCAGGCGCCCCGCTGCCTTCAACGTGCGAAGCTCATCGGCAGTGAGCTTCTCGTGCGCTCTTGAGCGTTCGAGAATCCTGGTCACCGAGACGCACCGTTTCAGCCACTCGGGATTCTGTGTTCCAACGGCCGGTGCGTTTTCGATGAAGATCGAACGCGCCGCATCCACCTCATCAAACTCAGGAGTTTGCTCGGCGCTATTGGGCGCTGCGCACAGGTATCTGACAATCGCCGGCGTCACATCCTGGTGCAGCGTGTCTCGAAAGGACCGTGAGATTTTCGCGATCTCTGCGTCCAGTTGCCCGCCGGCGTATCGAGCAATCGGAAGCGCAAGGGGTTTTCCCGCATCGATGAGCTGAAAGGAGTCGTTGGCCGGCACTCCTTTTAGCGCCGGGCGGTCATTGGCGAGCGGAAGCGCGCCGGCACCAACCAATTCAGCGACGAGTTTATTGGAGGCGACGGCATCAGGGTGATCGATGTTGAGGGCAAGCTCGACCGCAGCGGGTCCGTAACGCGGCACGAGATGCGACCGCATCAGCTCCACGAACGACCTGCGCGCCGTCGCTATGATATCTGCGTTGCGTGCATCCTCCCCGACGGAGTGGCGCGCACGCCCAGCTACAAAGGGACCGGAAATGTCAAAGCCCCAGCAGGAGCGGACATGCTCGGTAGGGAAGGCGATCGGATAGCGTAGCGCACCTCCGCCTGGCATCGGCCACCCGTCCGGATTGGTGCGCCAGCAAATCTCCCCAAGCACCTCACCAGTGTCTCTGAACAGCCGCGGCACCTTTGCGGTGTCACGCTCGGCGAGAAGATACACAAAAGGGCACGTAAGACGCCGCGCGACCTCTCGCCCATCGCGGTTCCCGATGGCGAGTGTGCAGATGCGCTCGTACAATCCGGATTTGCCCATCGAACGCGCGGTATACGTCAGACTGACAGTGCGCTTGCCCCGCTTGAAAACGAGCTCGTAGCGCCATGGTTGACCAGGAGTGGAGGCGCACAGGAAGCGGTCGGGTGCCGCTTCGATGGCGGAATTGAAAAGTTCATCGAGAGTTCCCGAAGTGGGCGGCATCAACGGGTTTCGGCCGGGTATCGCCAATGGCTCAGTGCGCATTGGAACCGTGACGCGCACGCCTCGCTTCGGAGCCATGGGATCGGGCTCCGGATCCCAGGCAGCCGGAAAGAAGGCGTCTGGCTCGTCAGGCTGACCACGCGCGGTGAGATCTGCCCGCTGCTTGTCAGACTGAACGACAATTCGATCTCCTAGGAGAAAGCAGGCGCGAATGCCGTGGTTCTTCACGCCGATGCCATCGACTTTGGCTTCGACAAGCGTTCCGGCACCGATCACAAAGCTAAGCCGCTCCCAGCCGGTCGGCCCTATTTTCTCTCCGTCGCCCGTGCAGATCAAAGCATCGTCGGTGATCTCGACCTCTGTTCTCCGCGAACCGCCATCAAGTTCGTTCTGAACAAGCTCGACAATGATATCGCCAAGGGTGAGTTCTCCGAGAAATTCCGCAACCAGTGACGGAATATCCGCCTTCACCTGAGGCCGCCCTTCGCGCGGCGCGGGAATTCGGATTTCTGACATAAAGAACACGTAACGCGAGCCGACGTGCGAAACCATCAGGTCATTTCAGCCTCGGCCGGCTGACCCGGCTTCGAACCAGCGGACCTCAGGTTGTTCATCATTGCCTCGGCGGTCTGCAAGTCGATCCTAAAGGCTTGGTATTGCGCCGGACGGTCCGTCGGCAGTCACGCGGCGTGAATCGCCCGATCGGTCTATTCGGCAAACTGGCGAAACCTCGAGCTGGTGACCATGTGTTTTCTGAGAGCGCTTCGCCGCCTCGGAATGGCCAACTTGGAGGCTTAGCTGCCGTTGACCGCGCGCTGCGGTGACCACGATTCTTGCTCTTGCTGGTACAAAATGCTAGTACAGACGGCAGGACGATCGATCACAAGCTGACGGCTAAGCTACTGACTCTACGGTACAATTCCGCACAGCGGCCCCTCCCGCAGGGGTCACCAGCGTCAAGCGGAAATTAGCGGTTTTCTGCCGGGTTGCTGGACTGTCCGTATCCTCCCGGGTCAAACCGCCAGGACACTCAGGTATGCAGCAAGCTCCCGTCACCGCCGACAAGCCCGATCGCATCCTTCGCCTTCCGGCCGTTCTCGATTGCACCCGTCTCAGCCGCTCCACGCTTTATCGTAGAATCCAAGGCGGGGAAGTTTCCGAAGCAGATTGCAATTAGCACACGCTGCGCGGGCTGGCGGGAGACAGCTGTGTCCGAGTGGATGCGGAATCGATATTCTACAACGACCGCGTCATACCACCTAAGTGAGGTTTGCCCTCTCCGGTCCGTCCGTTGGTGTCCGGATAGCACGACATTCTGGCCCTACTTCGATGCAGTCTGCTGCGCGGCGTCGGTCGGCTGCTAAGCCAGCGATCGGCGTAGCCGACCGTCGCTGCGAGGCTACATCCGACCATCTGATTCTTGAGGTATGGTTATGATTACCGCAACTCGCAGCGAAGCTGGTGCGCCATGTTCTCAATTTTATCGAAGGTCGGAGATCATTTTGTCCAGAACCGTCTCAAAGAAGCGGATTTCAGTTGCATCCGGATCGGAAAGATAATGACTTCCGGCGGAAAGCTCTTGGAGGTTCCCCAATGCGGTCGCCGCTGCGGCCGACCCGCCGTCTAAGAGGGCAGTCGACACGATAAGGTATATCTGTGCCGTGAGTGACGGCTCAAAACTTGTTTCTTCAAGCGCACCGACCAGCGAACAACGGGTGGCCGCAATATCGAGCGGCTCAGAGCCCTCAAATAAAACCTCATCACCAAGGAGCTGAGAAATCAGCGCTGCCCCAAGCAGATTGATCTCAGCCTGAATTCGAATGCGGGCCGCCATGTGGCCATCGGCGAAAACCTTTGAGTCGGCCAATGCCTGAGCAGCCTCGGACAGCTTGTTCGTCGCTTCCTCGAACTCCAAAAGAACGTCCTCGGCTGGAACGAATTCCACCGACGTTCCGAATTGCTGATCGAGAGGCAACCGCGTTTCCATGATCTGAACCGCAATGGCCGTCAGTTTAAGCGTCGCAAGCTCCACGCGATCGCGCAGGCCTGCGAGCACATCGACATTGCCTGTAATGTTGCTAGCGAGCAGTTCGGTTGCCCGCTTCAGATCGTCGGCCGATCGCAGCTGCATCCTGATCGACAAGGCTTCGCAGTAGCGCGCTTCGCGCGCCCAGTGCTTCGCTCCCTTCTTCCTGGACACGCGACGACGACAGATCTCCGCACATAGTTTGGCGTTGTCCCACGAATTGACTGCAAAAAAGATGCAACTCGCCAGTAGCTGCGCGGCAGGCCCGTGTTCAGGGTCATTCCAGTATTCCCGCAGGCGCCCCACGACAAGTTCGGGAGTTTCCTCCGATTGACTCTTGCGAAAGCCGCGCAGCAAATCCTCCAACCACGTAAGCGAACTGGTCCCGGTTGGACTGTTAAAACCAAGTATCCCGGCGATATCGACGCCGATTAGCTTAACGGGCGCTCGATGCTCCGTCTCCGCGTTATCGATCTGCTGAAGCCGTGCCGAGCCCAGCTGCTCGAGCGCGAACAAGGACATCATCTGGAGGTGATCGTCCCGGATCTTGCTTATGTCGGCGCTGACCGACGAGGCCGCTGCCTCGCGCACATCAGGGGCCGATAGAAGCTGAGCTAGGGATTTCGCACGCAGATAGTCACCTGCCATGTCTGGGACGACATAGTGGCTGTTCGACAGGCAAAGCGTCAGCACGTTTCTTGACCAAATGTCGACGTTGTATCTGAGTCGCCGCTCGTAACCCCGTGCAAGCGGCGATTGAACGTCATGATCATTCATTAACGGCTCTAGGGCTTCCTCCACTCGCTCGAACACTTCCTTTAGCGTCTTCCAATTGTCGGGAGTCGTGTTGTTCGACATGTTCGCGTGATTGAGCAGCGGCGAGTAGACGTCAGGATGGCGGAGGAAGAAGGGGATGCCCTCCTCAACTAGACGGCTGGCGAGTTCGCCGTAGGCATCGTGAATGGCCGCATCTGCCGTAACAAAGACGATTCGGACCGTCGGCTTGGCCCCCATGGTCTCGGGGTTACCGCGATACATCGCTTGTATGGAGGCCATCGTCGTAGCGTCATTGTCGACGTTGTGAGAGCTTTCCTTGTCGCGCCCTCGATCCCGTCGATCCTGTTCGAATTTTCGCCGAGACCTGGTGATCGCGCCCTGCCACCGCCTGAAATCAGCATAGCTAACTTTTGTTTCTGCAAGCGAACTATAGAAGGGGCAAAGGGTCAGTTCGCGAACAGCGGGCTGGTTGTTTCGCCCATATTGAAAAGTTCGCCTGATCCTCTCCTGCTGGGAAACCGCACGCATGATTTGGACGAAGGTGTCGGCGATGCCAAGTCGAGTGGCTTCTTGGAGAATAGCCTTTGGGTCCTTCATGCCCTCCAGTTCTTTTATTGCTGCGTCGATTGCGTGCCGTGCGTTTCGATCTCCGTCCTTGATGCTGTGGGTACCGTCCTCCCTGGCAGCCTTCTGAAAATCTTTGCGCATATCAGCTGTCAGGCGGACTACGCGGTCAAGCGCTTCGTTCCAGTGCGAGGGACTGATAAAGACTGAACTGTCCTGTTGGCCCGGAAGTCTCTGTTCGAGCAGAAACTTCAGCGCTAGCCAGCCGCTGAAGAGCGCCACCTTGGGGTCGAGCAACTCGTTGGTTCCGTAACGACCCGCAGTTCCACTCGGGTCGCGTCGCCAGTAAGCCTCGATTACACTCGTGTCGAGCACATAGACGATCTGCCCCTTGCTCCGGAACAGGTTATCGTCCTTGTTCAGCTCAGTGTAATCGAGCAAGCGCCGCGAAGCAGTTTTGTAGTCGTCAATGTGTAGCGTCATCGGACAAGCTCTGCCAGAATTTTGTCCGCGCCGTGCGGGGTAGGCGGTGCCCAAGGCTTTCCTCGCGTCGCCTTTAGCGCCATCTCCGAGAGCACTTGTCGCAGATGCCCCGAACTCGACACGCCGCCTGAATAGACCTCGAAATGATAAAGGCCGGTATGAGACAGAATCCATTCAAGCTGCAGCGTTGCCACCTCCGAGTGAAAGGACTCTGAACTAGTCAGCCTGCGCGCCACTTCAAAAAGTTCCGTCTCGCCGCCCTGCGCCACGGCTGAGATCTCGTCCAAGTCGGCCGCGCCGCCCCAACCTGCAATTCGCTCACCCATTCTTGGTGCTAGGCTTCGGAAGAAGTCTGCCCTTGCAGTCTCGTTGACACAACGTCCCCACGCATAGGCGCAAATCTGTTCGAGCGTTTCGTCGTCTACTTGGTTACCTTTGGCTGCGGAGCATGTCACGAACAGGCGCGCTACTCCGGCATTCGGATCGTGGAGGCCGAAGGCCGCAAAAAGTTCCCAGGAAAGCGCGTCGCGAGCGTCTCCCGAGCCGCCTGCAATCAGATGGCGGCGCAGTGCCCGAGATATCCGGTCGCGCACCGGCGAGTCGGCAGGCTGGCCATCAGTCAGGGCGTCGGCCAGTTGTGTAAGGTAATTGCCCACCGGATAAAGTCGCAAAGGCGGAAAGGAGGAATAAGCCTCATTCGATCCACCGATTATTTCCGCGAACCCTTCTAACAGCCAGGTGCACCAATGGTTATCGGACCAATCTGCGGCCAATTGTTTGAGGGCCACACAATCATTTAGCAGACGCCTGGGTCTCTCGGCAAAGCCCTCTTCGGTTTCAGCGGGGATGGGGGGCCTCTGTGTGTCGGACAAGGTAAAGCCCATACTTCCCCCCTTATCGGCGGTAGCCACCCGCTTGGCCTCAGCCAATACTGAACTTGCTCGTTCGACTGCGGCAGAGGTGGCCGTCGCAGTGGACGGGCTTCGCCTAATTCGTTCAATGAGAATCCGCAGAGCGCGTGCGTGAACTGCCAAAAAGGGCGCGGCAGAGTGAGCGGAGAGCTGTTCAGCCCAAGCAGCGAGAGCCCGCTCCGGGGAAACGTCCGCGAGCTTGAAGATACGGGTATAGCGCGCCGCCAACTGAAGTGAAGTCGTTGATGGCATCTTTCCGACCTCATCCGGTCTTTGGCAGGCCGCGGCGACGGTAGACGTCGCTCAAAGTACGGGCATGTATGGGCCTTGGAGAACCGGCATCGACGAGCAGCGCGTTCACCTCTGCTACAGCCACTCCGGCCGAAGTGAAGCGCGAACGGATGTCCTGCTCCGGAATAGGACCGAGACGTTCACGTTGGTGGAGCGGTACAGCGCGTCTCCACCGCATTGCGGGCGCCCGGCCAGAAAGCACTGACGGCACGAATTGTGATGTTGAATTGCTGGCGATACCACCGAGCGCAAAACGCACGTCGATGGTGTCAGGATCATCGTCATCTGTCATGTCAATCGCGTCTATCAAGAGCATAAGCCCTGCCTCGTCACCGAGCCCCGATTGCACACGCTGAATAGCCTCAAGAAGCAGATCGTGGAGAATGGAAGGTCCAACTACCGGGTCGCCTTCCCGATCCCTTATTGCTTTGCGAAGCCGCTGGTCGAGGCGGGGTCGAATGAAGCGCTTCACAAAATTGCCAGTACTGCGAACCGTGCGCTCGAAGATGCCATCGATAACGCGTTCTCGCGTCATGTCGATGGCGCCTTCGCCTACCCAACCAATTTCTTCCATAATGTCGTTCAATTCGGCCGCAGTGCCAAGGAATTCCACGGCTCCCATTGTCCCGAAGTTGAGGACCAATTTCGCCAAGCCTTTGGCAGCTTTTGCGCGGGCAGTAGGCGTGAGGGCCGGTGCGGTGTGGATTCGACCCGTCATGCCCGCCCAGATCACGTAATAAGCGTCGAACGCCGCGAGGTGGCTGCCCAGCTTAGAAATGCCCTGCGCGCCATTCACGCGCTGAACTAGATTGTTGCGCACCAGCGCGAGCAGTTCGCATGCGTGCAGACAGGCGATCCCACCACACAGATCAAGGACCACCGGGAGCCGGCCCCGCCTCCGCAGAAAACGAGTTTCCCGGATGTCGTGAAGAAAGTTTTTGGAGGATCGGGTGACCCCAGAACCCGCTTTCTCCCCAATAATCAACAACACCTCATCAGCACCGCTGACCACATCGTAAAGGGCCTGGTCGACTTTCGAACGTGAAATATATGGGGGCTCCTTGGGAACCCGCTGCCAAGAATACCGCGCCAAGATTACCCCTCCCCCGGGCATATAAAAGCTAGTTGCTCAGGGAATTCAACATGGATTCTGCGTTTCGACCCAGCCCATCTAGAACCTGCGGAGTCAGGGGCTGGTCGCCGCCCTCGTCGACGGCGCGATAGCCTTGCTGACTATTCGCCCCCTGGCGACCGTCGCCGTAATCGCGTGGGCCCTCTTCGCGGCGCTCAAATTCGGTTTCATCCAGACGATGCGCGCACGCAGCATCGACGTAATTCGAACCGCGGCCAAGGAGAGCACCAGCTTCATCGAATCAATCCTCGGCATCGGCGCCATCAAGGCGTTCGGGCAGGAGGGCGACCGCCTCCGCATGGCAGCAGCAGAAGGCGGACGCCGCCAATGTCCAGGTCAAGCTCGGGCGAACGACGTTAGGCTCGATGCGGCCGGCCAGTTCATCATCGCGATCGAGCCCGTCCTGTTCGTCTATCTGGCGATCAAGATGGCGTTTGGACGGCACCTTCACCGTGGAATGATCTTCGCCTTCATAGCCTATAAGCAGCACTTCCTGGATGCTGCGACCGGGTTGTTCGAGCCTAGCTATGGACAGGCGCTGGTCGACGGTGTTCCCCTGAAGGACTTTGGGCTCGACATCGGCGACATGGGCTCGGCACTCTCAGGCAGGCAGAAGCAGGGGTGTTGCTAGCTCGGGCGCTTGACGGCAAGCCGGCGGTGCTCTTCATCGACTATAAGGGACCGCCCATCTGGATTCAGCGTCCGAGCGTCGAGTGATGGATGCTCTGAACGCGTTACCTATCACACGCATATTGAGCGCCCATCGACCGGTGCCTGTGGAGGCTGCCACGAAGCTGTTCCTCGTCAAGAATAGTGTCGTGCCGCTCAAGCCGAACGACGCAGGGCCTGTCCCGATCGCCGCGGTAGAAGAAATGCTTCGGAAGAAGCCTGACCGTTCAACCCCCAACCGAAGCGAGCTCCGCAGATCGAGGCTCGTAGGGCGAGCGGTTGGGCAACACGGCGCGTTCCGCTGGCACCGTGAAAACAGGGTCGCCCGGGACAAGACTTCCTCCTGCAAGGCCAGCGCTCAAAGTGGGGCTCCTGGAACTCGTGGCGACGCTCGCGCTTCGAACATTGCTGACCTCAACCAGGGAGTCGCGCATCGTCCCGTCCGTGATTTCGATGTTCTGTCCAACCACTGCAGCAAGTCGATTAAGCTCCTTCGTAGCCCGTCTCCCGGGCTGGCGGGCGGCGTGAACGAACGGCTGTTCGATCTGGCGGTGCGCCCCACCACAAGCCGCCCGCCCGAGGATCGGCGCGCCGGATCGAGCGCGCCCATTGAGTTCCGCAGCGCTTGCACAAGCTGGTACAAAACGGTAGTACAAACATGAAATAGTAAGGATCCAAGCAAGGCAGCTAGGCTGTTGACCTAAAAGGCATAATCCGCCCAAGCGGCCCCTCCCGATGGGGTCGCCAAGGCGCTGAAAAGCTAAGATGTTGGGCGACAATAAAGTCCTGACATGGACAATAATGTTCTGACATCGATAAATTGCCCGACGGAATAACCGAAGCCTTGGTCGGTGCGAGGGAAGGGGTGGCCAATTAGTCGCTGCTCAGTATTGATATCCGAGGGCCGCTGAACGAGGCGAGTGCGATAAGGGCATTTATGTGAAGGGCTGCCACAGTTCCTTCACGTTGTCATGGCCAAGTAGGCAGGCGGTGCTGAGACTATTTAGCCATGGATATCATGACGAATGACCCGTACCGAACATTCGGGAGATCGTTCGCCCACGCCAGCCCCGGGATCGATGGAGTTTGAGATGGTCGATGCCGGTTAGCGACTGCACGGCTTTGCTGGGCTGATGGCCAGGCTTCCATATCCCGGCCTCCGGCCGTTTTTCCGCGACGAGGCGGACTTGTTTTTCGGCCGCGACGAAGAGACCGGCCGGATCCTCGATATTCTGATGCGCAGCCGCTTCCTTTGCGTGCTCGGCGCCTCGGGGAGCGGCAAGTCGTCGCTGGTTCGCGCCGGACTGCTGCAGGCGCTCGAAGCCGGCTTGGGCAGCGCGGGCCCTTCCTGGCAATTCATCGAAATGCGCCCGGGAGCGACGCCGTTCGCAAGGCTGGCCGAGGCGCTCGCCGAGGCCAGCCCGGAGCCAGATGGTGGCGGGTCGGCGCAGATTCACGAGGCCTTGCGCCGTGGGCCGCGCTCGATCGTCGAATGGCGTGAAGCAGACCACCTCAAGCCCGGTACCAACCTGCTCATCCTGGTGGACCAGTTCGAAGAGTTGTTCAGCCTGACCGCCGCCGAATCGCGCGAAGAGGCGCACGCCTTCGCCTCCCTGGTGGTCGAGAGCGCGCGGTCCGAGCGGGCGCGGATCTACATCGTGCTGGTCATGCGTTCGGAATATTTCGGCGCCTGCGGTGTCTACCCCGAACTCACCAGGGCGGTGAGCGAGAGCCTTTTCCTCGTGCCCCGCATGTTGCGCGAGTCCTGCCAGGAAACGATTCGTTACCCGGCCCAGGTGCTCGGCTTCGAGATCGAAGACGACCTTATTCTGCGATTGCTCAACGATCTCGAGGCCTACGCCGCGGTCGACGGCGATATCGCCGCGGCGACCGGGCAGCGGCGCGAACATGCTCACCAGCTGCCGATCATGCAATTTGTTCTCCGTAATCTCTCGCGTCTGGCCGAGGCGAGAACCGAACGCTTGCGCCTGACGGAAGCGGACTATCTGAGCATCGGCGGCCTCGAACGGGCGATTCATAACGAAGGCGAAGAAACGATGGCGTCGGTGCCGGTGTCGGTGCAGGCGGTCGAAGGCGTTTTCCGCTCCCTCCTCGCGGGCTCCACCGCCGCCGTCGCCACGCGCGTGCCGCGAACCGTCGCTGAAATTGCGGACATCGCCTCGCTTGACGAGGATACGGTCCGCGTCATCGTCTCGGCTTTTGCACGCGACGATCGTCAATTCCTGCACTGCGAAATGCCGATCCGCCCCGACAGCTACGTGGACATCCGCCACGAGGACCTGATTTGGGGATGGCGCAGGCTCTCAGAGTGGTTCGAACGGGAACGCGAGGCGGCGGAGATTTGGCAGTGGCTGGCGCAGGGCGCGTCCGAGTGGAACCGGCAGGCCCAGGAAGAGGGCATGGTCCTCGTCGGCACTGCGCTCTCGCGGCGGGTGGTATGGTGGCAAGCCGAGCGCCCGTCGCAGGGCTGGGCCAATCGTTACCCGATCGAGGGATTGGATGGCGAGCCAGTCTCCGTCGATCTCGTCGACGACTATCTTCGCGCCGGACTGGCCCGACAGTCGCGGACAAGGCGCCACTTGAGAACCCTCTACTGGCTCCTCGCCGGGGCCGCCCTGTCATTTACGGCTGCCGCTGCCTTTGAGATTGCGCGATTAATATCTTGACGACCAAGCTCAGTCCTCCAGCCGGCCCAACGCCAGGGTTCGGCTTGGATCAGGGCCGCGACGTTCGCGGCGGATCACGCCTCTGCTCTTTTGGGCAGGGCGCTCGAGCTTCCCGAAGGCCCGAGTCAGAAGGACCATTGCTCGAGTCGGTCAAGGAGGGGCACGAAATTTCCGTCCGGCGCCTCGACCACCTCCAGAAGCGGTGCATGGATAATCTGCCCGCCCCCGGCCCGAAGCGCAGGCCCGGATACATAGATCAGGCACCGCAGCGGCCGGCGCGACGCGACTGACGCTTTCATGAAGAGATTGAACCGCGCCCTCAGCCATGGCCGCTCGCCGTTGATATGGATCAGTACGAGGCCGGTTGCCTCGGCAAGGTTTTTCACCATCCAGTCCACGGATTTTTCCGAGCCGAATTCAGGCATCCAGGCGCGGATCCCGCGCCGGCTGCATTCGCCCAGGACTTCACGCGCGGCCAGCTCATCAGCGGGGTCGGCGTCGATGATCACGAAGGGATCGCTCGCCCGGTCCCAGTCGGGTTCCGGAGGAGCGCGTGCGGCAACCGCCCGCCGCGTGACCATCTCTTTGAACGCCTCGAACAGCATCGCATAGGCCCGCTCGATCAGGGCGCGATGCTGACGGTCGCCGATGGCATCGACTTTGAGGTTGGGGTCCCGCCACTGGTAGAGCTGAACGCTGCGATGCGCCTGGGCGAGGCGGGCCTGAAGGCCGTCAAATCCGTCCGGAAAATCAGCCGTTCGCGGCGCCGGAACCGGGCCAAGCAGTTGAACGACGATCGGCTTCGTCTCGAGCTGACGCTGAAACGCCTCGGCGAAGTCGATACCCTCCTTCTGTACCTCATCCTCGTTCTGCGCTAGCACCACATCTATCTCGAATTGCTCGAGATGGCTGCGGAGCCTCCGCCGCCTTTCCTCGAGATCGTCGGTGACGCGTGCGAGCAAAACCGACGGTCCGGCGACGGCCGGGTAACCCGCCGGATTGGCATCTCGAAGCGCCTCGAAAAGGTCACCAAGCCAGGCCACCTCCTCGCTGCCGAGCGCATGGCGCAGGCGGAATTCCAGGTTCACCACCAGCGGTCTGAACCCTTTCAAGTGCAGCATCGCGGCCAGCTCGGACCGGGTCGAGCTCTCCGCGCGGATATAGCGCCGGTCGAGCGTAACGTCGGGGACCCAGACGAACGATCGGGTTGCGGCCCGACCGATGACGCCATCCCAGGAGGCGAGGCGATATCTGGCCAGCCCTTGCGGAATCCGCTCCGCGATCAGCTCGATTCGCTTCTCTCCATCCTCGGACGGAGACGAGATTTCGAACAATTGCGCGTAGCCGGCCTCCGTGATGGTGTCGAGGAAGCACAGGACGCGGTCCGGGAGCTCCTCGGTCTCGGAACGGTCGAGACCGGCCCAGCGGCTGACGAACTCCGCCGGTGCGGACGAGGCCAGCTCCCCGACGCGGAAATCGTCCAGGCCCATGGCCGAAAGCAGGTTGGCGAGCCGCAGTGCCCCCGAATCAGGGGTCGCGTCCGCAGCGGCCCGCGCCCGCAGCAGCGAGATCAGCCGCGACCTCACCGCGGCGAGCCGCGCGCGGTTGTCCGCATCCGCAGCCTCGATTCGCTTTCGTGCGATGCGCTCGGCCAGATCGGCCGCTTCAAGTACCAACGGGACAAGCTCCGACGGGTCGTTGGTGCAGCCAAATCCTCCTGCTTCCTCCACCCGGCGGCGATTCCTGTCGCGAGAAGCGAAATCGCCGGCGTATATGATCACGGACGTGTCGATGTTGTGACCGCGAAGGCCGGCGATGAGGTCGAGCCCGGCCTCCCATTCCGGCGGACGGGCCATATCCGAGATGATGATATCGAAGTCGCCGATATCGACCCGGCCGAGCGCGTCCTCCGTCGTGAGCGCCTGCTCGTAGTCGGCGAGCCCCAGTTCCTCCAGTTCCGCAATTTCCAAATCGTTGTTCCGCGGACGGTCATCGACCCAGAGCAGCCGCGTGGGCAGCAGCGGCAGCTCGGTCATCCGCGCCTCGAGATAGTCGACAAGCGCCCTGTGGACAGCAAGGCGGCCCGTGTCGTCCGAAGTGACTGCCCCGCTCTCGGTCAGGATGTCCCAGGTCTGCTGGCTCATCGCAGGCGGACCGAGGCCGCCACGAACGTAGCGCGCGAGCCTCGCGAGGACTTTCGGCTCAAGGCGGTGCAGCAGAGCGCTCAGATCCAGCGGCCCGGGCTCGGCCCGCGGCGGCGCCAGGGCAAGGGCGACCTGAGCGAAGTGCCGCGCCCAGACCGGCAGCGACCGCTGCCCCTTCGGGTCGATCCGCAGCGCCTCGAAGCTGATCCCTTGGCCCGTCTTCGCCTTCAGATGCTCCGAGACTCGGCGCTCCAGCTCGCGGAAGACGATCATCCCGTCCTCCTTGCGAAGGCCCCTCTGGAGGATGGTCCGGGCCTGAGGCACGATCTCAAAGGCGGCCGTCTCCTCCGCACCGCCTTCCTCAAGCCGGCGCGCCGTCACCACCCCACTCAGGAGGATGTCGGCCAGCAGCCCATAATCGGTCGCCGTGCCCAGCGCGGTCTCCTGGATAACCCTCGCGACCGGCAGCGTGAACGGCGCGGCGGACAGGAGCATGGCCAAATGATAGCCGCGCGGCGACTGCTCCTGCAAATTGACTAGCCGGCGTTCGATCTCGCGGACTTCGAGCGGTTCTTCGTCGACCGTGGCCGGCTTCATCGAATAGCTCGGATCGAGCAAGTAGACTGGGGCTTGCCGGCCGCGGGACATCTGCATCCGAGCCCATTCGGCGAGCCGGCTCGGTTCCAGCGACGTGACCGGTAGCCTCACCGTCGCGGGATCGTCGGGATCGGCGCCGTGGCGCCACCAGGCGGCCTTGATCTTGAGAAGGTTCGAGGAGGCCCCGGCCTGCTCGGCTCGGCAGCTGCCGTGCACTTCGCCGAGCGCGGTCCGTCCCCACCGTTCGCGCGGCAGCAGGTGGAGCAGCGCGATGCTTGCGGCCGACCAGCTGGCGAGGAGGCGCGCATAGCTCCCGTCCAGCCAGTGATCGGAGGCGCCGTGGCTGGCGAAGAAGATCAGCCGCCTTGGATTTCCGCGCAGGTGGCGGACTGGCGCGACGACGCCTGCCGGATTCTCGAGCCGGGCACGATCCAGTTCGGCGGGAGCCGTCGGGTCGAGACGGAGCCGCCACGTGCGGATGAGCCGAAAGGCGCCATTCTCGCCAAGCATCTGCGTGAACTCGCGAAGGGGAGCCGCCCACACCTCGACCGAGGCATCGTCCTCGATCACCAGATGCGCCTCGTACCAGCGCTCCATTCGCGGCACTGTCACGGGAAATACGCTACCCGACAGGAAGCGGCGCAGCTCGGCGGTGAGCTCGCTCGACCGCTCTTCGTCCAGCTCGAATTCGCAGGGCGACGGGCGGCGCTGCCGGAACGGCCGCAGCGCGCGCGTCAGCGCCAGGCGCTGTGGCAGCGAACGCGCCGACGGCAGCCGCAGCGGCGATGCCGGAACCGTCCGGTCCTCGGGCGAGATGGTAAAATTTGGAAAAGCTCCGCTTTGACCGTCGACGGGCCTGTCGGGAGGCCGGCTGGGGTCGGGGCCGGGCTCGGGCGCGGGCGCGTGGGGACCCGGCGCCGGCGGGGCGCTCCCGGGACGCGACGGCTCCACCGGACCGGGTTTCGGGGCATTGACGGGAAGGGATTCGCCGCAGCCGAGGCTCCAAGGCCCGCTGGCGAGCCACAGCGCATCCAAGACGGCTTCCGCGTTCGTGTCGAAGCCGGTTTTCTGCAGCGCTTCGAGGAATGCGGCCAGCTTCACTCGCCGGCGCCGCTCAGCTGCTGCATCAACGCGCTCCTGAGTTCGAGCAGCTCATCCTTCCCGAATGTCCGCTCTTGGGTGTCGAGCTTGCCGACGGTCAGGAAGACGGCGTTGAGCAGCTGGTCGGTGGACAGCTCCTTTTCCTGGCGGTCGGCGACGAATTCCCCGACCATCTTCTCCACCTTGTCGCGTCGCTCGGCCGGCAGGAAGCGTTCGAGGTGGGCGTAGACGATCCTCGTCAGTTCTTCCTGCTCGGGCGGCTTGATGGTGAGGCGGACACAGCGCCGCAGGAAGGGGCCGGGAAATTCCCGCTCGCCGTTCGACGTCATCACCACGAATGGAAACTGCCTGCATTGAATCTCGCCCCTGACGATCTTCACCGATTGGTTCCAAGCGTCGCGGACCTCGCTCTCCGCCTGCCCGAGGCGGCGCAGCTCCGGAATTTCGTAACGGCCCTCCTCGATGACGTTGAGCAGGTCGTTGGCGAAATCGAGGTCGGACTTATCGATCTCGTCGATAAGTAGAGCGCGCGGCCAGGTCTCCCCAAGCAGGGCGGTGCCGAGAGGTCCGAGCGTTAGATATTGTTCGACCGGAGGCTCGGCATCTTTGCCCGCCTGGAGCCGCCCGACCGCGTCATACTCGTAGATGCCGGCCCGCACCGTCGATCGCGAGCTGATCGGCCAGCGCAGCACCGGCCCCATCTTCAGCTCGTGAGCGACCTTTGCGATCAGGGTCGACTTGCCGGTCCCGGGTTGACCGGTGAGCAGCAGCGGGCGGCGCAGATAAAGGGCGGCATTAACGGCGATGATCATCGGGTCGGTCGGTTGGAAGGCCTCGGCCCGCGCCGCCTCCGCGCCCAAGTCGAGATCGGCGGGAGGCGCTTCGACCGGCCGAGCGGTGCCGGCAAGTCGCCAGGGTGGTGGCAGCGGCAAGTTGCGCAGCCCGTCATGCGGCTCGTCGCGCCCGCTGAAGATCTTCCAATCCCTCATTTGAGCTGAACTCCCTTGCTCGAGGTAAACGGATCGAAGCTGGCATCATCGAGCAACAGCGAACCGGCTACGGCCACCTCGTTGTCCCGCAAACGTGCCTGATGGAAGGCGCGGGCCAACTCACCCAGGTTCGGCAATGGCGCCATCATGCTCTTCAATCCCGTGCCGACCGGCGCCTCACACGCGTTGTGCCGCCAATAGACGACCGGAGCACCGCTGAGCAGGAGCTTGCCGAGACGGGTCTTCGCGTCCATCGCGGTCAATCCGTAGGGCAGCGGGAAGCCCGCGTACCACAAGGCCGCATCGTCTTTGACCGCTCCGGTCGGCCTCAGCTCCTCCCATTCCAGCTCCGCGAGGGGACGCTTTGCGAGCGCGGCGGTCTGCTTGCGCCAGAAGTCCTTGTAGCGCGACTCGCGCTTGCAGACCCGGTCGGGATGATGGATCACGACCACATAGGCTTCGCCCAGGCTTATCCCTGGTTTCGGACTGGGCAGCAGATGGAAGGGACGATCGTAGAATAGCGGCTCGACTACGATGTGGATTTCGAGCTCGTCCGCCAGCCCTTCCTCCTCCAGCTCTGTCAGAAGCGCGATCAGCCCAGTCTCAAAATCATCCCACCCGGAGATTGTCCGAAGCTCGAACGTCCGGCCTTGGACAAGCGAGAAGTCCACGTTGCGCAGAGAGGGTTGCCACCGGGGCCAACGGCCCTGCTCGTCGACGTCGAGCTGAACGATGAGGAATTTGCGGCCCTTCTCCTTCGCCAGCTCCTCTCCTTGAGTCTTGATCCCCGATCGATCCTCGATGCCGGCGAGCCATCGCCCGATTGCTTCCTCCGCGCCCGGTTCCTCGCTCACCCGAAGCAGAAACTGGATAAGCCCGTACGAGATCGGACCGGCTTCGTCGCGCAGGCTGGTCAGGTCCCGCACCATCTCGGGCAGGCTCTGCGCCTTTAGAGTCAGGCTCCCCAGGCTTGAGGCCGTGGCGGCATAATGCCGGTGCAGGACCGGCAGGCTCACGTCGAGGCCGCGGAGAAGCGCGATGACGGAATCGGCCGCCTTCACTTTCTCTCGGCCGGTCTTCCCATAATAGTGGGTCCGGTCGCCGTCCGCGCCTGTTGTGACCGAAAATCCCGGAAGCTCGCTCCGGGCGAGCTCCGCGTCCAGTCGAGCGCTGAACTCGGCCTGGTCCGGCGGCCAGATTCGGTACTGGCGGAGCGTCTGCAGTGCGCAATAGGTGAACGCGCCTTCGCCGGTGGAGGCCAGCGCCTCCTCGGCTTCCGGGACCGCGAAATAAATCAGCTGAGCGCTCTCGAGCTGATCGCCGGGATCGGAATTGTCGGGTCTGATCGCCGCCTGCGCCACCTGATGGCGGGTGCCGCAGACGTCGAGCAGGGCGATCATCTCGTCGAAGCAGCGATAGGGCTTGGTGTTGAGCCGGCGGAACAGCAGATTGGCGTTGAACACGCGGTTGGCGACCGTGCTCTTATATTCCTGGCAGAACAGGATCCGGTGCCCGCGATTGTCGCTGACCGCATGGCCGGACCAGTAGAGGAGCAGCTGCGACCCGGTGGGGCAGCCGGCGGCCAGCTCATCCCCGATGAACGCGTCGATGGTCGACCATTTCGCGTCGCGCACGTCCACCTTGCGCGCCCTCAGCGCGGCCGCGGGGTCGCCTTCGGCCGGGGACAGGAACAGGTGGACGTCGGTCGGGGCCGCAATCTCCCTGTCGAGCAGCCACTCCGCGATCGCCACCGCATTGGCGCACGGGCTGCTCACGTCCCACCGCTCGGATTCGTCATATTTCTCGATTCCGACGATGATCGCGCGCACGCTCATCGCGACCACTCCGGCTCGATCATCATTCCTCGCCTCGCGCCGAGACGATCAGCTCGTTCTCGTCGATCACCGAGTCTCCGGCTTTGAGGACGAACACATATTGGCCGCGCTCCAGCCGCGGGCCGCGCAGGGCGATCCGAGTCGTGTCCGGGGCTCTCACCATGACCGGCAGGATTGCGACGTTCGCGGGCGGCTCGATACCCTGCTCGCGCATCACCAGGATCGTCGCGTCCAGTTCCGAAAGTGCCGGAAGGGTGATCACTATCTCGTAACATTCGCCTTCGGCGACGCTCGACTCGCTGAGCGAAAAGACCGGCCGGTCGGTCAGCCCTTCGAGCGCCGCGATCGGCTCCGGCGGCCGGCGGCCGAGCAGGATTCCGAGCAGCTTGTGAGTCACCGTCTTCTGGGTGACGCCGAGGGGGTTGGCGTCCACATAGGCGGTCTGGATCGGAAGCGCCGCCGCGCTTCGGATCGGCACGGTGCCGTCGCCGGTCGACTCGATTTTCACCGGACGGCCCTCGCCGAGATCCTGATCGAAGCGGGTGATTGTCTCGTGAGCGGCGCTGACGATCGCGAAATATCGGCAGCCCGGCGGACGGTTTGCGAAATCCAGCGCGGACTCGAGCGCGCGCGCGTCGCGCAAATTAGCAGGGTTCAACCCATAGGTGCGGACGATCTCCGGATCGAACAAGCTGCGCGGCCGGAACGGCATCGGGTCTTCAAGGTCCCATATGGGCTCGAGCCCGGCCGGCGGAAACAGCTGATAATCGGTTGGATAGCCTTCCGCTGCGCACAAGCGCCGCAGGTCCCGAGCGCTCAGACCGAGGCTGGCACCGCCGGTACCGGTGGCGCGGGCGAAAGCGAGCGGCGCGCCTTCGTGCGGAGTTGCCAGGAAGACGACGAGCTCGACTGCACGGTGCCAGACCGGCGGCTCGGCGCGCGCCCGCTCGAGGCACGCCCTGGCTACCAGGCCGCCCATCGAATGGCAGACCAGCTTGATCCTGAGGTCGGCACCATGAGTCTCGACAAGCTTGGTCAGCCGGTGGTCGAGTTCGTCGGCGGCGGCGAGAATGCTCCGCCGCCAGTCATAGGCATGCTCCACCAGCAAGAGTTCATTGCCATGCTCGGAATAGCCGAAACCCCGGAGGGCGGACAACAGCGACCCATAGACGTCGATGCAGACCTTCTCGATCATGCCCGTGGCGCGAAG
>Ga0190270_10000342_pt1 | contig 19761 bp, 18 predicted proteins | sample Popmic320T_FD_133748 | JGI IMG/M metagenome (GOLD analysis project Ga0190270, IMG submission 133748) | Populus adjacent soil microbial communities from riparian zone of Weber River, Utah, USA - 320 T | ecosystem: Environmental > Terrestrial > Soil > Riparian zone | place: USA: Utah | collected...
AGTCCTCCGACCACATTCTCGGGCCTGCGGACGCTCCTATCACCCTCGTCGAGTATGGCAGCTACGCCTGCCCGCACTGCCGAGCGGCGAACGAACGCATCGCCCAGATCCGCGACCAGCTCGGCGACCGCATACGCTACGTCTTCCGGCACAAGCCGCTGACCGGCAGCGATCTCGCCCGTCCCGCCGCCGAGCTGGTAGAACGTGCTGCCGATCCCAAGCAGTTCTGGAAGGCGCATATCGCGCTAATGACGCGCTCGGAGACGCTCACCAAGAGCGACCTAGACGCCGTGGCAAGCGACTTTAGCCTGCCGACGGACGGCACGAAGGCGGCGAAGGACGCGGCCAAGCGCGCCAAGGCTCGGGTCGAGGCCGACGAGAAAAGCGCGCGCGCCAGCGGCGTCCTGTTCACCCCGAGCTTCTTCATCAACGGCCGGCGCTACGACGGACCGTGGGACGAGAGCTCGTTTGCCGATGCGATGCTAGGCCGGCTCGGCCATCGCGTGCACAGCGCGGCGCTCGATTTCGCCAGTTGGGCGCCGTCGGCCGGCATCTTGCTGCTGATCGCCGCGGTGCTGGCGGTGGTGCTCACCAATTCGGGCCTGGGGCCTGGGTTCCAGGCCTTCTGGGAGCAATATCTCGGCTTCAGGCTCGGCGACGCCAGCTTCGGGATGTCGTTGCTCGACTGGGTCAATGACGGGCTGCTGACTATCTTCTTCCTGGTGGTGGGGCTCGAGATCAAGCGCGAGTTCCGTCGGCCATCTGGCGAGCCCGCGCGCCGCGGCGCTGCCGATCGCCGCGGCAATCGGCGGCATGGTCGTGCCGGCGGCCCTCTACATGCTGATCATTCCTGCCGGGCCCTGGGCGCATGGCTGGGGCGTGCCGATGGCGACCGACACGGCGTTTGCCGTCGCCTTGATCGTCATGATGGGCCAACGCGTGCCGGTCGAACTGCGCATCTTCCTGACCGCCGCAGCCATCGTCGACGATATCGGGGCGATCATCGTCGTGGCGCTATTTTATTCCGACACCCTGCATGTTGAATATCTCGCTATGGCTGTGGCAATCACCGCGGCGCTGGCGCTGCTCAACCACGCCCGCGTGTACAGCGTGTTGCCCTATATGCTGCTCGGTATCGCGCTGTGGGCCTGTGTGCATGAAAGCGGGCTGCATGCCACGCTGGCCGGCGTGATCCTGGCGCTGTTCGTCCCCACGCGGCCGCCGCCCGATCTCAACGCGCTCACGGCTCAAGCGAATGCCATCCTGCTGGCTGAGGCGCGGCATAGCGACGAGGTGCTGCGGCATGGACCATCCGTGCCGGCGTTGCGCGCCCTCGACGCCATTCACGATCGGCTGGAATCGCCGGCGGATCGCCTGTTGCGCCATGCCGGTGCACGGTCGAGCTATATCATCCTGCCGCTGTTCGCGCTGGCCAATGCCGGCGTGCCGCTGACGATGGAGGTGGTGCAGGAGCACGAGCCGTTGATACTCGCCATCATGGCCGGGCTGGTGATCGGCAAGCCAGTCGGGCTGCTGGGGGCTTCGGCGCTCGCGGTGTGGCTCCGCCTCGCGATCAAGCCAGACGACTATTCGTGGCGGCAATTGGCCGGCGCTGGAGCCTGGCCGGCATCGGCTTCACCATGTCGCTGTTCATCGCCAGCCAGGCATTTCCATCGGCGTCAGCCTTCGCCGCCGCCAAGATCGCGGTGTTCGCTGCCTCGGTGATATCGGCGCTGATCGGGGTGGCGCTGCTGTGGAATGCAAATGCGTGCGGGGACGCAGCCGTCGCGCCACAAAAATCCGGCTGAGCACGCAATCGGCCTTCCCCGTTAGCGTGCCGTCAGCCGGCGAAAATCGGGAGTCGCGGACCGCCGCGACTCCCTGCTTGTAAGCGCCTATTGCGGCGGCTCGGGCGCGGGCGCAGGCGTCGGCTCGGGAGCCGGCGTGGGCTCCGGCTGAGTCTGCTCGGGCTGCGCTTCCTGCTTCTTTTCCCCGCTGTCGCAAGCACTTGCCGAGATACCGACAAGCGCAATTGCTGCGGCTGCCGTCACCATAAGCAGTCTTCTCATGTCACCTCTCCGTTGTGGGCTGGCTTCCTACCCTGAAGCTTAGCGGCGCCAGCATACGCCAATTTCAGGCGTTTTTGTTGCGGAGAGTGGCGCACCAACAGGATTCCCTAGCGACCGGCGCGATTTGGGGGATGTCCGCCAAGTTCTCGGCCTGTCTCAAGCAACAGACGCCGCCAAGCCGAGCGCGTTTCCGAACGCCGCGCCGGAGGCGGTATTGTCGAAGATGCACCAGGTCGGGACGCCGACCGCCCAGCTCTGGCCAAGACACCTTCGCAGCGAGGCCAAGCCCGCTTCAGCGTAGGTGGAGTGATAAATCTTCAGCGAACCGTGCCACCGATAATAGGCGAGTCCGCTCCAGCCGCCCGGCTCGCCTGCCCCGGCAATTCGCGCAGGATCGGCGGCAAATCCGCGCAATCCGGTGCTGCGCGAGCCAGCCCTCCAAGTCCGGTGAGAACCAGCTGGCATTGCGCGGCTCCAAGGCGACAGGCGTGACGATGCGGGCCTGCAGATCAGCAAAGAACCGGCCGGCGGCTGGCTCGTCAAAGGCAAGCTTCGGCGGCAACTGCACCAGCAGGACGCCAAGCCTATCGCCAAGCCCGATCACCTCGTCGAGGAAGCGGTCAAGCATGGCGTCGCAGTTCTTCAGCCGGGCAAAGTGGGTGATCGTCCTCGGTATCTTGATCGAGAAGCGGAAGGCTTCAGGGGTGGACGCCGCCCAGCGCTCGTAAGTCTTGCGCTGATGCGGCCGGTAGAACGACGAATTGATCTCGACGGCGTTGAGCGCCGCGCTCGAGTTGGGTGCGCCTTCGGGCACATCGACGGCGTAGCGCGGCGGCACGCTCCAGCCGGCGGTGCCGATCCATAAGGCGACTGGTTCATGAGACGGATTGCAAGGAGTGGCGCACCCGACAGGATTCGAACCTGTGACCTCTGCCTTCGGAGGGCAGCGCTCTATCCAACTGAGCTACGGGTGCTTCGATTGCAACGTAGTCAACCGTAGACCCTTAAGCAACTTGACGCGGTGCAGCGAAGGCTTAGGTATGGCTCAGAAAGGCTGGGCAGGCCATGGAAACCAAGAAAAAAGTCCTAGTGGTCGGCGGCGGCTTCGGCGGCGTCTTCGCGGCCAAGGCACTTGAGCGGCAAGGCCGCGGCAGGCTCGACGTCGAACTGGTCAATTCCAACAACTATTTCGTGTTCCAGCCGCTATTGCCGGAGGTCGCGGCCGGCAGCATCCATTCCTCCGACGCCGTCGTGCCATTGCGCCAGCTCCTGCGCCGCATTCAGGTGCGGCAGGCCGAGGTGATGGGCATCGACTTCGACAAGAAGACCGTCATCGTGGTGCAGGGCGCCAAGCGCACGCCCATCAACCTTCCTTATGACGAACTGGTGATCGCGCTCGGCACCAGCGTCGACCTCAACCGCTTCCCCGGCCTGCCCGAACACGCGCTGACCATGAAGGACCTGGCCGACGCGCACCGCTTGCGCACCCATGTCATTGGCTGCCTGGAGACGGCCGACGTGACGACTGAGCCCGACGCGAAGCAGCAATTGCTCAGCTTCGTGGTGGTCGGCGCGGGCTTCTCCGGGGTCGAGACGGTGGCCGAGACGCGCGAGCTGGTCCGCCGCGCGCTGAGATATTATCCGAACATCAAGCCCGAGGAGATCCGGTTCTATCTGATCGAATATGCGGGCCGCATCCTGCCCACCTTCCCGGCCGATCTCGCCGCCTACGCCACGCGGCGGATGCAAATGAACGGCATCGAGGTGCTGACCGGCGTCGGCACCAAATCGGCAACCGGCACCGCGGTCGAATTGACCGACGGGCGCATCATCCCGACCTCGACGATCGTCGCCACGATCGGCAACGGACCGCACCGGCTGGTGGAGGCGCTTGGCCTCGACATGCATTGGGGGCGCATCAAGACCGACCGCTACATGCGCGTGCCAGGCCTGGACAGCGTGTGGGCGCTCGGCGATTCGGCGCTGATCCCGCTGGTCGAGCAGCCGGGCGAGGAACCGGCCCATTACGCCACGCAGACCGCGCAATTCGCCGTGCGCGAGGGGCGGCAGCTTGCCTACAACATCGTGGCCAAGCTCGACGGCAAGGAGCCGAAGCCGTTCGCCTATACGTCGAAGGGGTCGCTCGCCTCGCTCGGCATGAGCAAGGCGGTGGCCGATGTCTATGGCTTCAAGCTTTCGGGCACTCTCGCCTGGCTGCTGTGGCGCGGCTTCTATCTGTCCTTCCTGCCGGGCCTCGCCGCCAAGATCAGGGTGGGCGTCACCTGGCTGATCAACAGCGTCATGCCGCCCAATATCGTGCAGATCCAGATCACGCCGCCGGCGACCCGCTATGTCCACTACCGCAAGGGCGACAAGGTGTTCGAGCCGGGCATGCTGATCGACGGCTTTTATACGGTGATCAGGGGCACCTTCAAGCTGAGCATCGATAACCCGGAGACCGGCGAGCATTTCGAGAAGGCGTTCGGGCCCGGCGATCATTTCGGCGAGCGGGTGCTGCTCCGCTCGGCGCTTCGGACCGGGCTCGTGGTGGCGCTCGAGGACGGCGTTCTGCTGTTCATCGCGCAGAAGGATTTCACCCGCTTTGCCCGCGCCTTCCCCTTCCTGGACAATTATTTCAGGGACTATATCGAGCGGACTTTCGGCGGGGCGGAGAAGTCCTTTGCGCCTGGCAGCGCCGACCACAAGCACGAGCTTGAGACTTTGCCATAGCTCCTCCCCGCGTCATCCCGGCGAAAGCCGGGATCCAGCGCCGCAGGCTCATGACTTGGTTCCCTGGATTCCGGCTTTCGTCGGAATGACGCTTAGTGGATGAAGGTGCGAAGCGACTCCCTTGAGGCGGGCGTAATCCCTATATTCCGCCCATCATGGCACCCCCAAAAGACAAGACCGCAGCCGCCGGCAGAGCGGTCGCGCAAAACGACCACGTCTATCTGATCGACGGCTCGGGCTACATCTTCCGCGCCTATCACGCGCTGCCGCCGCTGACCCGGCCCTCGGACGGACTACCTGTGGGCGCGGTGCACGGCTTCTGCGGCATGTTGTGGAAGCTGCTGCGCGAGACGGGCGAGCTCGCGCCGCCGACGCATATCGCTGCCATTTTCGACCTGTCCGAGCATACGTTCCGGAACGATCTGTTCTCCGACTACAAGGCGAACCGGTCAGCGCCACCCGACGACCTTATCCCGCAATTCCCGCTGATACGCGACGCGGTGCATGCTTTCAACGTCGCCTGCATCGAGAAGCGCGGCTACGAGGCCGACGACCTGATCGCGACCTATGCGTTGCAGGCGCTCGAAGCCGGTGCAGAGGTCACCATCGTCTCTTCCGACAAGGACCTGATGCAACTCGTGCAGCCCGGCATCCGCATGTACGACACGATGAAGAACAAGGTCATCGGCGAGGCGGAGGTCATCGAGCGCTTCGGGGTACCACCCTCCAAGGTGATCGAGGTGCAGGCCCTGATGGGTGATTCGTCGGACAATGTGCCGGGCGTGCCGGGCATCGGGGTGAAGACGGCGGCGTTGCTGATCAATGAGTTCGGCGATCTGGAAACCTTGTTGGCGCGCGCGTCGGAGATCAAGCAGGAGAAGCGGCGCGAGAGCCTCATTACCTTTGCCGATCAGGCGCGGCTATCGAAGACGCTGGTCATGCTCGATACCCATGTGCCGCTCGACGTGGAGTTGGCCGAGGCGGCTCTTCGCCAGCCCGATCCCACGTCTCTGCTGGGCTTCATGCGCAAGCTCGAATTCAGCACTCTGCTTCGCCGTGTCGCCGATGGGCTGGGGGTCGACGCTCCCGAGGGCGCCGCGCCCCCACCCAAGACGCAGTCGCGCAAGAAGGACGATTACGATCATCCGTTGCGGCGCTCGCCGCGCGGCGAGACCGGACCGCCACGCGAGCAGAAAGTCGTGGGCGGCTCGCCGGCACAGCTCGCAGTGGAGCGGGCAAGCCGATTGGAAGGCGTTGCGTTCGACCGCTCGAACTACGAGACGGTAACGGAAGCCTCGCGCCTTGCGGACCTGCTCGATGCGGCGCGCTATCAGGGTCATTTCGCCTTCCGGGCGAAGCTCGATTCGCCTGACCCGATGCAGGGCGAGCTGGTCGGCGTGGCGCTGGCGCTGGTGCCGGGCCACGCGGCCTATGTGCCACTCGCGCATCGCGCCGGCGGCGGGCTCGATCTCGGCGGAGAGCAGATCTCCCAGGTCCCGATGCGCGAGGCGCTCGACCTGCTGAAGCCGATCCTGGAAGACATCAGCGTGCTCAAGATCGTGCAGAACGCCAAGTTCGACATGGTGGCGCTCGCGCGCTACGGCATCGCGCTCACGGGCATCGACGATCCCTGCTTGATGTCCTACGCGCTCGACGCGGGCCGCGCCGAGCATTTGCCCGATCAGCTCGCCGGCCGGCTCATGGGCTATACCTGCCTCAGCGAGAAGGAGGTGCTGGGCTCGGGCCGCAATGCCGTGAGCTTCGCCCAGGTGCCGGTCGCCCGCGCCACCGAATATGCCGGCGAGGAGACCGATATCGGCTTGCGCCTGTGGATGATCCTGAAGCCGCGGCTCGCGGCGGAGTCGGTAACCACGGTTTACGAGACTTTGGAGCGGCCACTCGCGCCAGTTCTCGCGTTGATGGAGCGCGCCGGCGTGATGGTCGAGCGGGCGACCTTGTCGAGCCTGTCGCTTGCCTTTGCCAAGACCATCGACCGGCTGGAGGATGAGATCAGGGCGCTTGCCGGAGAGGATTTCAATATCGGCTCGCCCAAGCAGCTCGGCGAGATCCTGTTCGACAAGATGAGCCTGCCCGGCGGCCGGCGCACCAAGACCGGCGCCTGGAGCACCGACGCCGCCGCGCTCGAAGAATTGGCAGCCGAAGGCCACGACCTGCCGCGCAAGGTGCTTGACTGGCGCGTGCTCGCCAAGCTGAAGAGCACCTATACCGACGCGCTGCCAGCTTACATCCACCCCGAGACGGGCCGCGTGCACACCTCCTACGCGCTCGCAGCGACCACCACGGGCCGGCTCTCCTCGCAAGACCCGAACCTCCAGAACATCCCGGTGCGGACGCAGGAGGGGCGCGCCATCCGCAAGGCGTTCGTCGCCGAGAAGGGCAAGAAGCTGATCTCGGCCGATTACAGCCAGATCGAGCTCCGCGTGCTCGCGCATATGGCCGACACGCCGACCTTGCGCCAAGCTTTCGCCGACGGGCTCGACATTCACGCCATCACGGCTTCGGAGATGTTCGGCGTGCCGATCGAAGGCATGGACCCCGGCATCCGCCGCAAGGCGAAGGCCATCAATTTCGGCATCATCTACGGCATCTCCTCGGTCGGGCTTGCCGCGCAGCTCGGCATCTCAAGGAGCGAGGCCGGCGCCTATATCAAGACCTATTTCGAGCGCTTCCCCGGCATCCGCGATTACATGGAGGCGATGAAGGCGGAAGCACGCCGGCAGGGCTATGTGAAGACCCTGTTCGGGCGGAAGGTGCATTACCCGGAGATCAACACCAAGAACCCGAGCTTGCGCGGCAATTACGAGCGCGCAGCGATCAACGCGCCGATCCAGGGCTCTGCCGCCGACATCATCCGCCGCGCCATGATCCGCATGGGGCCGGCGCTTGCAGCGGCAGGTCTTAACGCGCGCATGCTGATGCAGGTGCATGACGAGCTGGTGTTCGAGGCGCCGGTGGAGGAAGTCGACAAGACCATGGAGGTGGCGCAAGCGGTCATGGAACAGGCGCCCGAGCCGGTGCTGCGCTTGAGCGTGCCGCTCAAGGTCGATGCGCGCTCAGGCGACAATTGGGAAGCCGCGCATTAGGGCCAGCGGTTTCACTTGTTGCCGCCCTCTTAACGACTTGCGCTTAGCGCTTCACTGGGCGGACCACGGCGATGATGTTGGTCTGCACCACGCCATCGACCTTGGCGATCTTGGTGAGGATCGCCTTGTCGCCGTCGGTAGAGTCCTTGCAGTCGAGCTGCGCCACGAGCTTTTCGTCGGACAAGACCACAACATTGGCGAAATTGCAGTTCTCCATCTGCATCGCCTTCAGCGTATCGACCGTGACGACGGCGTTGGCGGTATGCAGCAACTCGATGAAGAGATAGATGTTCACCATGATCGTTCCTCCCACGGCTCAAATGGCGGCCTTTGCCGGTGCAGATTGGCCGGTAAACGCCAAATCCCCTAGCGGAAGTTCCGCTCGGCTCGGCGTTCTTGCTGCCGTCTTTCTGTGTTTCGCGCTTATGGCGGGGCCGGCCGGCGCCCTACCCGCGCCGATGTCGGACAGCGAGCTTCTGAGCGAGAGCGACCTGGTGGCGCTCATCCGCGTGCTGTCGGTAACCTGCACCAGCGTCGCCAAGGACGAGCGCACCGGCGAGGAATTGCCGAGCTACAGCGCCAGGGCCGAGCTCATGGAGGTGATCAAGGGCGATGAGGTGAAAGGCGACGACGTGACCATAAGCTTTCACGCGATCCCGACCGGCATGCTAGGACCATGGACGGTGTTCTACTATCCCGGCGAGATGGTGTGGACGCATCTCACCGGCAAGGACGGCGCCTACACCACGACCTGGTGGAACGGCAAAAGCCGGATCGTCAGCAACGCCGTCATCACCGAGTTGCCGACCACACAAGGTGAAACGGTGGAAGTTCCCCGCCGCAGCGGCCAATCGCGCGATTGAAGCCCTGCCATCAAGCCACGAAGGAGGTCTCGTGACCAGACTGCTCAAGACGCTCAGCCTCGCCCTGATTGCCGCCTGCGTGGCCCTGCCCGCGCTCGCGCTGCCAGCGCCGATGTCCGAACAGGAATTGATGGACAAGAGCGACCTGGTTGCGCTGGTCCGCGTGCTGTCGGTGACCTGCACCAGCATCACGAAGGACGAGAAATCCGGCGAGGAACTGCCAGGCTATCTCGCCAGGCTCCAGGTGCTGGAAACCAAGAAGGGCGACGCGAAGAAGGGCGACGAGGTGCTGGTCACCTGGCGCGCCATCCCCGACGACACCAACGGACCGTGGACGGTGTTCTACTATCCCGGCGAGGAGGCCGTCACCCATCTCACCATGCGCAGCGGCGGAGCCACCTACGCCTCGACCTGGTGGAACGCCAAGGGCGACGAGGTTAAGGCGCCCGACACGCGCGACCTGCCGCTTGCCCCGGGCGAGACGGTCGTGGCGACTCCTGAGCAGCAAGAGCGCACTCCGCTCTAAGACACCCTCTTACCTGCGGGGAAGCGCCGGGCAAGCCTACACGGTGATCGCCACGCCCTGCCGCCGCGGATCGCCAGCGCCCTCCACCTCGCCTTTGGCATTTCGCCGCGCGGCATGCACGCCGCCGAAGAACAGATTGCGTGCGGGCCAGGCATGCGCCTGGTCGCCGAGTGCAAGGAACGCGGCCTTCGCCGCCCCGGGCAGTCCCGGCTCGAAGCTGACCGTGCCGCATTTCTCCACATGCAGGCGCGGTGCTTCGACGGCGGCCTCCAAGCTCATGCTGCGATCGAGCAGATTGACGGCGACCTGAAGGATCGCGGTCCGGATTCGGTTCGAGCCGCCCGTGCCGAGCGCCGTCACCGTGCCGTCGGGCTGCAAGATGATCGTCGGCGCCATCATCGAGGAGAGGCGTACCCCTTCGCGCCACGCCTGTAGGCTGCCGGCCGCGAGGTCCTCCTCGCCCAGCATGTTGTTGAGCATGAAGCCGAACCGGCCGACGATATAGCCGTTGCCTTCGCCGTTGGAGAGACTGACCGCGGCGGCGTTGCCCTCGCCGTCGATCACGCTGATATGGGTCGTGCCGCGATAGGCCTGCGGCTGTCCCTGCGCGGCGCGAAGTTCCTCGGCCAGCATGCCGCGGGCAAGCCGCTCGGCCAGTCCCTCACCATGCGTGGCGCGTGCTTGGTTGGTCGCTTCCATCGCTTCCCGTAACGCGCTTGCATCGATCGAGCGGCCTTGCTCGCCCAGCGCTTCGAGATAAGCGAGACCGAAGGCGATCAGCGCGCCGCTCGCGGCGGGCGGCGGGTTGAGCGCGACCGTTGCGCCGGCATGATGCCAGTAAAGCGGCTCGCGCAGTTCCACCCGATAACGCTTGAGGTCGTCGCAAGCTAGGTTGCCACCGAGCTCGCGCGACTGCGCGACGATCTCCCGTCCCACATCGCCATCCACGAACAGACGCGCGCCGTCCTCGGCGAGCCATTCCAGCGTCTCGGCCAGCTCCGCGTTGTGGAAGGTTTGGCCGGGTTCAAGCAGCTTGCCGCCAGGGGCGAAGATGCGCGCAACGCCTTCGCTGGCGGTCAGGATCGGTGCGATGACGGTGAACAGATAGGCCTGGAAGGCGCTGAGTGGGAAACCTTTGCGCGCGGCCCTCACCGCCGGCTCGACCAGCCGCTTCATCGGCAGGGTACAGAGCGCTTCGTGCAGGATGAACAAGCCCGGCACCACGCCAGGCGTGGCGCTCGACCCGAGCCCGATATGAAACTCCTGCTTGGCCGGACCGAAATCGGCGTGGATCGGAAAGAACTGGGCCTCACTCGCGGCGCGCCGCTTAAGCGGGGTCTCCGCGAAGAAATCGAACAGCGTCGCCGTGTCGCGTCCGGCGCGCCGCGCCATGAGGAAGCCGCTGCCGCCCGGCGAAGAAAATACCGCCTCGGCAACGAAGGCCATGAAGGTGCCTGCCAGCGCCGCGTCGAACGCGTTGCCGCCGTCCTGCAGGATTTCCGCCGCGGCTTGAGCGGTCAGCTCATGTCCCGCCGCAACCACGCTCCGTGTCTTGGCCATGCGCCTTGCCTAGAGCGTGGCGACGCACGCGGCAAGGGGCGGTGTTCCCGCCCAGATGGTCAGTCGCCCACCGTGTTCTTGTAGATTCTCCCGTCCTTCATGATGACGAGGAAATTCTTGGCCGGATCCTCAATGAGTCCGATATCGGCGAGCGGATCGCCATCGACCAACAGCAGATCGGCTAGCGCACCCTCTTCGACCACGCCGAGCTTGCCCGGATAGGGATTGCGCAAGCCCGACAGCGCCATGAGCTCGCCATTGGTTGAGGTCGCCATGGTCAGAGCCTCGGCCGGCGTGAACCACTTGGTCAGATCGGTGAGCCTGGCGTTTTGCCGCTCGGCGAGCGCTTTGGAGAACAAGATGTCGGTGCCGAAGGCAGTCTTGAGCTTGTACTTCTTGGCCAGTGCATAGACCGTCTCCGTGCCGGCGACCACTTGGCGCTTCTTCTCCTGTTCCTCGGGGCCAAGCGCTGCGGCACTCGTCATATCGAGAAACGGCTGCGTGCTCAGCCAAATGCCCTTGTCGGCCATGAGCTGCGCCGTCGCGTCGTCCATCAGATGGGCGTGCTCGATGCATTTGACGCCGGCGGCGATCGACCGCTGAATCGCAGCCGGCGTATAGGCATGCGCGCAGACATAGGTTCCCCAATTCTCGGCAGCCTCGACAGCGGCCTTCAGCTCCGCCTCGGTAAAGGTCGAGACATCCAGCGGACTGAACGGGGACGCCACGCCACCTCCCGCCGTGAGCTTGATTTGCGACGCGCCCTGCATCAGCTGCTCGCGCGCGCGAAGGCGGACTTCGTCCGGACTGTCCGCAACGATGCTCCCGCCGATCTGCTCCATGCGGCTGAGTGGTGCCCCGGGTGTTCGCGGCAGGTCGGAGAGCGGGCGAAAATCGCCATGGCCGCCGGTGATCGTGATCATGGCTCCGGACGGATAGATGCGCGGCCCGGGCAACAATCCCTCGTCGATGGCGCGCTTCAAGCCGAAGCTCGGACCTCCCATATCCCGGATGGTCGTGAAACCTCGCATAAGCGTGCTGTTGGCTTCCGCACTCGCCAAGAGAGTCGTGTAGCCGATATCGTTTGCGAGCACGTCAGGCGGGGTCGGCCGTATCAGCATCGCATGCCAATGCGCGTCGATCAGGCCCGGCATCAATGTGCGGCCGTCACCATCGATGATGATGGTATCGGCGCGGCGATCCACCGGAATGTCCTCGGTCGTGATCTTTTCGATCTTGTTGCCACGCACTAGAACGTTGGTCGGTGGGGACAGCTCGCTGCTCTTGCCGTCGAAGACGCGCACGTTCTGGAACAGAACCGTTCCTTCTGAGGACTCGGCAAATCCGCTGTTCGGAAAAGAGCATGCAAGAAGGCCGGCCAGAATGCCGAAGCCGGTTGAGCGCCACCTCATGGCATCCTCCGATCTTCTTGGTCGGCCCGCGTCTAACCGCGTGGAGCGGTTCCCGGTTTCTCGCCGCAAAATATAATCTGGTCATGCCCGGCCGAAGTGCCGGGCACCCACGGATTAGTCTAAAGGAAGACGTGGATGGCCGGGCCGAGCCCCGTCATGAATCTCTTCGCGGCTCGACAGAAGGTTAGCTCAGGCGCTTTTCCAGCGCGGCGAGTTCGTCTTTCAGGCCTTGCGGCAGCTTGTCGCCGAACGTGGCGAAATGCTCCTTGATCAGCGGCAGTTCCGCCTTCCAGCCTTCCTTGTCGACGGTCGTCATCGCCTTCATGTCGGCCGGGTCGACATTCACGTCCTTGACGTCGATCGCGCCTTCCGACGGCACTTTGCCGATAGGCGTATCGATCGCGTCGGCTTTGCCGTCGCAGCGCTCGAAGATCCATTTCAGGACCCGCGAATTCTCCGCGTAGCCGGGCCACATGAACTTGCCCTCCGGGCTCTTCCGGAACCAGTTCACGTAGAAAATCTTCGGCATCTTGCTCCCGCCCTTCTCGCCCATCTTCAGCCAATGGGCGAAATAGTCGCCCATGTGGTAGCCGCAGAAGGGGAGCATGGCCATCGGATCGCGGCGGATATCGCCCTTCACGCCCGAAGCCGCGGCGGTCTTCTCGGAAGCCATGATCGAGCCCAGAAAGGTCCCGTGCTTCCAATCCGTGGCTTCGGTGACGAGCGGCACCACGGTGGCGCGGCGTCCGCCGAACAGGATCGCGTCAATCGGCACGCCTTTCGGGTCTTCCCACTCGGGCGCGATCACCGGGCACTGCGCGGCCGGCGCGGTGAAGCGCGCATTGGCGTGCGCGGCAGTGCGGCCTGAGTTCGGCGTCCAGTTACGGCGCATCCAGTCGATGGTGTGCTTTGGCGTCGTGCCCATCTGCTCCCACCACACGTCGCCGTCGTCGGTCAGCGCGACGTTCGAGTAGATGCAGTTCGCATGCAGCGTCTTCATCGCATTGTAGTTCGACTCGTTCGACGTGCCGGGCGCCACGCCGAAGAACCCGGTCTCCGGGTTGATGGCATAGAGCCGTCCGTCCTCGCCGAACTTCATCCAGCAGATGTCGTCGCCGATCGTCTCGGCCTTCCAGCCGGGAATGGTCGGGTTCAGCATGGCGAGGTTGGTCTTGCCGCAGGCGCTCGGGAAGGCGGCGGCGATGAATTTGGACTTACCTTCCGGGTTGGTGAGCTTGAGGATGAGCATGTGCTCGGCCATCCAGCCTTCGTCGCGTGCTTTGACGCTCGCGATGCGCAGCGCGTGGCACTTCTTGCCGAGCAGCGCGTTGCCGCCATAGCCGGAACCGTACGACCAGATCTCGCGCGTCTCGGGGAAATGCGAGATGTACTTGTTCTCGTTGCAGGGCCACGGCACGTCGGCGGTCGTTGGCGTGGACAGCGGATAGCCCACGGTGTGCATGCCGCGCACGAAGTCTTCGGAATCGCCGAGCGCCTTCCAAACTTTGTCGCCGACGCGCGTCATGATGTGCATGTTGGCCACGGCATAAGCGGAGTCGGTGACCATCACGCCGATGCCGGCGATGGGCGATCCGACCGGGCCCATCGAATAGGGCACCACATACATGGTGCGGCCCTGCATGGCGCCATCATAGAGCTTGGTCAGCGTCGCCTTCATCTCGGCGGGGTCGAACCAGTTATTGGTCGGCCCGGCATCGTCTTTCGACTTCGAACAGATATAGGTCTGGTCCTCGACGCGGGCGACGTCCTTGGGGTCGGAGCGGACGAGAATAGAGTTGGGGCGCTTCTCCGGATTGAGCCAGATGGCCGTGCCGCCATCGACCAAAGCCTTCAGCATCGCCTGGTATTCTTCCTTGGAGCCGTCGCACCAATAGACGTCGTCGGGCTTGAACAGCGCCTTCGCTTCTTCGACGAAAGCCAGCACTTTCGGGTTGGTCGTCTTGGCTCCTTCAGGCGCAATCTTCGTCTGTACGCTCATGCGGTCGGATCCCCAGCGGAATGATGGATTGGGTGGCGAGAAGCTGTCTCTCCCTAGCACCGATTGTGCAGGCCTTTCAAGGCAAGGACTGATAACACGACGGGCGAAAATCGGCGCTATTGCCGGCCTGCGCGGGCTTCCGCCACGAGCCTGACCAGTTCCGTGCGGGCTTCGCCCGGTGTGGACACCTGCTGGGCGAACAGGACGCGCCGCACCTGGCCGTCGAGCACGATGTCGAAGCCTTCCGGGTCGATGCCGGTCATGCGCCATGGACCGGGCGAGGCGTCAGCCAGGGCCGTGGCGTAAAGCTCCAGCGCATCGGCATGGTCCTCGTTCATATGCGCGACAATGCCGGCCTCGGCCTCAACTAGACTTGCGGCGCCGTCGAGTGGCACGAGAAGATCGCCCGCATCGAGATCGAAGATGCGCCCGAAGCCGCCGATATAGTGGGCGCCCTCGACCTCGAGGCGCCAAAAGCCGAAATCGGGGAAGCCGGCATAGAATGCCGCTTCCTTGTGCCGGGCGAGAAACCGGCGTCCGATCCCCTCCTCCGGCGCCGGCGCGGCGCGGCCATGCAGCGTGATGCGCGCTCCCTGTAACGGATCAGCGAGTGCGCCCGTCTCATCCACCAGGATCGAGGCGCGCGCATCGCGGGTGAGATTGGCGGTGTGACGGGCAAGCTTCGAGATGAGGAAAATCGGCGCGCCTGCAGGATCCGTCGCCAGCGTAATCAGCGAGGCGTAAGGATAGTCGTTGCGCGCATCGATACTCGCCAGAGAGCCTTTCAATGCGCGGCGCATGAGCGCACGCGCGGCGGCGGCAATCTCGCTTTTTGCGGGCATTTCTGGAGACTTATTCACTTGCGCCACAATCGTATTTGTTGCACCACAGCAAGAGACGGGTGGCGGATAGCGCCCCAAAGCTGCCATAATTGACCGCAGCCCTGAACCCTGCATCTCTTAACCGCGTCAATCGCCGCAAGGGCCCCCAAAATGCCAACAATCGCACTTGTCGACGACGATCGGAACATTCTCACCTCCTTGCGCATGGTGCTCGAGGCGGAAGGCTATAAGACCCAGACTTACAACGACGGCGCAAGCGCGCTGGACGGCTTCGCCGAGAGTCCGCCCGACCTCGCCATCCTCGACATCAAGATGCCCCGCATGGACGGCATGGAGCTGCTGCGCCGGCTCCGCCAGCGGAGCGAGCTGCCGGTGATCTTCCTGACGTCGAAGGACGAGGAGATCGACGAGCTGTTCGGCTTGAAGATGGGGGCCGACGATTTCATCCGCAAACCCTTCCCGCAGCGCCTGCTCGTGGAGCGGGTGAAGGCGGTGTTGCGCCGCGCCCAACCCCGTGACCCGGCGGCTGCCGTGGTCGAGGACAAGTCGAAGGTGCTCGAGCGCGGCAAGCTGAAGATGGACCCGGAGCGGCATACGTGCGTCTGGGACAACCTTCCCGTCACCCTGACCGTCACCGAATTCCTGATCCTTCAGTCGCTTGCCGCCCGCCCCGGGGTGGTGAAAAGCCGCGACGCGCTGATGGATGCCGCCTATGATGATCAGGTCTATGTCGACGACCGCACCATCGACAGCCACATCAAGCGCTTGCGCAAGAAATTCAAGGCGGTCGATTCCAGCTTCGACGTGATCGAGACGCTTTATGGCGTGGGTTACCGATTCAAAGAGTGACGGGTCACATCAATGACGGTCGAGGCCGACAGGTCCTGGCAACGGCCTGACGCGGCATCGCTCAAGGAGCGCGCCCGCCGCGCATTCAAGGCCGCGCGCGAGCGTACGCTCGCCAGTCTCGGCCGGCTTGCCGAGCATCGCCCCTTCCGCCATGGCTTCTCCAGCCTGACCCGGCGCATCGTCGTGCTCAATCTGATCGGGCTCGCGATCCTGGTCTCGGGCATCCTCTATCTCAATCAATTCCGCGCCGGCCTGATCGAGGCCAAGGTGCAGAGCCTGCAGACCCAGGGCGAGATCATCGCCCGCGCCATCGCCGCCTCGGCCGGCATCGACACCAACGAGGTACAGCTCGATCCCGAGAAACTGCTTGAGGCCGAGCAGGGGCAGGCTGGGCCGGACGATTTCGGCCTGTCCAACTCGCTCGAATTCACCATCGATCCCGAGCGCGCCGCCCCGATCTTGCGCCCGCTGGTGAAGCCCACCGGTAGCCGTGCCCGGATCTATAACCGCGACGGCTCGCTGATCCTCGATTCGGACACGTTCTATTCGCGCGGCGAAGTGCTGCGCTACGACCTTCCGGCGCCCAACGCCGAGGAACCCGCCGCCTTGGCGCGGTTCTGGCAGGCGGTGAAGAATCTGCCGCTCTATACCGAGATCGGCGGCGCAAACGGCAAGGCCTATCCCGAAGTGTCGACCGCCCTGACCGGGACTTCGGTACCGATCGTCAGGATCAACGACAAGGGCGAGTTGGTGGTCTCGGTGGCGGTGCCGATCCAGCGCATGCGCGCGGTGCTCGGCGTGCTGTTGCTCTCCACGCGGGGCGGAGACATCGACAATATCGTCGCCGCAGAGCGCTGGGGCATCGTGCGCGTCTCGCTGTTCGCGGCGGCGGTCACCATCGTGCTGTCGATGATCCTCGCCAACACCATTGCCGGCCCCGTGCAGCGCCTTGCCGCCGCCGCCGAGCGCGTGCGCCACAGCGTCAAGGCCCGCACCGAGATTCCGGATTTCACCGACCGTACCGACGAGATCGGCCATCTTTCGGGCGCGCTGCGCGACATGACCTCGGCGCTCTATCGGCGGATCGACGCCATTGAAAGCTTCGCCGCCGACGTGACGCATGAATTGAAGAATCCGCTTACCTCGTTGCGCAGCGCCACGGAGACCTTGCCGCTCGCCAAGACGGAAGAGTCGCGCGACCGGCTGATGGAGATCATCCAGCATGACGTGCGGCGGCTCGATCGGCTGATCAGCGATATTTCGGATGCTTCGCGTCTCGATGCCGAGCTCGCGCGGGAAGACGCAAAGGCGGTCGACATGGCCGATCTGTTGCGCACCACGGTCTCGCTGTTCAACGACATCCACCGCGACGACACCCCCGAAGTCGTGCTCGACATCGCCTACGCGCCGGGTGCGCGGCCCTATCGGGTCATGGGCCATGACAGCCGCTTGAGCCAGGTGATCATCAATCTGCTCGACAACGCCATCTCCTTCTCGCCGCCGGGTGGCAGGGTTGCGGTGGTGGCGCGCCGGATCGGGCCGGACATTCAGATCGCCGTCGAGGACGAGGGCCCGGGCATCCCGGACGAAAATCTCGAGCGCATCTTCGAGCGCTTCTACACCGATCGTCCGCAAGAGAATTTCGGGCAGAATTCCGGGCTCGGCCTCAACATCTCGCGCCAGATCGTCGTGGCGCACGGCGGACGCCTCCATGCCGAGAATGGACCGCCAGCGGGCGTCGGACGCGGTAAAGGCGACGGCGGCGACGGGCGAGGCGGTGCCCGGTTCGTCATCCGGCTGCCGGCAACCTGATACAAGCGACACGCGAGGCATGCTTGAAAGAGGCGCGCGAGCTTGTCCATGGCACCTGCGTGGCGCTCGGGCGGCGCGCCGCGCTGCTGCGCGGGAAGCCTGGTGCGGGCAAGTCGGACCTGGCACTGCGATTCACCGCGCTGCCTGCCGACGGCAATCTGACGCCGCTGCTGGTTGCCGACGATCAGGTCTTCGTCGCGGCGAGCGCGGATGGCGTGCTCCACGTCTCCCCGCCCGAGACCATCGCTGGGAAGATCGAAGTGCGAGGGCTCGGCATCATGGCCGTTCCATTTCTGGCGGAGGCGGAGCTGGTGCTGGTGTGCGACTTGGTCGGTGCGGAGGACGTACCCCGGATGCCGCCCGCGAAGGCGGAACGTACGCATATCGCGGGCGTTCCGGTCCCTGCAATCAAGCTCGCTCCCTTCGAGGCTTCCGCGCCGCTGAAACTGAAAATGGCGCTTTTTCAGGCAGCCGCAGACAATCGCAATTAAGGCAAGGTTCGCACTTGCGCATGGCAACGCTCCCAACAAATATAGCGGCCTTTCGCGGGGCGGCATTCAGCAACGAGGCAACATGATCGGCGTCGTGATCGTCACTCATGGCAGGCTCGCGCACGAATTTCGCGCCGCGCTCGAGCATGTGGTCGGACCGCAGGAGCAGATCGAAACGATTTCCATCGGCCCGGACGACGATCTCGACGTCAGGCGCAGCGACATGCTGACCGCACTTGCCCGCGTCGACAGCGGCAACGGCGTCGTCGTGCTCACCGACATGTTCGGCGGCACGCCGTCCAACCTCGCCATCTCGGCCATGGAGCGGTCGAACGTGGAGGTGATCGCCGGCGTCAATCTGCCGATGCTGGTCAAGCTGGCGAGCGTCAGGGGCGCGTGCGGGATGGAAGAGGCCGTTACCCAGGCGCAGGATGCCGGGCGCAAATATATCAGCGTGGCCAGCAAGATTCTCGCGGCGAACTAAAGCGTGCCAAATGTCCGGGATATCAGGGTGAAGCCAGGCGCCGGCCTCTGCTGCGCCGAGGTCGTCATTCCCAACAAGAAGGGATTGCATGCGCGGGCCTCGGCGCAGTTCGTCCGTTGCGCCTCGAGCTTCACAGCGCAGGTGAAGGTGACGCGCGAAGGCCACTCGGTCGGCGGCACCTCCATCATGGGGCTGATGATGCTGGCCGCCGGCCAGGGGCACAGCATCGTCATCGAGGCAGAGGGACCCGAGGCGCCCCAGGCGCTCGAGGCGCTGATCAAACTGGTCGAGAACGGCTTCGGCGAAGACGACTAGGAGCCCGACCAGCTCCATTTCCGAAGATTTTCAGCGCCCCCCTTCTGCCCTTTTTTCAACTTACGGCAGGTGCCAGAAGCAAGAAATGCGATTACAAATACGCTGGTCCAAACGACCTGATCGGAACGTCTTTGTGGAGGGATTTGCGGGCATGAGAACCAAGCATGTTGCGGCCGTCGTTGCGGTTGCCGCCTCAGTCACGATGTTACTCTCGGCTTCGGCCGATGCCGTCACCGACCGTCAGAAGCGGGACTGCAAAACGGATTATAATCGGTACTGCAAGAAATACGAGCTGGGGACGGAAGGCTTGCGCGCCTGCATGTCCCGCTCCATCAAAAGAGTTTCGAACAAATGCATCGCCGCTCTCGTCGCCGGAGGCGACATGAGCAAGGCTCAGGCCGACCGGGTCCGTAGACAAAAAGCTGCTGCCAAACGCTAGGCCCCAACCCACTCGCAGGAGGACGCCAATTTGCCAGTGCTCGGCGCATCATCGACGCCTCACCGGACGTGGCTAGCGACGCTCGTTCTGATAGCGTCCTTCAGCTCACTGGGGTTCGCAATCTCCGCGAAGGCGGCGAGCAACCCGTTCGAACAGCTCAGCGGCGACTGGACCGGCGGCGGCACGGTCACGCCGGCGAAAGGCGGGCCCAAGAAGGTGGACTGCAACGCAACCTACAAGGTTGCGGGCAGCAATCTGTCTCAGGA
>Ga0190270_10000343_pt1 | contig 19705 bp, 15 predicted proteins | sample Popmic320T_FD_133748 | JGI IMG/M metagenome (GOLD analysis project Ga0190270, IMG submission 133748) | Populus adjacent soil microbial communities from riparian zone of Weber River, Utah, USA - 320 T | ecosystem: Environmental > Terrestrial > Soil > Riparian zone | place: USA: Utah | collected...
AGCCGTCCTCCTTGTAGATCCAGTGCGCCGCGACGCCGAACTCGGCGGTCCGGTGCATCTCCATCGTCCGGATCTGGATCTCGAGCGGGCGGCCCTCGGGCCCGATCACGGTCGTGTGGAGGGCCCGGTACATGTTGAACTTGGGCATCGCGACCCAGTCCTTGAAGCGGCCCGGCAGCGGCTTCCAGAGCGAGTGGATCACGCCGATGGCGCCGTAGCAGTCCTTCACCGAGTCCACGATCACGCGCATCGCGGTGAGGTCGTAGATCTCGTTGAACTCGCGGCCCTTCTTCGTCATCTTCGAGTAGATCGAGAAGAAGTGCTTCGCGCGGCCGGCGATGTCCGCCTCGATGCCGACCGCCTTCAGCTCCTTCCCGAGGTACTGGCCGGCGCGCTCCACGTAGGCGTCGCGCTCCTCGCGCTGCTGCGAGACCATCTGCCTGATCTCGTTGTACTTGCGCGGGTGGAGCGTCGAGAAGGCGAGGTCCTCGAGCTCCCACTTGATCGCGTGGATGCCGAGCCGGTGCGCGAGCGGGGCGAAGATCTCGAGCGTCTCGCGCGCCTTCTCGTGCTGCTTCGACTTCGGCATCGAGCCGAGCGTCCGCATGTTGTGCAGGCGGTCGGCGAGCTTGATCAGGATGACCCGGATGTCGCGGGCCATCGCGACCATCATCTTGCGGTAGTTCTCGGCCTGCCTGTCGTCGCGGCTCTGGAAGGTGACGCCGGAGAGCTTCGTCACGCCGTCCACGAGCTGGGCGATCTCGTCGCCGAACGCCTCGCGCACCTCGTCGAGCGACGCGCTCGTGTCCTCGACCGTGTCGTGAAGCAGCGCGGCGCACAGCGTCGCCGTGTCCAGCCGCATGCCGGCGCAGATCTTCGCCACGCCGATCGGGTGCATGATGAAGTCCTCGCCGCTGGCCCGGCGCTGGTCCGCGTGGCGCTCGCACGAGAAGACGAACGCCTTCTCGACGAGCGTGCGGTCGATCTCCTCCGCGGACTCGCCGGCGTGCTCCTCGACGACGGCGAACAGGTCGCCCAGGAGGACGCGCTGGTCGTCGGTCAGCTTGGTCTTCGGCCCGGCCGGCGCGTGCACGTCGGCGCGGTCGACGGGCCGGTGCCTGAAGTCGCGCTCGGCCGCCTTCGCGCGGCCGCCGTTGGTGCGGGTGGAGGCCGGCTTCTTCCTCGTGGTGGAGCCGTTCGCCTTGGTGCCCGCGGCCTTGGTGCCGTTGGCCTTCTTGGCGGGCGCGCGCTTCGCGGCCGGCGCAGGCTTCGTGGCGGGCTTCTTCGCCTGCTCCTTGGTGGTGGTCTTCCCGGCGCCGCGCGGCAGCTTGGGCATGGGATCGAGTTTAGAGCGGGCGCCCGGCGGCGTCGTCGCGCAAGCGGCGGGCGGTGACCGCCGCGCAGCGACGTCGTTCCACCACTAGACGGCCGCGGCCACCCGCGGGCCGCGCGCGCCGGCGGCGAGCGGGTCGGCCGTGAGCACGCGCATGAGGGCGTCCACCACGGCCGGGCTGAACTGGCTGCCGGCGTTCGCCTGGAGCTCCTCGATCGCCTCGTCGAGCGACATCGCGGCGCGATAGGAGCGATCGGTGGTCATCGCGTTGAAGGCGTCGCAGCAGGACACGATCGAGGACTCGACCGGGATCTCGTCGCCCGCCAGCCCGTCCGGATAGCCGCTCCCGTCCCACTTCTCGTGCGAGGAGCGCACGATCCTGCCGACATCGCTGAGCAGGCCGCCCACGCGGTCGAGCATCCGCTGCCCCTCGATCGTGTGGGTCTTGATCACGAGCCACTCGTCGTCGGTGAGCGGGCCCGGCTTGTTGATGATCTCCTTGGGCACGGCGATCTTGCCGACGTCGTGGAGCAGCGCCCCGAACTCGACGTTACGGCGCTGGTTCGAGCCGAGGCCCATCGAGTCGGCCACCGCCACGGACAGGGAGACGACGCTCCGGCTGTGGAACCCGGTGTATTCGTCGTCGACTTCGAGCACGTCGCTCAGGAGCAGCGTCGTCCCGCGGTAGGCGCGGCTCAGCTCGATCGCCTGCCGCACACGGGCGCCGCGCTCGAGCGCGAACACGAGCAGCAGCCCCGCGAGCGGGAGCACGAGCAGCACGGCGTAGGGCTCGGCGACCGCGGCCATCGCGGCCAGCAGGCCCACCGGCGAGAGCAGCACGTCGACGAGCGTCACCCAGCCGAACAGCGACGGCTGAAGCTTCGGGGAGATGCCGAGGCCGGCCCAGTCGCGAAGCGTCGCGACGCCGTTGTCGACGGCCACCTGGGCGGCGAGCGCGGCGATCAGGACGGGCCACTCGCCGAGGTGCGGCTCGGTGACGCCGGCGGCGGCGAGGACGGCCACCGGGCCGACGGCGTGCCACGAGTCGCCGATCGCGGCGAGCGCGCGCGTCGGATGGCGATCGCCTCGGATGTACTCCGGCAGCCCGCCGAGCACCATCCCGGCCGCCACGAGCAGCGGCACGGCGCCCAGCGGCATCAGGAACAGCATCGGCACGAGCACGAGCTGGGTCGGGATCGTGAAGCCGTAGCCGATCGGGAAGTGCACACGGGCCATCAGCGCGTAGGTGGCCACGAGCGTGGCCGCGAGCGGCGCGTCGAACGCGCGCTCGGCGGGCAGCAGCAGGGCCAGCGCCACCGCGACGGCCATGAAGCTCCCGGCGGTCACGGCCTCGGCCGCGAGCTCGCGCCCGCGCAGCGGTTCGGGCCGCCCCTTGTCCCAGGACTGGTGGAGTTCCTCTACGGCGGGCGTGAGGCCGGAGCGGAGATCGTCGAAGATCCGCATGGCTGCTGGATCTATCGGCAAATCGGCCGCGCGGCCTTATGGACGTCCGTTCGATGGACAGACGTACCTCCCCCCTTTTGGACGGATGTCCGTGGCGGGGAACGCTCCGGTGCCCGACAGTGAGGTCATGCGCATCCGACTTCGCACCACCTTCGCCGCCGCCGCGCTCGCCGTGTTCGCGCTCGCCGCCACGGCTTCGAGCGCCAGCGCCGGCCTGCTCGTCGCGTCCGCGCCCGACTGCACGCCGAAGCCGACGACCCAGCCGTTCAAGCCCTGGGGCGACGGCACGCAGTACAACCTGGCTCCGGGCGGTTCCTTCGAGGGTGGCGCCGGCTCGTGGTCGCTCGCCGGCGGTGCTTCGATCGTCAGCGGCAACGAGCCCTGGAAGGTCGCCGGCGCGAGCCACTCGCGCTCGCTCCGGCTCCCGCCGGGCGCGACCGCGACCTCGCCCGTCATCTGCGTCGGCCTCGAGCACCCCACGCTACGCCTGTTCGCGAAGAACAACCGCGCGCTCCTCTCGACCATGACCGTCGAGGTCATCGTCGAGACGTCGCTCGGGCTCAAGGCCGCGGTGCCGGTCGGCGTCCTCCTTCCGCATGGACAGTGGAAGCCGAGCCCGAAGTTCCTCGTGGTCGCGAACCTGCTGCCGCTGCTGCCGGGCCAGCACACTCCGGTGCAGTTCCGGGTGCGCTCGGTCGGCCTCGGCACCTGGTCGGTCGACGACTTCTACGTCGACCCTCGCTGCCGCTAGCCGGTGGCGGCGGCCGGTAGCTGCGCTGGCAGCTCCGGCCCCAGCGCGCTTTCGGCGGCCGCAAGCTCCTCGCAGGCCGCGCGGTAGGTCGGCGACAGGTCGAGGTCGCTCCGGACGGCGTCGAGGATTCGGCACTCCGGTCTGGCGAGGTCGAGCTCCACGAGGCCCAGCTCGGTGAGCACCCGAAGCAGCCGGGCGCAGACTCGCGCGCCGCGCGGGTAGCGGCCGGCTCCTACCAGCGCGATCTCCAGGTCAGCCGCCGAGGCGTCCGGCGGCAGCTCCCGCAGCGCGCGGTAGACCTCGGCGAGCTGCGGCCGGAGGTCGAGCGCGGCGCGATAGGCGGTGATCGCGAAATCCGCCTCGGCCGGACCCCACGCCAGGTGCGCACGGGCCGTGACGGCGAGCAGCGGATCGGCGACCCCGCCCGGCGGAGGATCGAGCGCGACGAGATGGCCGAAGCCCTCGGCGAGCTCCGGCCGGCCGGCGAGCGTCGCCCAGGACACGACCGGCATCGGCCCGTCCGACAACCCCGCGACGGTCGCCTCGAGCCCAGCCCTGCGCCTCGGCGCATCGGCGACCGCGACGAGGGCGGCCTCGCCGCTGGAGAAGAGATCGCCCGCAACGCCGGCAAAACCCTCCCGCCGCCTGTCCTCGACGACCCCGCCCCGCGCCGCCTCGGCGCCCGGCGCGTCCGCGGCGGCGTTGCCCGGCGCGGCCCCTGCGAGCACGGCGCGCAACTCGTCCCAGAAGGGGCGTTCCTCACCCAGCACCTCGATCTCGCCCGGCTCCGTCGGGCACAGCGCGCGCAGGATCACGCGCGGCTCGACGATTCCCTTCCAGAGGTTCTTCTCCAGCCGGAGCGCGATGTCGTGCGGCGCCTCGGCGGCCGGCGCCAGCGCCCTGGGGGGCGACCCGAACGCCACCCCGCGCGAGCGGGCGCCGCCCGCGGTCACGAGCGTGAAGCGTGAGTGCTCCTTCTCCTCGCCCATGCCGGTGACGCGCTCGAAGCGGGCGGCCGGGACGAGCAGCGTCGGCTGCGGGTTCCCCATCCCGAACGGACGCAGGAGCTCGAGGTCCTCGGCTAGCTCCAGGCCGAGGTCGCCGCCCGGCACGACCGCGTCCACCCGCTCGACCGGGATCATGTCGTCCGGGGACAGCGCCGCCGCGGCGTGCGCGGCGAGCGCGCGGCGGAAGGCGTCGACGGAGTCCGCGTTCAGCTCGACCCCCGCGGCCATTCGGTGCCCGCCGAAGCGCGTCAGGTGCTCCGAGCAGGCGGCCAGCCCGGCGTGCAGGTCGTAGGCGGAGATGCTGCGACCGGAGCCGCGCCCGGAGAGGCCGTCCAGCGCGATCACGACGCACGGGCGCCGCCAGCGCTCGACGAGCCGCGAGGCCACGATCCCCACGACGCCGGGATGCCAGCCCTCGCCCGCGACGACGATCGCCGCCCGGTGCGCCTGCGCGGCAGCGGCCGCCTCGGCGGCGAACAGGATGCGCGTCTCCGCCTCCTGGCGGTCGCGGTTCAGGAAGTCGAGCTCGCGCGCCACCTCGCTCGCGCGCGCGGGATCGTCGGTGAGCAGCAGCTCCAGCGCCGCGTCGGCTCGCTGCATGCGCCCGGCCGCGTTGATGCGCGGGCCGAGCCTGAACCCGAGCGCGTGCTCGGACAGCTCGGCGGGCGCCACCCCGCCGACCTCCATCAGCGCGCGCAGCCCGGGCTTCAGCGTCCGCCCGAGCGCGATCAGCCCGTCGCGCACGATCCGGCGGTTCTCGCCGCGCAGCGGCACCAGGTCGCAGACCGTGGCGAGCGCAGCCAGGTCGGCGTCCTCGGCGGCGTGCGCGGAGCCGCGCCCAGCCGCGGCAAAGAGCGCCTCGGTCAGCTTCAGCACCACGCCCGACGCGCACAGCTCCGGGCAGCCGTAGCCGCCGAGCGCGGGATGCACGACCGTGCAGTCCGGCAGCTCCTCGCCGGGACGGTGGTGATCGGTCACGATCACGTCGAGTCCGGCGGAGCGCGCCGCGGCCACGGGCTCGACCGCCGTGATCCCGCAGTCCACAGTCACGAGCAGCTTCACCCCGCGCGCGGCGAGCCGCTCCACCGCGCCCACCGACAGGCCGTAGCCCTCGTCGAAGCGGCTCGGAAGCTCCCAGACGGGGTCCGCGCCGAGGGCGCGCAGCGCGCGCACCAGCATCGCCGTGGAGCACACGCCGTCCACGTCGTAGTCGCCGAACACGGCGATCTGTGAGCCGCGGCCGGCGTGGCCGAGGATCAGCTCGCAGGCTTCAGGAGCGCCGGGAAGTGTGAGCGGGTCGTGCGACTCGTCCGCCGCCAGGAAGCGCCGCGCCTCCTCGAGCTCGCCGAGCCCGCGCCGCGCGAGGATCGCCCCGACGACCGGCGACACGCCCAGGCCCTCGGCGAGCGCACGCCCCGCCGCGACCTCATACGGGTCGGATCTCCAGCGGGACGGCTTCGACTGCATCCGGGCAATGCTCGGACGCGGGCCGGACGGAATGGCCGGCCGGGTGCGCGGGCGCTAGTGCGCGCCCTCGCGCGTGTGACCGTGGTCGATGCCGTGCTCGCGGTCCATGCGCGTGCCCCAGACGTACGACAGGGCCAGGCCGATCATCGCGCCCGGTATCGCGATCAGCGCCTGGACGAGCTCCGTGTCGCTCGTCCCGGGCACGGTCAGCCCGTTCACGAGGAAGCCGAAGAGCGCGGCCGACAGGAAGGCGGCCAGGAAGGCGCCGACGATCCCGCCCCAGAAGCGGTCGGGCAGGAACACCGTGAAGTGCCAGACCGCGATTCCCATCATCACCCATACGACGAGCGACATCCCTAGCGCCTCCCGTGCTTTCTGCGTTTCTGACGACCCTTCGGCTTCTGCTTCGAGCGCGGCGGCGCCGGCGGCTCCGACGGCGCGGCGGGCGCCGACGGCGAGGCCGGCGTCTCGGCCGACGGCTCGGCGGCGCGCCCGGGCGCCGGCGAGGGCGGGGCGCCGTCTCCGCGCGGCGGGCTCTCACCCGGACGCGGGGCGCTGTCGCCCGAAGGCGGTGTGCGGTCGCCGGCCGGCGGGGCGCCGTCGCCTCCCCGTGGCGCGGCGGGGCGCGGTGCGGTGCGCGTGGTCGATGTCGTGCGCGAGGCCTCCGCGCGGCGCTGGCGCCGGGCGGCGCGGCTCGTCGGCGCGGCGGGCTCGGGCGCGGCGGGCTCGGGCGCGGCCGTCGCCGGCGCTGCTGCGGCGGTTGCCGCGGCGGCCGTTGCCGCGGCCGGGGCGGGCTCGCCCAACGCGCCGGTGGCGAACGCCGGGATGCGGCCGCCGAACTGCTCGAGCAGCACACGCCGGCGGCGCATGTAGGTCTGCTCGCGCTCCTTCCACTCGACGAGCACCGGCGTCGCGATGAAGATCGACGAGTAGGCACCCGAGAGCACGCCCACCAGCAGCGCGAACGCGAAGTCCTTGAGCGTCTCGCCGCCGAACAGGAGCAGCGAGCCGACCGGCATCAGCACCACGAAGCTCGTCGCGAGCGATCGCGTGAACACCTCCGACATGGAGCGGTTAGCGATCTGCGAGAACGTGGCCCGCGGCATGCGCGGCACGTTCTCGCGTATTCGGTCGAACACGATCACCGTGTCGTAGAGCGAGTAACCCATGATCGTGAGCAGGGCGGCCACCGTCGCGGTGGTCACCTCGCGGTCGAACAGCGCGTAGACGCCCGCCGTGATCAGCAGGTCGTGGGCGAGCGCGATCATCACCGGCACCGCGAACTTCCACTCGAAGCGGAAGCCGATGTAGAGGGCGATCAGGAGCAGCGACGCGATCACCGCGATCACCGCCGTCCGCGCGATCTGCTCGCCGAACGTGGGCCCGACCGAGTTCGTGACGAAGTCCGCCCTGTTTACCCCGAAGTCGTCGTTGAGCGCGTTCTGCACCTCGGTCACCTGCGGCGGGTCGAGCTGGCGCACCTCGATCTGCACGATGTTGGCGCCGAGCTCCGGGTCCTGGACCTCCTGGATCTCCGCGTCCGCGTAGCCGAGCGGGTCGAGCGTGTTCCTCACCTCGTCGACGCTCGCCGCCTGCCGGAGCGGGACGGTCATCCGCGTGCCGGACTCGAAGTCGATGCCGAAGTTGAGCCCAAGCGCTGCGATCGCGATCGCCCCGGCCGCCAGGATCGCGCCCGACATCGAGAAGAACCAGCGCGAGTTCCCCATGAAGTCGAACTTCCATCCCTTGGTCTCCTTCGTGGCCACACCGAGCGCGCTCGGACGCCGCAGGAGGCGCGTGCGCGCCAGCGTGCCGAGGATCGCCGACGTGGCGAGCACCGCGGTGAACAGCGACACGATCGTTCCGACACCGAGCGTGAAGGCGAAGCCCTTCACGCCCGCAGTGGCGAGCGTGAACAGGATGAACGCCACGCCGATGGTCACGACGTTCGCGTCGATGATCGTGCGCAGCGCCTTGGTGTAGCCCGCCGAGATCGCGGCCGGCACGGAGCGGCCGCTCCGCACCTCCTCCTTTATTCGCTCGTACATGACGATGTTGGCGTCGGCCGCCACCGCCAGCGTGAGCACCATTCCCGCGATGCCCGGGAGCGTGAGCGTGATCGGGATCAGCTTCACGAGCGCGAACAGGAGCGCCGCGTAGATCAGCAGCGCCACGGTCGCCACCACGCCGAGCACGCGGTAGAAGAGAAGCAGGAACAGGATCGTGAGCGCGAGGCCCGCGGCGGCCGCCGTGAGGCCCTGGTCGAGCGCCTGCTGGCCGAGCGTGGCCGACACCTGCGTCTGCGAGATCAGCTTGAGGTTGATCGGCAGCGCGCCGATGCGCAGGTTCTCGGCGAGGTCCTGGGCCTGCCCGAGGTCGCCGATGTTCTGGATCGAGGCGCCGGTGCGGCCGTCGATGCCGTCCGGGTTCTCCTGATAGTCGATCGTCGCCAGCGAGACGATCTGGTCGTCGAGCGTGATCGCGAAGCGTTGGAAGAAGTCGTCGATCGGCGAGCCCTGCGGCGGGCACTTGGGATCGACGCCGGCAAGCGTCTCGCAGTCGCGCCCGCGGTCGGCGATCCGCTTCGTCACCCTCGCGAACGCCTCGCGGCCCGTGTCCGTGAACTCCATGTTCACGAGCGGCTCGTTCGTGTTCGGGTCGAAGGCCTGCTCGGGGTTCTTGATCTCCTTGCCGTTCAGCTCGGAGTCGTCCTCGATCACGAAGAAGCGGTGGACGCGCTCGGACTGGTTCGGCGCGGCCTCGCCCTCCACGATCACGATGCCGCGCGGAACCTTGATCACGCGCGACCCGGCCGGCGGTCCGTCCGAGCCGAGCGCCTCCAGCTGCGACAGGCACTCGCTGTCCTTGGGGTACTTGTTCGGCGTCCCGCCGGCGGGCTCGTAGTCCGCCAGCAGGTCCTTGCAGTTCGCGGACGGCTCGTAGGTGCCCTCGCGGAGCGGCTCGCCGTCGTTGCCGATCGGATAGCGGTCGGGGCCGAACAGGTAGTAGCGGGCCCCGCCGGTGCTGTCGTTCAGGATGTCCGCCTGCTCGCGCGTCGGACGCGCCCCCGGCTCGGCGCCGAATCGCTCGGCCTGCGCCTCGGTCAGCGTCTGCCCCGGCGCGATGTCCGTCTCCTCCGCCTTCGGCTTCTGCTTCGCGGCGAACTCGGCGGCGTCGTAGAGCGCCTTCGAGCCGGCGAAGGGCACGTCCGGGCCGCGCCCGAGCACGTTCGGCTCCCAGTCGTAGAACTGGAGCTGAGCGGTGGAGCCGACCTGCGCGATGGCGCGCTCGGCGTTTTGGACGTCCGGCAGGCCGATCGAGATCTGGTCGCGGCCGGAGCGCTGGATCTCGGGCTCGGAGACGCCCAGCGCGTCGGTGCGCTTGCGGATCGTGTCGATCGCGTCGTCGAGCGCCTCCGGGGTGACGGTCGGCACCTGCGGCGTGGCCTGGCCCTGGTAGACGAGCTCGATCCCGCCCTTGAGGTCGAGCCCGAGCTTGGTCGACTTCGTGGCGATCACGAATACCGACCCGGCAAGCAGGAGCAGCACGATCCCGAGGATCGACAGGTTCCTGGTCCGGTTTGTCATCGCGGGGTGAGCACGAGCAGCAGGCCGCCGTCGTCGTCGTACGCAGGGAAGATGTCAGCCTTGGCGGGCTCGGGGCGGTCACCCTCGGCGTGCACGACCACCGCCTTGTCCAGCACCCGCACCCCCCACTCGAGCGCCGTGGCCACGTGGTCGTCGCCGCTGTCGAACTTCAGGTTCAGCACGTCCTGCACCGAGCGGCCGATCACGTCGAGGTCGCCGAGGCCGGTGAGCTCCCTGGCTCCGCGGCCGGTGCCGATGAGCCGGCCCTGCTGGTCGAGCAGGAAGAACGCGGCGTTCGGCGCCGGGTAGTAGTCGTCGAGCAGCTCGAACAGGAAGCCGAATCCGCACCGCTTGCAGCCCTTGGCACGGCTCTGAAAGCCGGCGGTGCGGTCGGACGACTCACTGCGGTTCCCGCAGTTCGGGCAGATGAAGATGGGCATGCGGGGTCAAGGGTAGGCGCTCGCCTAAAGGGCAGGTTAGAAGAGGCGCTGGCCCGCGCCGCGGGGCGGCTCGAGGCCTACGTGGGCGAACGCCGAGTCGGTCGCGACGCGCCCGCGTGGGGTCCGCATCAGGAATCCCTGCTGCAGCAGGTACGGCTCGTAGACGTCCTCGATCGTGTCCGGCTCCTCGCCCACCGCGACGGCCAGCGTGCTGAGGCCCACGGGCCCGCCGCCGAACTTCTCGCAGATCGAGCGGAGGATCTCGCGGTCGAGCCGGTCGAGCCCGGCCGCGTCCACCTCGAGCATGTCGAGCGCGTCGGCCGCCACGGCGGCGTCGATGTGGCCGGCGCCGCGCACCTCGGCGAAGTCGCGCACGCGCTTCAGGAGCCTGTTGGCCACCCGGGGCGTGCCGCGCGCGCGGGCGGCGAGCGTCTCGGCGCCGGCGACGTCGATCTCCACCTCCAGGATCCCGGCGGAGCGCAGGACGATCCGCGCGAGCTCGGCGGGCTCGTAGAGCTCGAGCCTGTGCGTCACGCCGAAGCGGTCTCGCAGCGGCGTCGTCAGCAGGCCGGTCCGCGTGGTGGCGCCGATCAGCGTGAACGCCGGGAGGTCGAGCGACACGACCGCCGCGCCCGGCCCCTGGCCTACCGTGATCGGCAGCGTGCGGTCCTCCATGGCGGGATAGAACGTCTCCTCGAGCGCGCGCGGGAGCCGGTGGATCTCGTCCACGAAGAAGACGCTGCGCGGCTCGAGCGCCGTCAGGTAGCTCGCGACGTCGCCCTTGCGCTCCAGCGCGGGCCCGGCCGTGGCGACGAAGCGGGCGCCCAGCTCGTTCGCCACGATCTGCGCGAGCGACGTCTTGCCGAGGCCGGGCGGGCCTGCGAGCAGCACGTGGTCGAGCGCCTCCTCGCGCGCCTTGGCCGCCTCGATGAAGATCGCGAGCTGCTCTTTCACGCGCTCCTGGCCCACGAAGTCCTCGAGCCGCTTCGGGCGGAGCGAGCGGTCGAGCTCCTCGTCGGGGGCGAACACGGCGGGATCCTGGATGCGCTCGACCCCCGGAGTGCGGATGCCGCCGCTCACCGGGCGGCCCTCAGCGCGCCCGCGATCAGGTCCTCGGGCGTCTCGCCCGCGGCCTGGTCGAGCAGGCGATCGGCCTCCTGCGGCGTGAAGCCGAGGCCGAGCAGGCCCTCCCGGGCGAGCGTGCGCGGATCGTCCGAGCCGGTGCGGCGGACGACGATGTCGTCGGTGGCCTTGCCGGCCACCTTCTCGCGGAGCTCGACGATGATCCGCTCGGCCGTGCGCTTGCCGATGCCGGGCACCGCCTGGAAGCGGGCCGTGTCGCCGCTTGCGATCGCGTTCAGGAGCTCGCGCGGGGCGCCGCCGGAGAGGACCGCGAGCGCGACCTTCGGGCCCACGCTCTGGACCCCGATCAGCATCAGGAACAGCTCGCGCTCGGCCTCGGTCGAGAAGCCGTACAGGTGCATGCCGTCGTCGCGGAGCACCAGGTGCGTGAGCAGCGTGGCGCGCTCGCCGGTGCGCGGCACGGCCGAGAGCGTCTCGGACGAGACGCTCAGCCGGTAGCCGACCCCGGCCGCCTCGATCACGACGTCACCGGGGCGGCGCGACAGCACCTCGCCGCTCACCGAGGCGATCACGCGAAGACCCTCCTCCGCACTCGAAGTGGAAGCCTGCGCCTCAGCCTGCGGCGCCACCTCATCCGATCGCCTCCTTCAGCGGCGCGCCGTTCGCATGGCAGATCGCCACCGCGAGCGCATCCGCCGCGTGGTCGGGGCTCGGCGGCTCGGGCAACGCCAGCAGCGCGCCGACCATGCGCTGCACCTGGCCCTTCGCGGCCGAGCCGCTGCCGCAGACCGCCTGCTTGACGGCCTGTGGCGTGTACGAGAAGCACGGGATGCCGGCCATGCCGGCGGACAGCAGGACGACCCCGCGCGCCTGCCCGACGGCGAACGCGCTGTGGGCGTTCCGGCCGAAGTAGAGGTCCTCCACGGCGAGCGCGGCGGGCCGGTGCTCGCGAATCAGGTCGCATACGCGCGCGTGAATCTGCGCCAGCCGGCGCTCGAGCGGCACGCCCGCGCGCGTCTCGATCACGCCTCCGTCGAGCGCGGCAAGCCGGCCGGCCTGCGCCAGCACCACGCCATACCCGGTGTTCGCGGTGCCCGGGTCTATGCCGAGGACGATCACTGATGGGAGGATTCTGCGCCCGGAGGCGGACGCCTCCCCCCGGGACGCCTCCCGTCAGCGCGTGCCGCGCCAGGTGATGAGCGCGAACAGGCCCTGCACGGGCAACCGCGCCCAGAGCGCGGCCGCGGGGATCTTCGGGAAGCGCTCGGGGCGGAGCGCCATCTCGATGTTCGCCGGGTAGACGGCGACGAGGGTGGCCAGGAGCCACCAGCGTGCCCCGCGGCGCGTCGCGTCGGGCAGCACCGCCACCCCGCCGGCGATCTCGGCGATCCCGCTGGCCACGACCAGCTCCTTCCGCCAGCGCGACAGCACGCGCGGCACGATCGCCTCGTACTGGCGTGGGATCACGAAGTGCATCGCGCCCGCGACGATCCAGAAGGCTGCCGCGCCGAGCCGCGCCCGCGTCACGCGGCGGCGACCCGCTCCAGCACCTCGGCGTCCACGTCGAAGTTCGCGTGCACGCCCTGCACGTCGTCGTTCTCCTCGAGCGCGTCGATGAGGCGCATGAGCGTCCCCACCCGGTCCTCCTCCACGGGGGTGCGGGTGGTCGGGCGCTGCACCAGCTCGGCGGAGTCGATCTCCACGCCGGCCTCCTCAAGCGCCTGGCGGACGGCGGCCAGCTCGCCGGGGCCGGTCACCACCTCCCAGACGTCGCCGTCGAGGGCCACGTCCTCGGCCCCCGCGTCGATCGCGGGCAGGAGATCGTCCTCCGAGTAGCGCGAGTCGACCACGATCTCGCCCTTCTTCTCGAACGTCCACGCGACCGAGCCGGGCTCACCCAGGTTGCCGCCGTGCTTCGTGAATATGTGCCGCACCTCGGAGCTGGTGCGGTTGCGGTTGTCCGTCAGCGCCTCCACCAGCACCGCCACGCCGCCCGGCCCGTAGCCCTCGTAGACGACCGCCTCGAAGGCATCGGCGTCCGCGTCGGCGCCGGTGCCCTTCGCGATCGCCCGCTCGATGTTGTCCTTGGGCATCGAGGCGTCCTTCGCCTTCTGAATCGCGAGCGCCAGCGACGGATTGCCGTCGGGATCGCCCCCGCCCTCGCGCGCCGCGACCGTGATCGCGCGCGTGAGCTTGGTGAAGAGAGCGCCGCGCTTCGCGTCGACGGCCTTCTTCTTGTGCTTGATCGATGCCCACTTGGAATGGCCTGCCATCAGAACTTCAAGTCTATGTCCCACCTGCCGATCTTCCGGGCAACGATGCGCAGCATCAGAGACAGCCTCAGCCGGCCGCAGCACGCGGACGGCGACGTGTGGGACGACGGCCCGCTCCCCGACCTCACCTCCGGGATCATGTGGGGCGCCACCGGGCTGATGGGCGTGGTGGCCATCTGGCTGCCGGGCTCGGACCGGAGCCACATAACGACGGCGCTCGTGCTGGCCGGCTTCGCCATCGGGTGGGGCCTGTTCTCGCTGTGGCTCGCGTCGCAGGGACGCACCATGGGCGTCGGGCAGCGCGCGCTCGTCACGGCCTCCACGCTGCCGGTCGTGGCCCTCTCGCTGTGGGCGACGGGCGGGGCAACGAGCTTCCTCCAGCCGGTGATGATCTTCACCGCGTTGTTCATCTCGTACTTCTTCCCGCCGCGGCTGGCCTGGCCGCTGATGGCGCTGTTCGTCTACGCGTTCGCGACCCCGCTGTTCTATGACACGGAGCGCGCCCTCGCCATCGGCTATCCCGCTCGCGTCGCGATGTTCGCGCTCGCCGTGGCCGGCTCCATGGTCGCCATCCAGTTCCTGAAGGGCCGCCTCGTGCGCGCGGAGGTCCACCAGCGGAACATGGCCGAGCTCGACCCGCTCACCGGCGTTCGCAACCGGCGCGGCTTCGACGCCGCGCTCACGCGGCTGGCCGCGACGCGCGAGCCCTACGCGCTGATCCTGATCGACCTCGACGACTTCAAGCGCGTGAACGACGAGGAGGGGCACCCCGCTGGGGACGCCGTGCTCCGCTCGGTGGCCGTCGCCGCCTCCGGCGTCGCCCGCAAGGGCGACTGCGTGGCCCGCATCGGCGGCGACGAGTTCGCGCTGCTGGCGCCCGGCGCCGGCGCCTCAGGGGTGCTGCGCCTGCTGCGCGACCTGCGCGACGCGATCGACCACCCCGCCACCTTCGCCGCCGGCCTCGTCCCCGACGACGCCCGCACGCCGGAGGAGCTGATCGCTCACGCCGACGCCCGGCTCGTCGCCCAGAAGCGCGACGGCAGGCTGCGCCAGCCGCTCTTCACCGCCCTGCGGCCCTAGACGACCCACCCTCCACCAACCCTCGAGCGTCAGACCTCTTGGGACGGGCTACCCTCGCGCAGCGTGAGGGCATGGGTGGCAGCCGCTGTGGTCGCGTGTGCGCTGGGCGCCGCAGGACCGGCGGCCGCGGCGGTGCATCCGATCGGCGACGGCGCCTGGTCGTGGTTCGGCGATCCGCGCGCCGTCACCTACACCGGCGCGCACACACGCACCTACACGGGCTGGGTCGACCTCCAGGGCGACATCAAGGTCAGCTCGTACGACCACGCGAGCGGGCAGCGCGTCACCGTGTTGCTCCAGGCGAGGCTCAACCAGGACGACCACGCGAACCCCTCCCTCCAGGTCCGGCCCGACGGGCGCCTGGTCGTCTACTACTCGCGCCACGTGGGCCCGGCGATGCACTACCGCGTGTCATCCCAGCCCGAGGACGTCACGTCGTGGGGCCCGCCGCAGACGATGCCCACGAACACGCCGGGCATCCGCGGCTACACGTATCCGAACCCGATCCACCTCGACGCGGAGGACGCCACCTACCTGTTCTGGCGCGGCGGCAACTACAACCCGGCCTTCTCGGTCCAGCAGGACGGCGGGACGACGTGGTCGCCGGCGCGCACGCTGATCACGATGCCGGGCGAGCGGCCCTACGTGAAGTACGACTCGAGCGGCGGCGACACCATCCACGTTGCCTACACGAACGCGCATCCCACCGAGTTCGGCGACGTCAACATCTACTACGCGCGCGTGCGCGGCGGGCGGATCGAGCGGGCGGGCGGGCAGCAGATCGGGTCGCTCGACGACCCGATCACGCCGGCCGAGGGCAACCTCGTCTACAACGGCACCGAGCAGGCCTGGGTGCACGACGTCGCGGCGGACGCGGTGGGCCGCCCGGTCATCGTCTTCGCGAGCTTCCCCAGCGCGACCGACCACCGCTACCACTACGCGCGCTGGACGGGCTCGGCCTGGGACGTCCACCAGATCACGCCTGCGGGCGGCTCATTCCGGGAGGACGGTGGCTCGCCGGACTACTCCGGCGGCGTGACGCTCGACCACGAGGACCCCTCGCGGGTGTACCTCTCACGCCAGGTCGGCACCGGCCTGTGGCAGGTGGAGACGCGAACCACCGCCGACGGGGGCGCCACCTGGGCGACACAGGTGCTGACGGGCGGCGGCAAGAACGTCCGACCGATCGCGCCGCGGGGCGGGACCGCGTTCGGCGCGGACATGAGCGTGCTGTGGATGCGCGGCGCCTACCCCGACTACGTGAGCTATCGGACCGAGATCGACGCGCTGATGGGACCTGCCGCGAATGCCCCGCCGATCGCCGACGCCGAACCCTCGGTGCGGAGCGGCCGCGCACCGCTCGAGGTGCGCTTCGACGCCACGAGCTCGCGTGACCCCGACGGCTCGGTTGCCGGTTGGTCATGGGACTTCGGGGGCAGCGGTCCGGTCACCACGCACACCTTCGCCTCCGGTGGCCGCTTCTTCCCCAGGCTCACCGTCACGGACAGCTCCGGCGCGAGCAGCGTGTTCATCGAGGAGATCCTCGTCGACGTGCCGGCCCCGCCGACCGTCTACACCGGCGGAGCGAGCGGGTCCACCGTCCACGGCGCCGTGAGCCCCCAGAACCAGGCGACGCGCTGGTGGGTCGAGTACGGCCCCACCACCGAGTACGGAGCGGTCACAGCCACGGGGTCGCTCCCCGGGAACTCGAATCTCCACCAGGTCAGCGCGGCCCTGCCGGGCCTCCAGCAGGGGCGGCTCTATCACTACCGGCTGGTGGCGGACAACCCGTCGGGCAGCACCTCGGGCGAGGACCGCATCTTCGTGGCGGGGAGCTCGTCCTCCACGGACGCCTACCGCACCACGCTGATGGGCACGTCCGGGCTTGCCGCCTACTGGCGTCTCGGCGAGCTCTCCGGCAGCGCCGCGCGGAACGAGCGGTCCACGACGCCGGGCGCGTTCACCGGACGCTACGTGCTCGGCCGGCAGGGCGTGCTCGGGCCGCTCCGCAACACGGCCGCGAGCTTCGACGGCGTGAGCGGCGAGATGGCGGCCGCGGGCCCGGCGCTCGCGGCGAACGCGACGCTCGAGGGCTGGTTCCGCTGGCGCGCCGGGACGGCGGTCATGCGCGACAACACCTCCACGGGCGGAACCGGCTGGATGCCCGCGTTCGCCACATCCGGAAACCTCGCCTACCGGCTCGGGGGCTCGGGCTTCAACACGGGACTGCCCATCGGGACGCTGCGCGACGGCCAGTGGCACCACCTCGCCGTTACGAAGAGCGGGGCGGCCGCCGCGCTCTATATCGACGGCACGCTGCGGCACTCATCGACCACCGGCGCCGGCTCCCAGGCAGCGATCGGGCCGTGGCACGTGATGAAGAACGGGACGAACGCGGTCTTCTCGGAGGGCGAGGCGGACGAGGTGGCCCTCTACACGCGTGCGCTCAGCGCCGCGGAGGTCCGAAACCGCTACAACCTCGCGCGCGACCTTGCCGACGATCCCCCGCCCGCCGCGCCGGCCGCGGCCGCCGGCGAGCCGCCGCTGGCCGGCACGGCACGCGGCGGCGGCGTGCTCGGCTCCGGCGCCGTGCCCGGGACGAAGAGCGCGGCACTTGGAGCGGCCGCGGTCAGACGCGGCACGCTGACCGTGCGCGGAGCGCCGGGCAGGCGCAACGACATGGTCGTGCGGCGGCGCGGCCACAGGTGGCTCATTCGGGACCGCCTCGCGCGCCTGCGGGCCGGCGGCGGCTGCCGGCAGCTCTCCGCCCGCGTGGTGACCTGCCGGGCGGCACGGATCCGCCGCATCGTCATCTACGGCGGGGCCGGCAACGACCGGCTAACGGTCGTCGGGCGCGCGCCTGTGATCTTCCGCGGCGGCCCCGGCACGGATCGCATCCGGCGCCGGCCCTAGACGAGGAAGCGGCCGTCGCGCTGCAGCTCCTCGCCGTCCACGGTGATCGACCCGCCCCTGCGCAGGTCGCAGACCATGTCCCAGTGGACCGCTGAGCTGTTCGTGCCGCCGCTCTCGGGATAGCTCATCCCGACGGCCATGTGCACGGTCCCGCCGATCTTCTCGTCGAGCAGGATCTCCTTCGTGCCGGTGGCGATGCCGAAGTTGGTGCCGATGCCGAGCTCGCCGAGCCGCCGCGCCCCGGCGTCCGTGTCCAGCATCTCGGTGAGGAACTCCTCGCCCTGGTCGGCGGTGGCGTCCACGACCTTGCCGCCGTCGAAGCGCAGCCGGACGCCCGAGACCGTGCGGCCGCCGTAGCTCGCCGGGAACGAGAACGAGATCTCGCCGTTCACGGCGTCCTCGACGGGACCCGTGAAGAACTCGCCGTCCGGCATGTTGTGCTCGCCCACGCACGCGATCCAGTTGCGGCCGGCGACCCCGAGGGTGACGTCGGTCCCCTCGGCCTGGATGCGCACCTCCTCCCTGCCCTGGATCCAGTCGGTGAGGCGGCGCACCTCCTCCGACTGGCGGTGCCAGGCAGTGACCGGGTCGCCGTCGAGCGCAAGGCAGGCGGCGTAGTAGAAGTCCTCGTAGGCCGTCAGCGACATGCCCGCCTCGCTCGCGTAGGCGTGCGTCGGGAACAGCGTGAGCGCCCAGCGATAGCTGTCCTCCGCGGCGCGGCGCATGGACGTCTCCATGATCTGCTTGCGCGCCTTCTGGTGGCGCGCCTGCTTCTTCGGGTCGGCGGTCGAGAGCTCGCGCGTGTTGAGCGAGGCCATCACCGAGATGTGCACGTCCGCGTTCTCGACGGTCCACTCGGTCGTCGGCGGCACCCAGTCGAGCTGCGCGTCGCTCGCGAGCTCGTAGAAGGCGGCCTGCGCGCCGCTCGTCTGGAGCTGCATGATCGGGAAGCCGCCCGCGCGCAGCACCTCCTCGTAGATCGCCTGGACGAGCGGCTCGGCGGCGCTCGTCGCCGCTATCGAGCAGACGTCGCCCTTCTTCACCTTCGTGGAGTATTGGACGAGGATCTGCGCGAGCGAGTCGACGCGGTGGTCCCTCATGCGGGCTGGACCCTATCCACAAGCCATCTGTGCAACCGCCGCTCGTCCGTCAGCTCCGGGTGGAACGCGACGGCCAGGATGTTGTCCTGCCGCACGGCCACCGGATGGCCGTCGACCTCCGCCAGCACCTCCACTCCGTCGCCGGCCTCCTCGACCCAGGGCGCCCGGATGAAGACGGCGTGGAGCGGCTTCCCCTCGAAGTCCAGCTCCGCCTCGAACGACGCGAGCTGGCGGCCGAAGGCGTTCCGGCGCACGGACACGTCGAGCAGGCCGAGGTGGTCGCGGTCGAGCATGATCATCCCGGCGCAGGTGCCGAGCACCGGCCGCCCGCTGCGGACGAAGTCGGCCAGCGGCGCGGCCAGGCCCTCGCGCTCCACCCCGAGCCCGATCGTCGTGGACTCGCCGCCCGGGATCACGAGTGCGTCGAGGCCGTCGAGGTCTTCAGGCGTGCGCACCTCGCGCACCTCCGCGCCGAGCTCGCTCAGCACCTTGGTGTGCGCCTCGAACCCTCCTTGGAGGGCCAGTACGCCGACGATCACCAGCCGCGGTGCTGGAGCAGCCCGCCGTTCTCCTGGAGCGCGCTGATCTCGATGCCCGGCATCGCGTCGCCGAGCTCGCGCGAGGCCGCCGCGATGCGGTCGGGATCCTCGAAGTGGGTCGTGGCCTCGACGATCGCGCGGGCGCGCTGCTCGGGGTTCGACGACTTGAAGATCCCGGAGCCCACGAAGTTGCCCTCGGCGCCGAGCTGCATCATCAGCGCGGCGTCGGCCGGGGTCGCGATGCCGCCGGCGCAGAACAGCACCACGGGCAGCTTGCCGGTCTCGGCCACGGCCCTGACGTGCTCGAGCGGGGCCTGAAGCTCCTTGGCGGCCGTGGGCAGCTCCATCTCGCTGAGCGACTGGAGCCGCCTGAGCTCGCCGGTGATCATCCGGATGTGGCGGACGGCCTCGACGACGTTGCCGGTCCCTGCCTCGCCCTTCGAGCGGATCATCGCGGCGCCCTCGGCGATGCGGCGGAGCGCCTCGCCCAGGTTGGTCGCGCCGCACACGAACGGCACCTTGAAGGCCCACTTGTCGATGTGGTTCGCCTCGTCGGCGGGCGTGAGGACCTCGGACTCGTCGATGTAGTCGACGTCGAGCGCTTCCAGCACCTGCGCCTCGACGAAGTGCCCGATGCGGGCCTTGGCCATGACGGGGATCGAGACGGC
>Ga0190270_10000344_pt1 | contig 19680 bp, 16 predicted proteins | sample Popmic320T_FD_133748 | JGI IMG/M metagenome (GOLD analysis project Ga0190270, IMG submission 133748) | Populus adjacent soil microbial communities from riparian zone of Weber River, Utah, USA - 320 T | ecosystem: Environmental > Terrestrial > Soil > Riparian zone | place: USA: Utah | collected...
CCATGACCGCCGCGGCGAGCTGGCCCGACAGATCGGTCGGCACGCCTTTGGCCCGGTAGATCGCGGCCAGCTCCTCGCGCTCCTCGTCGGGGAACAGCGCGAGCTCGTGGCGCTCCAACGCGAGGAGACGCTCGAAGACCTCGCGTTGCGCGCGCATCGAGATGTATTCGCCCGCGCCCATCGAGAACGCGCCGGCGAGGAGTCCCGCCAGGCCCGCCACGAGGATCAGCGAGCTCTCTGCCCCCGCCCCGGCCACACCCATGATCAGGGACAGGTTCGAGACCAGCCCGTCGCTGACGCCGAAGATCGCCGCTCGGAACGTGCCGCGCTGCGCGTTCGTCGACGCCTCCGCCTCGACGTGCGGTCGCGAGCGCCGCACCCCCGAGGTGCGTCGGCGGAGGTCACGGCTGAAGCCGGCCAGCGCCGGCAGCAGCTCCTTCGTGCGGAGCTCCGCCGGCGTGAGCCCGTTCGGGTCGCGCTCGGACATGCCGTACCTCCTTCCCGGCGTCGGCCGCCGTCATCCCACCAGCATCCCCTCGGTCGAGCTCGAGGGTCCGGGGTCGGCGAGCCGCATCATCCGTAGGGACGTGATCAGCCCGAGCAGGGCGGCGAGGAACGGCACGAGCAGGGCCACCTGGAGCGCGATCGGCCGCGCCTCCGTGTTGATGCGGATGATCTCAGCCTGCACGTCCTCGGGCTGGCCGACGAGGAGCTCCTCGAGCTGCGCGTCGCTCATCACCTCGGCGTCCTCGTCGAGCCCGGCCGCGACCTGCTGCTGCTGGTCGGGGGTCAGGACGGCGCTCCGCTCGGCCATGTCGGTGAAGGCGACCGAGAGGGTCGCGAGCATGATCGCGCCGGCGAACGCCAGCCCGAACGAGAGCCCGAACGAGCCGGCGGCGGAGTTGACGCCGGCGGCCTCGCTGGACCGCTCGTCCGAGATCGGCGCCAAGGTGAAGTTGTTCAGCTGCGAGACGAGCAACCCGAGCCCGGCGCCCGCCACGATCAGCGGGATCAGGAAGGACCAGCCCGAATCCGCTCTCGGGACCACGACGATGAGGAGCGCCGTCCCCAGCGCGAGGAGGCCGAAACCCGCGCGGATGATCCGGCTCGGGCGCCGGCGCCCCGCCCGCTTCCCGGCGAGCAGGGCCACCGCGAACATCGTCAACGACAGGGGCGCGATGGTGAGACCCGTCGCCATCGCGTCGTACCCGAGGACCATCTGCATGAAGATCGGCAGGGCGATCATCGCCCCGCCCAACGCGATCTGCTGCATCATCTGCCCCGTGATCCCGAACCGGAACATCGCGGATCGGAACAGGTCGGGATCGAGCAACGTCGGTTTCCCGTCTCGCTTGCGCCGGACGAGCCATCGGCCGAGCAGGGCGAGCGCGACCCCGCCCGAGACGATCAGGGCGGCGACCGCTTCCCCGCCCTCCTGCCAGGCGAGGATGCCGAGCACGATCCCGCCCATCCCGATGACGGACAGCACCGCGCCGACCACGTCCACCTGGCGCGGTCCCGTGTAGGGCACGTCCCGGACGCGCTTGATGTTCGACAGCACGATCGCGATCACCACGACCTCGAGCAGGAACCCCACGCGCCACGAGAGGAAGGTCGTGATGAACCCGCCGATCAGCGGTCCCACGGCCGCCGCGATGGCGGCCGACGCACCGACCAAGGCGTAGACCTTCCGGCGAGCGGGGTCCTGGAAGTTCCCGTGGATGAGCGCCTGCATCGCGGGCAGCAGGAGCGAGGCACCCAGCCCGCCGACGATCGCCCAGAACACCACGATCGCGGTGACGCCCTGCGCGAAGGCCATCGACAGGGCGCCGATCGCGTAGCCGAGGAGGCCGAGCACGTACGCGCGCCGCCGGCCGATCAGGTCACCGACCTTGCTGCCGATCAAGATGAACGCGGCCGACACCAGCGCCTCGAGCGAGATCGCCGCCTGGATGCTGCTGACGGTCGTGCCGAGGTCGCCCACCACCGCCGAGATCGAGACGTTCATCAGCGACGTGTCGACGACGAGGACGAACATCGCCATCGCGAGCAGCAGCCCGAGCCGCTTGTCGGGCTCGACGCTTTCCGTCGGAGCGGTGTCAGCTCGCTCGCTCATCGTCCGGCTACCCTACGCACCTGGCTATGGCTTCGCTGCGTGACGAACTCCCGCCCCGAGCGCGCATCTCGTGGTGGATGGAGGAGGCGCGGGCGGATCCCTCGCTCGAGGCCGCGGCGCCATGCCCACCGCTCAACGCCGATACCCGCGCCGACGTCGTCATCGTCGGCGGCGGCTACACGGGGATGTGGACCGCCTGGCATCTGCTCGAACGAGCGCCGGGGATCGACGTCGTCCTGCTGGAGGCCGACGAGATCTGCGGCGCCGGCCCGAGCGGCCGCAACGGTGGGTTCTGCTACGGCATGTGGGAGGACCTCGAGGCGCTGATCGGGATGTGCGACGAGGCGGAGGCGCTCCGGCTCGCCGGGGCTGCGCAGCGGAGCGTCGGCGACATCGCGACGTGGCTCTCCGATCACGACGTGGACGCATGGTTCACGGAGGCGGGGTCCGTCACGGCGGCGAGCTCGGCGGCGCAGGAGGGCGCGTGGCGGGGCACCGTCGAGCTGTTCGCGCGGCTGGGGCTCGGCGAGCGGATGCGAGAGCTGAGCGCCGAGCAGGTGCGAGCGCGGATCGACTCGCCGGTGCTCGGCGCCGGCACGTTCCAGCCGGGCACCGCGATGCTGCAGCCGGCCCGGCTCGCGCTCGGGCTCCGCCGGGAGCTGCTGCGGGCGGGGGTCCGGATCCACGAGCGGAGCCCGGTCGCGAGGATCGGTGCGGGACCGCAGGTCGAGGTGGTGACCGCGAACGGCGCGACGGTCACGGCGGCGCAGGGCGTCCTCGGTCTGGGCGCGTGGACCGCGTCGCTCCCCCGGTTCCGCCGGGCGATCGTGCCGCGCGGCACGTACATCGTCGTCACCGAGCCGGCGCCGGACCTGCTCGCCGAGATCGGGTGGACGGGCGGCGAGGGCGTGGGCGATCACCGCGTCGCCCTCCATTACCTGCGCACCACGCCGGACGGCCGCATCGCGTTCGGCGCGGCGAGCGCCACGGCCGGCGCGGGGGTAGGGCTCGGCCCCCGGCTGCGCTACGACGACCGTGCGATGGTCAACCTGGTTGACGACTTCCGCCGCTGGTTCCCGTCCTTCCACGGAGTCCGGCTCGAGCGCGGGTGGGGCGGTCCGATGGACGTCACGACCTCGCACCAACCCTTCTTCGGCACCTTCGCGGGCGGGGCGCTCCACGTCGGCGCGGGCTACACGGGGGGCGGCGTGGGTCCATCCCACCTCGGCGGGCGGATCCTGTCCGGGTTGGCGACCGGCGCCGAGGACGAGTGGACGTCGCTCCCGCTCGTGCACCGCGCGCCGGGCCGCTTCCCGCCCGAGCCCTTCCGGTCGATCGGCGCCGCGGTCGTCCAGGGCGCCATCGTGCGGCGCGACCGGGCGCACGACCGGGGGGAGGTGCCCGACCCCGTCACCGACCTGGTCGCCCACCTCCCGCGCCGGATGGGATACGAGCTCGGACCGTAGGCTCGAACGCATGGTGTCGCCAGCGATCGCGACCGAGCACCTCACGAAGCGCTACGGGGGCGTGCGGGGGATCGAGGACGTCACGTTCGAGGTGGGGACCGGCCAGGTCGTCGGGTTCCTCGGCCCGAACGGCGCCGGCAAGACCACCACGATCCGGACGCTGATGGGGTTCCTCCGGCCGACGAGCGGCGTCGCGCGGTTGTTCGGTGTCGACGTCGCGGCCGGGGGCGCCGCGCTCCGGCGGCGGACCGGGTTCCTGGCCGGCGACGTGTCGCTGTACCCGCGGTTCACCGGCGAGGAGCTCTTCACGTACCTCGGGTCGCTCCGCGGCGGCGTCGACGTCGCGTTCCGCGACGCGCTCGTCGAACGCCTCCAAGTCGACCCGAGCCGGCGGATCGAGGACCTCTCCCACGGGAACCAGCAGAAGATCGGTCTGGTCCAGGCGTTCATGCACCGGCCCGAGCTCGTGATCCTCGACGAGCCGACGCAAGGGCTCGACCCGCTGGTCCAACAGACGTTCCACGAACTCGTGGACGAGACGCGCGGGGACGGGCGCACGGTCCTCATCAGCTCGCACGTCCTGTCCGAGGTCGAACGGCTGTGCGACGAGGTCGGGATCATCCGCGACGGGCGGATCGTGGTCGTCGAGGGCATCGAGGACCTCCGCGCGCGAGCGTTCCGACGCGTGCACGTCCGGTTCGCGGCCGAGGTCCCCGCCGAGGCGCTCCGCGCGATCGAGGGCGTCGGCGACCTCGTGGTCGACGGCACGGACGCGCGGTGCACGATGGTCGGCCCGATCGACCCGCTCGTGAAGCTGCTGGCGGCCCACCACGTGCTCGACCTGGTGACCGAGCGGCCCAGCCTCGAGGAGGCCTTCCTCACCTACTACGGGAGCCCGGATGCTGCGTAGCGTCCGAGGCGCCGCGCTGTTCGAGCACCGGCGGGGGCTCCTCGGGTGGTCGATCGGGATCGCCGCGTTCGTGCTGCTCTCGCTCGCGTTCTACCCGTCGATCCGGGAGAACGCGACGCAGTTCCAGGCCGTGATCGATCAGATGCCGGCGGCGCTGCGCTCGGTGTTCCTCGGCGAGGTCACCGACATCACGTCGCCGGTGGGCTACCTGAACGGCCGGCTGTTCGCGAGCACGATGCCGGTGCTCGTGCTCGTCTTCGTGATCGGGTGGGGCTCGCGCGCCGTGGCGGGCGAAGAGGAGGCCCACACGCTCGACCTCCTGCTGTCGATGCCGGTCACGCGTCGTCGCGTGTTCCTGGAGAAGTTCGCGGCGCTGGCGGCCGGCCTCGGGGTCGTGTGCCTCGCCACATGGGCCTCGCTCGCGATCTTCGACATCCCCTTCGGGGTCGACGTCGGGCTCGGCGCGTTGGCGGCCGTCACCGTCCATCTGTTCGTCTTCGGCCTCGTGTTCGGCGCCATCGGGCTCGCGCTGGGCGCGGCGTCGGGCCGGCGAGGCGTGGCCGCCGGCATCACGTCGGGCGTGGCGGCGCTCGCGTTCATCCTGAGCTCGATCGCGCCGCTCTCGCCCGACACGCGATGGCTGCAGACGTTGTCACCGCTCTACTACTACGCCGGCTCGACGCCGCTGCTCCACGGGGTCGATCCGCTCCACATCGGCGTGCTCGCGCTCCTCACGGTCGCCGCCCTCGCGGGAGGCACCTGGGCGTTCGATCACCGGGACCTGCGAGCGTGATGAGATGAGCGAGCCGTACTACCGGCCCGACCTGGCCCGCGTACACCACGAGGGGTTCGCGTTCCACGCGGACGATGCGGCGCCCGGCATCATCGGTCTCCTCGCGCCGGTGCGGACGGCGGAGGGCCTCGTCGTCGAGCTCGGCTGCGGGAGCGGGCTCTTGACCCGGCACCTCGTGGACGCCGGGTTCCGCGTGGCGGCGAGCGACGCCTCGCCCGCGATGCTCGACATCGCGCGGGAGCACGCGGCGGGCGCCGCGTCGATCGAGCTGCTGCGGCTGCCGGACGATCCGATCCCGGCGGCCGACGCGATCGTGTCGGTCGGCCACGCCCTCAGCTACCTGCCCGACGAGACGTCCATCGGCCGGGCACTCGCCGCGATCGCCGCGGCGCTGCGGCCCGGCGGCCTGCTGCTGATCGACATCTGCGATCTCGCGTGGGGCGCCGCGCGGGTCGACCAGGGCGCGCTGTGGTGGTCGGACGAGGACTGGGCCCTCTGCACGCGTACCTCGGTCCCCACGCCCGACCGGTACGTGCGCGAGATGACCATCTTCAGCCGCAACGACGACGGCACCTGGCGCCGTGACGACGAGCGGCACGACAACGTCCTCATCGACACCGCGCGGATACCCGCGATGCTCGCCGATCTGGGGGTCGACGTGCACCTCGACCCGCGGATCGGCGACTACGTGCTGCCGACCGGTCTCGTCGCGGTCGTGGGGACGAAGCGGGCCTAGCTCAGCCCAGCGCGATCGCGGCCACGCCCGCGAACGCGAGGGCCACCCCGGCGACCTGGTGCCGCGCCATCCGCTCGTGCAGCACCGTCCGGGCGAGCAGGACCGTGGTCACGGGGTAGAGCGACGCCAACACCGTCACGAGCGACAGCAGCCCTCGCGCGCTCGCGATCGCGAACAGCACGTTCGCCCCGTTGTCGGCCAGACCCACGCCGGCCATGAGGGCGCCGTCGCGCCGCGACGGCGCGCGCCGGTCGGTCGTCACGAGGAACGCGACCAGGAACAGCGGCACCGACGTCATGCGCACCACGAGCGCCGCCCACACGGCGGACTCGTCGCCGGCGCGGTCGATCCCGACGAGCAGCAGACCGAGGAACACCGCCGCCACGAGACCGTAGGCCACGCCCCGCCCCACCCGAGCGGGACCCGGCGCGCCGGGATCCTGCTGGGGCCGCGAGGCCAGCACGATCCCGACCCCGGCAAGCCCGATCCCGACGAACTGCAACGCGCTCGGCCGGTCACCTTGGAGCAGCCCGGCCGCGAGGGGCACGGTGACCGACAGCGACGCCGTCGGCGCCACGATGCCCATCGGTCCGATCGAGAGCCCCTGGTAGAGCGCCGCGAGCCCGATCGCCCCCGCCAGGCCGGCCCCGACGCTGGCCCAAAGCGCCGTCGGCGACGGCACCGTGTCGCCTGTGATCAACACGAGCACCACCATGAAGAGCAGGCCCGCACCTTGCCCCACCACCATCACGGTCGCCAACGGGTTGCGGCGCGTCAGGAGACCGCCGACGAAGTCGGCGGCGCCCCAGGTGAGGCCCGACAACAGCCCGAGCGCGAGGGGGAACATCGCCGGAGGCTAACGATCGCGCACCGCGACCCAGGCTCACGGAGCGGCGGGAGATCGGGCTAGGATCGCGCCCCGATGGACACCGACGTGATCGTGGTGGGGGCCGGGTTCGCCGGGATCAGCGCGGCGCGCGACCTGCACGACGCCGGCGTGCGCTGCGTGGTGCTCGAGGCCCGCGACCGGCTGGGCGGACGGACCTGGTACCGCGAGATCCCGGGCACGGGGCTGCACGCGGAGTACGGCGGGATGTTCTTCTCGCGCGCCACCCAGCCGCGCCTGGCCGCCGAGATCGAGCGCTACGGCCTCGCGGTGGACCCCGTGGCCGATCCCGAGGTGGTCGCGTGGATCCGGGGCACCACTCGCATCGAGGGGCCGGACGCGTATGGCGCGGCGCAGGACGGGCTGAAGCGCTCGCGCCTGCCCGAGGCGGTCGAGCGGACCGCCGCCGCGCTCGCCGCGGGCGACCGCACGACCCTGGCCGCCGACGACGTGGCCATCCCCACGTGGGTCGACCGGGTGCAGGCCGACGACGAGGCCGCCGACTACCTGCGCGCGTTCCTCGCCGCGATGGGGGGATCGCGCCTCGAGCGGGCGTCGATGCTGCCGTTGCTCTGGGACATGGTGGAGCTCGACTACGACCCGGTGAGCGCCTACATCGACATCGGTGAGCTGTTCGCCGACGGGACGAAGAGCCTGATCGACGCGATGGCGCGCGACCTCGACGTGCGTCTCCGCACCATCGTGACCGCGATCGCCCACGAGGCGGACGGCGTCGCGGTCACGCTGGAGGACGGCGACGAGCTCCGCGCGCGCGCCGCCGTCCACGCCCTGCCCCTGAACTGCTGGGCCGACGTGCAGGTGACGCCCGCGCTCAGCCCGGCGAAGCAGGCGGCCGCCGCGAGCGGTCACGTCGGCGAGGTCTCGAAGGTCCTCGCGGTCATCACCGGCGGTCCGGCGACGTTCCTGGGGACGGGGTGGGACACGCCCGTCAACGCGGGGTTCATCACGAAGCCCCGCGCGGACCGGCAGCTGTTCATGGGGTTCTCGGTGCAGCCGCGCGTGGACCTGGGCGATCCCGACGCCGTGGCCGCCGCGGTCCGCGCGCACCTGCCCGCGGCCGAGGTCGTGCAGACGGCCGGCCACGATTGGATCGCCGATCCCTTCGCGAAGGGCACGTGGCTCGCGATCCCGCCGGGGTGGTTCAGCGACGGGACGTTCGACGCGCTCGCCGAGCCCGAGGGACGACTCGTCTTCGCCGGCTCCGACATCGCCGCCGAGGGCGCGGGGTGGATCGAGGGTGCCGTCGCGAGCGGGCGGGCCGCCGCGGCGCGCTGCCGGCACCTGGTCGACGGCTGATCGCCGACGCTCAGACGACCCGGGCGCCGTCCTTCCAGACCTGCTCGACGCGATCCTTGAGCCCGTCGAACTCGAGGGCGTCGCCGCGGACCACCACGACGTCGGCGACCTTGCCGGGCTCGAGCGAGCCGAGCCGATCCTCCCAGCCCATCAGCTCGGCGGCCGAGAGCGTGGCCGCATGCAGCGCCTGCGCCGGCGTGAAACCGTTCGCCGCCATGTACCCGAGCTCGTTCAGGTTCCAGCCGTGGGGGGCGACCGGGCAATCGGTGCCCATCGCCACCTTCACCCCGGCGTCGGCCGCCAGCCGCATCGCGTCGAACTCGGGACGCCCCAGGCCCTGGAACTTCTCCCGGATCTGCGGCGCGAGCTTCTCGTCCTTCGCGAGCTCCTCGGTCGTGTCCCCGGCGGTGAGCGTGGGGACGAGCCACGTCCCCGCCTCGACCATCATCTCGGCGGCCTCCTGGTCCAGGTACGTCCCGTGGTCGACCGAGCGGACGCCGGCGCGGACCGCGCGCTTGATGCCCACCGGGCCGTGGGCGTGCGACATGACCCACCGTCCCTGATCGGCGGCCGTGGCGACGATCGCGTCGAGCTCGTCCTGCGCGAAGTGCGGGTGCATCGGGTCGTCGGTCGGCGAGAAGAACCCGCCGCTCGACGCGATCTTGATCACGTCCGCACCGGCGCGGATCACCTCGCGCACCTTCTCGCGGACGCCGTCGACGCCGTCGCACTTGCCCGCGGGGAACCCCGGGTACGGCGCCCAATCGGCCGACAGCGCCCCGCTCGGCAGCCACGGATCGTTGTGGCCGCCGGTCTGGCTGAGCATCGTGACCGAGATCTGCATCCGCGGTCCCGGCAGCAGCCCGTCCTCGACGGCCCGCTTCACGCCGGCATCGGTGCCGCCCGCGTCGCGGACGCTCGTGATGCCCTGGCGCAGCGTGATCATCATGTTCTCCGGCGCCAGGTAGAAGGCGTAGCTGAACGGCCGGTGCTGGATCGTGAGCTCGTCGTCCTCGTAGCGTCCCATCAGGTGGACGTGGCAGTCGAACAGCCCGGGGAGCACCGTCGTGCCGGCGCAGTCGATGCCCTCGTCGCCGTCCAGACCGCTGCCGACCTCGACGATCCGGCCCTCCTCGATCACGACGTCGCCGTCGGCCGGCGCCGCGCCCGTCCCGTCGAAGACCCGTCCCCCGTGGAACACCGTGCGCATCGGTTCACGTCCTCCCGCGGCTCGCCCGTAGACTCCGGCGCGCACCCTACACACCCCAGGAGCGACCCGTGGACATGCGCCTGACGCCCGAGGACGCCGCGCTCGCGGCCGACGCGCGGGCGTTCTGCGACGAGGTCCTCGTCCCCCTCGAGGACGAGTGCGAGGCACACGACGGGCTGACCCCCGAGAGCCACGCGGCGGCGAAGCGGGCGGTCCTCGAACGCGGCTTCAACGCGATCAACCACACCGTCGCCGACGGCGGTCGTGGGTACGACGTCTTCCAGGTGATGCTGATCGAGGAGCAGTGGGGACGCGCCACCGGGGCGCTGTGGGACATCCCCTGGCGCCCCTCGATCCCGCTCGCGGCCGGGACCGAGGCGCAGAAGGATCGGTACCTGCGCCCGGCGTGCGCCGGCGACCGGCGTGACGCGTACGCGATCACCGAGGAGGGCGCCGGATCGGACGTGAACATGGTCGCGACCACCGCCCGTCGCGACGGCGACGGCTGGGTCATCGACGGCGAGAAGTGGCACGTGACGAGCGGCGACGTCGCCGACTTCTTCCTGGTGCACGCGCACGTGGACGGCGACCCGTCGAAGGCGACGATCTTCCTGGTGGACAAGGACACCCCGGGCGTCCGCCTGGTCCGCACGCCGCGCTACATGCACACGTTCGTGTTCGAGCACCCGATCTTCGCGTTCGACGGGGTCCGCGTGGACGCCGACCAGGTCCTCGGCGAGGTGGGCCAGGGGTTCGAGCTGACGAAGGACTGGTTCGTCGAGGAGCGGATCATGATCGGCGCCCGCACCGTGGGCGCGGCCACGCGCGCGCTCGAGCTGTCGACGGCGTTCGCCGGCGAGCGACGGCAGTTCGGCAGCGCAATCATCGACTTCCAGGCGATCTCGTTCATGCTCGCCGACATGGCCGCCGAGATCATGGCGGCCAAGGCCCTCCTGTACCGGGTCTGCTGGGAGGCCGCGCGCGGCGGCGCCGACCGCAAGCGGATCCACGCCGAGGCGGGCGCGGTGAAGCTCGTGTGCTCGGAGACGGCGGGGCGGGTCATCGACCGGGCGGTGCAGATCTTCGGGGGCCGCGGCTACATGCGGGACCAGCCCGTCGAGCGCCTCTACCGCGAACTCCGCGTCGACCGGATCTGGGAGGGGACGAGCGAGATCCAGCGCGTCGTCATCGCGAACGAACTGGCGAAGCGAGGCCCTGGCGCCTACACCGGGTGGCCGGGCGCGCCCGGCTCAGACGGGTGAGCCGATCCCGCCGGTCGTGTTCTGGACCCAGTGGAGCACCGGGTAGCTGAGCCCCACGATCCCCAGCAGCAGGGAGGCCACGGTGGTGCCGCTGCCGCGCCCACCGAGCCCGCCCGCGATCCCGCCGATGACGGCCATGAGCCCGAAGGTCGCCGCGAGGACCGTGAGCTGCTGTTCCAGGTCCCCGGTGGCGATACGGACCGAGACGTCCCCGAAGAGCGTGGTCGCCGGGTCGAAGTAGTGGATCCAGAGCACCGCGCTGCAGCCGGCCGCGAGCAGGCCGACGAACACGCCGAGGCCCCCCATGGGGTTCGTGGTCCGCCCGGAGCTGCCGTAGATGCCCATGCGGCGCCCATCTTCCACCCTCTGGGAGGGCCAATCAACGGACGACGGTCCTAGGCCTGGCGGGGGACGCGCCGGCTCACACGAGCGTGCCGAGGAGCTTCCCGAGGAGGAGCACGACGCCGGTCACGACGGGCGTGATCACGTCCGAAGCTCGACGAGGGCGTCCACCGCCACGCACCCGTCAGGGCCCACGATCACGGGGTTCACGTCGAGCGCGTCGAGCAGGTCGCCAAGATCGGCGGCGAGGACCGACAGACGCGACACGGCGTGCGCCAACCCAACCACGTCGACCGCGGGGTCGCCCCGTACCCCGTCGAGGAGGGGACGGACCCGGAGGCCGTCGATCAGGCGCCGAGCGCCCGCGTCGTCGAGCGGCGGGATCGCGAGCCGGCGGTCGCGGAGCAGCTCCACGAGGACCCCGCCCGCCGCCACGAGGACGAGCGGACCGAACATCGGGTCGCGGACGATCCCGAGCGCGATCTCGACCCCCGGTGCGGCCATCGACGCGACGAGCGCCTCGGGACCGAGCCGGTCCGCCAGGATCTCGTAGGCGGCGCCGACCGCCGCGGCGTCGGCCAGGTGCAGTGCCACCCCGCCCGCGTCGGACTTGTGGTGGACACCCGGCGCGGCCGTCTTCAGTGCGACGGGATAGCCGAGCTCGGCCGCGGCCGCGGCCGCGCCCTCGGCGTCGGTCACCGGGTGGACCGGCACCACGGGCACGCCGTAGTCGGCGAGCAGGTCGAGCGCCTCTGCCTCGCCCACCGGCGTGCCGGTCGCGAGCCGGGCACGCCACCGATCGCGCACAGCGGCGTCGACCGGGTCGGGTGCGACGACGGCCGGCCGGGCGCGCCATGCGGCGTCGCCGAGCAGGTGTCGGAGGGCCCGCAGCCCGGACTCGGTCCCCTCCAGGATGGGGATGCCTCGCTCGCGGAGCCACGCGGCCTCGTCCGGGGCGATCGCCGAGTGTAGGTTCGACAGCACGCAGAACGGCTTGTCCGTCGCGGCCGCCGTGTCGAGCGATATCTGCAGGTACCCCTCGGCGTACGGCTCGCCCTGTTCGGTCAGGTCCACGACGAACGCGAGCGCGGCGACGTCGCGATCGTCGGCCATCGCCAGGAACGCCTCGCGGAAGATCGCGTCGGCGTCGATGCCGGTCCCCCACGCGTCGAGCGGGTTCGCGGCCTCGAGCCCGGGGTCGAGGGCGTCGTCGATCCGCGCGATCGTCGCGTCCGACAGCGTCGCGAAAGGCACGTCGAGATCGGCCGCGAGATCGACGAACATCGCGCGCTCGCCGCCCGAGTCGTGCACCGATGCGATCCCGCGGCCGACGGTCGCCCGCCGCGGCGACGCGAACAGCTCGAGCGTGTCGGCCATCTCGGCGAGCGTGCGACACTCGTGGACCCCGTACGCGTCGAAGAGCGCCTCGAACGCGCCGTGCTCGCCGGCCAAGGCGCCCGAATGCGCCGTCACGAGCGATGCCGCGCCGGCCGTACGGCCCATCTTCAACGCCACGACCGGCACGTCCCGGGCGGCGGCGCGCCCGAGCGCCGCCCGCATCCGGTCGGGATCGCGGACGGTCTCGAGCAGCAGGCCCACGACCCGTGTGGAGGGTTGGTCGAGCGCGTAGTCGACGTAGTCGGCCATCGTCGTGACGAGCTCCTGCCCGCTCGAGACGAGCAGGTTGAACCCGAGCGATCGATCGTTGAACCCGAACGCCGCGAACGCGGACCCCGAGTGCGAGACGAGGGTGATGGGGCCCGGGCGCAGCCGTTCGTCCGTCATGAACCCCGTCACGCGGAGCTTGCGGTCGAGGTTGAGGAACCCCATCCCGTTCCCGCCGCACATCGCCATCCGGTGGGCGTCGGCGATCGCCACCACGCGGTCGGTGAGCGGCGGTCCGTCGCCCGGTGCCTCGTACAACGACGAGAAGGTGACGACCGACCGGGCGCCGGCCGCCCCGGCGTCGGCGATCGCCCGCTCGATCCGGGCGTTCGCCACGCCGAGCACCGCCAGGTCGACCGCGACCGGGACCTCGTCCATCGACGGGTAGCACCGCAGCCCGTCGATCTCGTCGTACCCCGGGTTCACGGGGTAGACGTCGCCGTCGAACCCACCGCGGGCTAGCTCCTCGAGCATCGAGCGCCCGAGCGAGCCCGGTCTGACCGAGGCGCCGACGACGGCGACCGACCGCGCCTCCAGCATGTGCCGGAGGGCGGTCCGCCGGGCGTCCTCGTCGGCCCCCGCCGCGGTCACGACCGCTTCGACACCGCCTTGTCCTTCACGGCGGCACGGTACGCCTGCCAGCCCGGGATCCCGTTCACGCCGCCGCCGCCGTGGGTGGCGCACGACCCGTGGTACAGGCCGCGCAGCGGCGTCCGGTAGTTCGCGAACCCGGGCGCCGGGCGCATGTGGAACAGCTGGTCCACCGACAGCTCGCCGTGGAAGATGTTCCCCCCGATCAGCCCGAGGTCCTGCTCCATGTCGTAGGGCCCGATCACCTGGTAGTCGATGATCGCGTCGCGGAAGTTCGGCGCGAGCTCCGTGTACCCGTCGAAGATCCGCTGCGCGTACGCGTCCAGCTCCTCGCGATGCGGCTCGAGGTTCCAGTCGTCGGGCACCCACTGCGTGAACATCGAGAACACGTGCGTGCCCTCGGGAGCGAGCTTGCGGTCCAGCGTCGTCGGGATCGTGCCGTCGACGAACGGCGCCACCGCGGGCTTCCTGTCCATGTGCGCGTCCTGGAACGCCCGCTCGGCGTACCCCGGGCTGAAGCACAGCTCGACGGATCCCGTGTGGTGGTCCTGCTGCTCGGTCCCCGGCGCCGCGACGAAGTCGGGCAGCTCGCTGAGCGCCACGTTGATCTTCACGACGCCGCTCCGCGTCTTCCACCGCTCGATGTCGGTCACGAAGTCGCTCGGCAGCTCCTCGCGCTCGATCAGGTCGAGGAACGCGATCTTCGGGTGCACGGTCGTCACGATGACCGGCGCCCGGAGCTCCTGTCCGTCCTCGAGGAGCACGCCGACGGCGCGCCCGCTCCGCACGATGATCCGCTGGACCCTGGCGTCGGTCCGGACCTCGGCGCCGAAGTGCTCGGCGCTGCCGTGGATCGCGTCGGAGATGCCGCCCATGCCGCCCTGCTGGAAGCCCCAGGACCCCAGGTGGCCGTCGCCGACGTCGCCGATCGAGTGGTGCAGCATCACGTACGCCGTGCCCGGCTCGTCGGGACCGGCCCACGTGCCGATCACGCCGTTGACCGTGAGCATCGCCTTCACGGCGTCGGACTCGAACCAGTCGTTCAGGAGGTCGGAGACGCTCATCGTGAAGAGCCGGGTGACGTCGCCCACGCCGCGGACGCCGAGTTTGCGCATCTGCCAGGCGGCCTTCGCGCTCGAGAGCAGGTCGCCGACGGCCATCGAGCCGACCTTGGGCGGCGGCTGGATCAGCAGCGGCCCGAGCACGTCGGCGACGCCCTTCATCCACGCCTCCCAGTCCTCGAGCGTGTCGGCGTCGCGCTTGGAGAACTGCGCGATCGAGTCGTAGGACTTGCGCGCGTCGTCGGCGTACACGGTGATCGCCCGCCCGTCGGGGAACGCCTGGAAGTACGGACCGAACGGCGTGACGTCGTAGCCGAACCGCTTGAGCTGGAGCTCGCGGATGATCGTCGGGGGCATCAGCGACATCACGTACGAGTAGGTCGTGACGTTGATGTCCGGGTGATCGGCGAACGGCGCGCTGGTGTCGGCCGCGCCACCGGTCTTGTGCCGCCCCTCGAGGATCACGGTCCTCGCGCCGTGGCGCGCGAAGTACGCGCCGCTCGTGAGCCCGTTGTGCCCCCCGCCGATGATGATCGCGTCGTAGACGTTCGAAGCCATGTGGCCGCCGTTCCTTCTCCCCCGGCCGTCGTGGGTGCCCGGGCGGCCCCGCCGGGTGGGGCCACACCTCGCGAACGCCGTATCATAGCCTCTCGTTTGAACGGTGAGTCAAACGGCCACCGGCGTGCGGCGATTCACGAGTCCGCAGGTCAGTGGGGTATGGTGCGATCGAACCGCGGATCAGTCGCCCGCGTCCCCGCCCGTGCGGGCTGCGCGGCGTTCAGGAGGACGGGATGGCCAAGACGGCGACCAAACGCCAGCAGCGGGACCGGCGCCAGGAGATCCTGGAGGCGGCGTCGCGCGTCATCACCGAGCGCGGCATGGCCGAGACCCGGATCCAGGACATCGCCGAGGTCTGCGGCGTCTCGCCCGGGCTGATCCTCTACTACTTCGAGTCCAAGGACCGGCTGCTGGTCGAGGCGCTCACCCTGGCGAACGACCGCTTCTACCTCGAGATGTCGCGCGAGATGCGCAAGATGACCTCGGCGAGGGAGCGCCTGCACCGCATGATCGAGCTGTCGGTCCCCGGCCTGCTCCCGGAGTACTCGCTCCTGGACGAATGGGCCCTGTGGCTCGAGATCTGGGTCCGGGCGCTCCGCGATCCGCAGATGGCGAGCGAGCGCGAGTCCCTCGAGCGGCGCTGGATCCAGTCGCTCGCCGAGGTGATCCGCTACGGCCGCCAGACCGGCGAGTTCAGCGCCGACGGCATGGACACCGAGGACCTCGCGCTCCAGCTCGGCACGATGATGGACGGCATGGCGATCCAGGTCCTGCTGGGCGACCCGTCCGTCACCCCGCAACGGATGCACAAGCTCTCGATGGAGGTCGCCGAGCGCCTCCTGGGCCACGCCTAGCCGCGCGCGGTCCCTCGCGCCGCGACGGGCTATCGTGCGGCCGTGGCCGTCCCGTTGCTCCTCGACGTCGATACCGGGGTGGACGACCTCGTGGCGCTGCTCTATGCCGCGGCCTCCCCGGAGGTGGACCTGATCGGGGCGACGACCGTCACCGGCAACGTCCACGTGTCGACCGTCACGCGCAACACGCTCCTCGCGCTCGAGACCGCCGGGCTCGGCGACGTGGAGGTCGCGCGCGGCGCGGATGCGCCGCTCGTGCAGCCGTGGGAGGCATTCACCGTGGTGCACGGCGACGACGGCCTCGGGGGGGCCGCGATCCGCGAACCGTCGGGGACCGCCTCCGAACGCGACGCCGCCACGCTGATCGTCGAGCAGGCGCGCGCACGGCCCGGCGAGGTGCTCCTCGTCGCGACCGGTCCGCTCACGAACGTGGCGCTGGCGGTCCGCGCCGAGCCCCGGCTCCCCGAGCTGCTCCGCGGGTTCGCCCTCATGGGCGGCGCCTTCCGCGAAGGCGGCAACGTCACCCCGCGGGCCGAGGCGAACGTGTGGATGGACCCCGACGCGGCCGACGTCGTGTTCGACGCGTGGGGCGGCGCCGCCCCGGCCGAGCTCCCGAGGTGCTTCGGACTCGACGTCACCGAGCGGGTCTGGCTCTCGGCGATCGACGTCGAAGCGATCTGCGCCCCCGCGCCGCGCTCCCCGCTCGCGGTGATGATCCGCGACAGCATCGCGTTCTACGCCGACTTCCACGCGTCGATCGGCCGCCTCGACGGCGCGTGCATGCACGATCCGCTCGCCGTCGCCGCGGCGATCGATCCCACGCTCTGCACGTGGGCGGACACCCGCGTCCAGGTCGAGCTCGATGGCCGATGGACGCGCGGCGAGACCGTGACGGACCTGCTCGCGATCAGGAACACCCCGTGGTTGGACTGGCCGGCCGAGGAGAACGCGCGGGTCGCGACGAGCGTCGACGCGGCCGCCGTGGTGGCCCGGTTGGTCGAGCGGTTGCGATCCCTCGTGGCGGCGCGCGCGTGAGCGCCGGGCGGCCCCTCGCGGTCGTCGGCGCGCTCAACGTCGACCTCGTGGTGCGGGGCGTCCGCCTGCCGCGAGCCGGCCAGACCGTGGTGGGCGGGACGTTCGAGCGCCACGTCGGCGGCAAAGGCGGCAACCAGGCGGTGGCCGCCGCCCGCGACGGCGGCGCGGTTGCGATGGTCGGCGCCGTCGGCGACGACGAGCTCGGCGAGGCGTCGCGGCAGGCGCTCGAGGCGGAGGGGATCGACGTGTCGCACGTGCGCACGGCCGCCGACGTCGCCACCGGGATCGCGTTGATCGCCGTGAACGCGCGCGGCGAGAACCAGATCGTCGTCGCGCCCGGCGCGAACGACGCCCTCGAGGACGTCGAGGCCGACCTCGACGGCCTGGGACCGGGCCTCGTCCTCGTGTCGTGGGAGATCCCCGCGGCGACCTGTCGCGCGGTCGCCGGATGGTGCGCCGACCGCGGCGTCCCGCTGGTGGTCAACCCCGCCCCCGCCTCGCTCCGCCTGCGCAGCCTCCTCGACCGGGCGACGGTGACCACCCCCAACCGGGAGGAGATCACCGACCTCGTGGCGGCCGAGACGGATCCGGTGCGTGCGGCGCACGCGCTGCGGCGGCGCAACGACCGCCTCGTGGTCGTCATCACCCTCGGTGAGGACGGCGCGCTGATGGTGGACGGGAGCGGCGAGACGGTGATCGACGCACCGATCGTCGCCGCGATCGACACCACCGGGGCGGGCGACTGCTTCAGCGGGGTGCTCGCCGCGGCGATGCTCGCCGGCGCCGACGTCCGGGCGGCCGCACGCCGCGCCGCCGTGGCGGCGGCGTTGTCCGTGACGGTGACGGGTGCCCGCGAAGGCATGCCCACGACCGAACTGATCGACGCCGCGCTGACCTGAGACGTCGACAGGTCAGACGGCCAGGACGTCGCGGAACGCGTCCACCAGGGCGCGTCCGCAGGTCCTCCCCGGATCCTTCTCGGGGTTGTAGCAGCCGATCGACGCGCCGATCGTCGCGGGCGAGCCCACCAGGGGGCGCAGCACGTCGATGAGCTCGTCCCACCCGAGCCCGTCCGGGTCGAGGTAGTCGGTGGCGGGGAAGACGAGCTCGTCCAGGACGTCGACGTCGAGGTGGACCCAGTACCGGCCGGGGCCCGCGGCGAGCGACGCCGTCGTCGCCTCGCCGACGGCGCGTGGACCCGCGGCCCGCAGGTCCACGTTCGTGTGCGCCGTGAGGCCGTCGATCGACGCCGGGTCGCGCATCCCGTCCGCGAGGGACGCCGCGAGGTCGCGCGGGCCCAGCAGGACGGCGTCGTCGGCGCGCACGCCCGCCCCGTCCACCGCGTCGGTCCATGCCTCGGGTCCGAACCCGAGGGCGACCGAGACCGGCATGTCGGCCGCCTCCCCGGTCGGCGAGGTCCGCCCGTCGTACAGGTCGAAGTGCCCATCGAGGTACGCGAGACCGACGCGGCCGAGGACGTCGCGCGCCGCGGCGAGAGCGCCCGGCAGCTCGGCGCAGCAGCCGCCCGCGATGAGCGGGCGGCTGCCCTCGGTCAGGAGCGCCGCGACGTCACGGCGGATCGCCGCGCTCGCGGCGAGGACGTCGTCGCTCGCCAGGATCCCGGTGGCCGGGTCACGGAACTCCCCGCGGATGCGGACGTCGACGTCGCCCGCGTCCCCATCGGTGAGGTCGGCGATCCCGAGCTCGCGGAGGGCTGCCGGCGACAGCTCGGTGCCGCCGTCCCGGCCCACCGAATCGATCGGCACCCCGAGGAGCGTGAACCCGGTCATCCGCGGGCCCGCTCGCCTTTGGGATCGTGGAACGGCGCGATCGAGAGGCGAGCGCCGACCCGCCGCGTCCGGACCAGGACCTCGGCTCGTTCGGGGACGTCGCCGTGGATCCACGCGAGCCCCACCGGGGCGCCGAGCGTCGCGCCGTACGCGCCGCTCGAGACGTGCCCGATGCACGCGTCCGCGGTCATCACGGGCTCGCCGTGCCAGAGCATGGTGTCCGGATCGTCCAGCAGCACGCTCACGAGTCGCCGCGTGCGCGGCGCGTCACGGAGCGCGGCAAGCGCCTGGCCGCCGACCGAACCCTCCTTCCCACGGGCGACCGTGAACCCGAGCCCGCTCGCGAACGGGTCGTCGTGCGCGCCGACGTCGTGGCCCCACGAGCGGAACCCCCGCTCGAGCCGGAGGGCCTCGAACGCGAACGCGCCGGCATGGCGCAGCCCCACCCCGACGCCCGCGGTCACGATCCGGTCGTAGACGTCGGTCGCGAACTCGGTCGGCACGTACAGCTCCCAGCCGAGCTCACCGGTGAAGGAGACCCGCAGCGCGAGGGCCGGCGCGTATCCGGCCTCGACCTCGCGGGCGGCGAGGAACGGGAACGCCCCGTCGTCGAGATCCACGTCGACGACCTCGCCGAGCACGTCGCGCGAGCCCGGTCCCGCCACGTGGAGCACGGCGTACGCGCTCGTCACGTCCGTAGCGACGGCGCCCGCCGGGAGGCCCGCGCGGAGCAGGCCGAGCGTGCGCCGCTGGTACAGCGTGGGCGCGAGCACCAGGAACCGGTCCTCCGCGAGACGGGTCACCGTGGGATCCATGTCGATCCCACCGCGTGCGTTCGGGAAGACGGTGTAGACGACCCGACCCGGCTCGACGTCGAGATCGCTCGCGGCCATGCGTTGCAGGCCCTCGAGCGCCGCGGGCCCCTCGACCTGGAACTTCGCGTACGACGACAGGTCGAACAACGCCGCCGCCTCGCGACAAGCCCGGACCTCCTCGGCGACGTCACCGAACCACGAGGGCCGGTCGAAGTCGTACGCCCACACGGGCGGCTCGGTCGTCCCGGGCGAGAACCATGCGGCGCGCTCCCA
>Ga0190270_10000345_pt1 | contig 19631 bp, 17 predicted proteins | sample Popmic320T_FD_133748 | JGI IMG/M metagenome (GOLD analysis project Ga0190270, IMG submission 133748) | Populus adjacent soil microbial communities from riparian zone of Weber River, Utah, USA - 320 T | ecosystem: Environmental > Terrestrial > Soil > Riparian zone | place: USA: Utah | collected...
CGCGCCCGAAGCGCGGCGATCAGCGGCTCGTCGACCTGGAGCAAGGGCTCGCCGCCGGTGAGCACAGCGAGCGGGCGGGCACCGGCAGCGACTGGCCAGGCCGCGGCGACCGCGTCTGCCAGCGCCCCGGCGTCCGCGAACTTGTCCCCGCCGACGAAATCGGTGTCGCAGAAGGTGCAGGCGGCCTCCGCGCGGTCCCTTTCGCGGCCGGACCAGAGGTTGCATCCGGCGAAGCGGCAGAAGACGGCCGCACGGCCGGCGTTCCGCCCCTCGCCCTGGAGCGTGTAGAATATCTCCTTCACCGCATAAGCCATGACGCGCCTCTAATGCCTCGGTGCCGCTGAGGCGAGAGGGGCTTAGCCGAACGGCGCGTCGATCGAGGGCGACGGCTCGGTGAACCAGGCGGCGCCGTCCTCGGTGACGTGGAAATGGTCTTCGAGCCTTATTCCGAAGCGGTCGGGGACGACGATCATCGGCTCGTTCGAGAAGCACATGCCGGGGGCGAGCAAAGTGCGGTCGCCGCGCACCAGATAGGGCGCCTCGTGGATCGAGAGGCCGATGCCATGGCCGGTGCGGTGCGGCAGGCCGGGAAGGCGGTAGCCGGGGCCGAAGCCGTGACGCTCGAGCACCGTGCGGGCGGCGGCGTCGATCACCTCGCAGGGGACGCCCGGCCGAACCGCGTCGAACGCCGCCTGCTGCGCCTCGCGCTCCGCGTCCCAGACGCGGCGCTGCTCGGCGTCGGGCTCGCCGAACACGTAGGAGCGGGTGATGTCGCTATTGTAGCCGCCGACGCTGCAGCCGGTGTCGATCAGCACCATGTCGCCTTCGGCGAGACGGACGTCGCCGGGGAGTCCGTGGGGAAAGGCGGTCGAGCGGCCGAACTGGACGATGCAGAAGCTCGATCCGGACGCGCCGAGCGCGCGATGGGCCTCGTCGATGAAGCGGCGGACCTCGCTCGCGGCGATCCCCTCCTCGAGGATGCGCGCGGCGCGGCGGTGGACCTCCAGAGTCATCTGCTTGGCCTGGCGCATCAAGGCGAGCTCGGCCTCGGACTTGCGGCTGCGGCAGCCGTCGACGATCGGCGACGCGTCCACGATCGAGGCCGACGGCGCCGCTGTACGGATGCGGTCGACCATGACGAAGGCCATGGCCGGATCGACGGCGAGGGTCGCCGCGCCGCTCTCGCCAAGCGCCGAGGCGACCAGCCCGGACGGACTCTCATGCTCCTCCCAGAGGCGGAGCTCCGCATCGACGGCGAGCTCGGCTTCGAGCGAGCCCTGCTCGAAAGCCGGACAGACCAGGATCGGCCGCCCGTCCCGCGGCACCAGCATGGCGACGAGCCGCTCGCTCGCGCCCCAGCCGATGCCGGCGAAATAATTGAGGCTGGCGCCCGCGCCGATCAGCAGCGCGTCGGTGCCTGCTTCGCCCATCAGCCGCCGCGCCTGCTCGATCCGCGCCTCGCGCTCCGCACGGGCGATCGGCGCCGCCGGCTCGGACCAAAGCGCCAGTTCCGCCAGCTCCGCGGCTGCGCTCGATCCGCTTATTCCCGTCGTCATCGGCCGAACCTTTCGATCGCGAACGGCGATAGGTCGAACGGGGGCGTTTCGCCAGCGGCGAGCGCGCCGATCGCCTCGCCGGTCGCGGCGGCCAGGGTGAGGCCGAGATGCTGGTGTCCGAACGCGTAGAACAGGCCCGTGCGGGTGCGGCCGATCACCGGCAGGTAATCCGGCAGCGTCGGCCGCGCGCCCATCCACTCGACCGGGTCCGCGAAGGCGATGCCGAGCGCTTCGAGATTGGCCCGCAGCCGCGCCCATTTTCGTGGATCGGGCGGGCTTGCAGCGCGACCGAACTCGAAGAACCCTGCCGCGCGAAGGCCCGAGCGGAAGCGGGTCACGATCATCGCGCGCTCCTCGAACACGATCGGCGGCAGATCGAGCGGCCAGTCGGTCTCCGCCGCCTGGAGATGATAGCCGCGCTCTGCGATCAGCGGCACCGAGTGGCCGAGCCTGCGCAGCAGCGGGGCGGACGCGGCCCCGGCGGCAAGCAGCACCGCGTCGGCGCCGAGCGTCTTGCCGGTCTCCAGCACGACCTCGCGTTCGGCGATGCACGCGACCGTGCCGCGCACGCGCACGCCGCCGTTGCGCTCGAAGCTGTGGACCAGCGCCGCCGCGAGCTCGTCCAGATCGGCGATCTGGGCGCTGCCCGAGAAGCGCAGGCCGCCGGCGAGCGGCGCGCGCAGATGCCCCGAGATCGTGGCCAGCTCCGCCGCATTCGCTTCCCGGTGGGTCACCGCGCCCGTGTCGGCGGCGGCCCAGCGCTTTCGGCCGGCTCGGGCCGCCGCCGCGGTCTCCCAGACGACGAAATGGCCGTTCTCCTCGAGCAGGTCGGCAGCGGCGGCTCGTTCGAGCTGCCGCCGCCAGGCCGGAATCGCTGCCGCCGCGAGGCCCGTCAGCGCGCGCTTGCCGGCCGCGAATCGCTTCGGCGAGGCGGCGCGGGCGAAGCGCAATGCGAACGGCAGCCATGCGCCGATCTCGCGCGCCGGCAGCGAAACCGGTCCGCCGCGCGAAAACAGCATATGCGGCAAGGCGCGGAGCGTCGCTCCGCTCGCCAGCGGCTCGACCTGCTCGACCGCGATGTGGCCGGCATTGCCGAGCGAGGCGGCGCGCAGCCTCGCGGGATCGACGATTGTGACAGCGACTCCCCGAACCTGGAGCGCCAGCGCGCAGCTTATCCCGATCACGCCGCCTCCGACGACGACGATGCTTTTCACGGCCTCTGCCATGGGCTAGACAATATCGTATACGATTCTTGCTAGCAACGGAGGAAGCGAATGACCGGTCGGCCGCTCTGGCATGGCGTCTACCCCGCCGCGACGACCCAGTTCGCCGAGGATTTGTCGCTCGATCTCGCCGCGACGGCTGCGGTGCAGCGCGCTTTGGTCGAGGACGGGATCGACGGGCTCATCCTGCTCGGAACCTGCGGCGAGAACAATTCGCTCGAGCCCGAAGAGAAAAGGCAAGTTCTGCGCGCCACGCTCGATGCGGTGGGCGGGCGAGTCCCGCTCGTCGCCGGCGTCTCGGAGCTGACCACGCCGCGCGCCGCTTCCTTCGCTCGGGACGCCGAGGCGATCGGCGTCGACGCTTTGATGGTCCTCCCGGCGATGGTCTACGTGCCGACGCCGGACGAGCTGTTCGCCCATTTCGCGACCGTCGCCGAGGCGGTCTCGCTGCCGATCATGCTCTACAACAATCCGCCGGCCTATCGCGTGTCGGTCGACATGGGCACGCTCGAGCGTCTCGCGGGCATCGCCAACGTCCAGGCGGTCAAGGAGAGCGCGCCCGACCCCCGCCGCTTCACCGACCTCATCAACCGCTTCGGGGAGCGGTACATCTTGATGGCCGGGCTCGACGATATCGCGCTCGAAGGCCTGATCCTCGGCGCGGCCGGATGGGTCTCCGGCCTCACCAGCGCCTTCCCGCGCGAATCGGTCGCCCTCTTCGCCGCCGTCGAACGCGGCGACCTGGCGGCGGCCCGGGCAATCTATCGCTGGTTCATGCCTTTGCTTCATCTCGACGCCGAGCACGACCTCGTCCAGTCGATCAAGCTTGCCGAGCAGATCATGGGACGAGGATCGGAGCGCGTGCGAATGCCGCGAATGACGCTCGGCGGAGCGAGAAGGGCGGAGGTGGTTGCCATGGTCGAGGAGGCTGCGCGGACGAGGCCCGCGCTCGACCTTGAGACAGCAGTCTAGAATGCAGATGCAAAGCCCCCGTTCGTCCCGAGCGAAGTCGAGGGGCGCTGGCACTGAGTCCGAGCGTGCGCCCCTCGACTGCGCTCGGGACGAACGGATTCTTACATCTGCAAATCCTGCGGTCCGGCAGGAGCTCCCCTGATGCGCCACACTTTCTTCTGCATCGACGGGCACACCGCGGGGAACCCGGTGCGCCTCGTCGCCGGGGGCGCTCCCCTCCTCCGCGGCGCGAACATGGCCGAGCGGAGGCAGGACTTCATCGCCCGCTTCGACTGGATCAGGACCAGCCTCTGCTTCGAGCCACGCGGCCACGATTTGATGTCGGGCGGGTTCCTCTATCCGCCGACCGGGCCCGACGCCGATTGCGGGATCCTGTTCATCGAGACCAGCGGCTGCCTGCCCATGTGCGGGCACGGCACGATCGGGATGGTGACGTTCGGGCTGGAGCACGGCCTGATCGAGCCTCGCGAGCCGGGGCGGCTCACCATCGAGGTCCCGGCCGGGACGATCGGCATCGAGTATCGGCAGGAGGGTCCGAAGGTGACCTCCGTCAAGCTCCGCAACGTGCCGTCCTATCTCGCCGCGCAGGGGATCGAGATCGACGTGCCGGGCTTCGGTCCGCTCAGCGTCGATGTGGCTTATGGCGGCAATTTCTACGCGATCGTCGAGCCGCAGGGCGCCTATACGGGCCTCGACGATCTCGGTGCGTCGCGGCTGGTCGAGCTGAGCCGCACGATCCGGACGCTGGTGCGAGAGGTCTGCGCGCCGGTCCACCCACTCGACGACAGCATCAGCGGCGTCAGCCACGTGCTCTGGGCCGACAAGCCGAGGAGCGAGGGTACGGACGGGCGCAACGCGGTCTTCTACGGCGAGCGGGCGCTCGATCGCAGCCCGTGCGGCACCGGCACCTCGGCGCGGCTCGCCCATCTCGCCGCGCTCGGGCGGCTTCGGCCGGGCGACCGCTTCGTCCACGAAAGCTATATCGGCTCGCGCTTCGTCGGCCGGGTCGAGGAAGCGACGCGCGTCGGCGACTATCCGGCGATCGTCCCTTCCATCGAGGGCTCGGCGGTGGCGACCGGCTTCAACACCATCTGGGTCGACCGCGACGACCCGTTCTGGCGGGGCTTCTCGGTGACATGAGCGTCCTTGACCAGGTCCGCGATCGCATTCTCTCCGGCGCCGTGGGGGAGGGACGGCCGGTGCGCCAGGACGCGCTCGCCGCCGAGCTCGGAATCAGCAAGATCCCGTTGCGCGAGGCGTTAGCGCGGCTCGAGCAGGAAGGACTGGTTCGCGCCGAGGCCAATCGCGGCTTCTTCGTCCGCTCGCTGAGCGCAGCCGAGGCCGAGGAAGTCTACGCGCTGCGCCTCAGCCTCGAGCCCGAAGCCGCCGCCGCCGGTGCGCTCGCCGCCGTCGATGTGGACCGCGAGCGCGCGGTTGCGGCTCTCGCGGCGCTGGAGGATGCCATCGACCGGCAGGCCGGCTCGGTCGGCGCGCTCAACCGGGCATTCCACCTCGCCCTCGTGCGGCCGGCGGGAGGCGCGCTCACGGCCGACATTCTGTCGCGGCTGCATGTGCTCTCGGAGCGCTATGTGCGCGTCCATCTTCAGCCGAGCGGGCGCGACGAGCGGGCGAATGTGGAGCACCGCCATCTCCTCGCGCGCTGGATCGAACGGGACGGGATTGCCGTGGCGGCTTTGACGCGCGAGCATCTGGCGCGCACGCTTGCCGACCTGCGCCGGCAGCTCGGCACGGACTGAAGGAGAGAGGATTTGGTCGCGAGAAGCCTGTTCGGTCCGCTCAAGCCGCTCGACGGCGCCGCCCTCCATGAGGAGGACCGCACGCTCCGCAAGACCTTGAGCTGGCCCCATCTCGTGGCGCTGGGCGTCGGCGCCATCGTCGGCACCGGCATCTACACCCTGACCGGAGTCGGCGCCGACCGGGCCGGTCCCGCCGTCATTCTCGCCTTCGCCATCGCCGGGGCGGTCTGCGCCTGCGCCGCGCTCGCTTATGCCGAGCTCGCGACCCTGATCCCGACGGCGGGGAGCGCCTACACCTACACCTATTCGGTGGTGGGCGAGGCGGCGGCGTGGATCGTCGGCTGGAGCCTGATCCTCGAATATTCGCTCGCCTGCTCGACCGTGGCGGTCGGCTGGTCCGCCTATCTGGTCGGCTGGATCCAGGCCACCGGAGTCCAGCTCCCGGCGGCCTTCCTATCGGGGCCGCATGCCGGGGGCATCCTCAACGTGCCCGCAATCCTCGTCGCGCTCGCCGTCGCCGGCATGCTGATCGCGGGGACGCGCCAGAGCGCCACCTTCAACATCCTCCTCGTCGTCATCAAGCTCACCGCGCTCGCCGCCTTCGTGCTGCTCGCGCTCCCCGCCTTCGACGCCGGCCGGCTGACTCCGTTCGCGCCTTACGGGCTGGGCAGCGTCCCCGACGCCGAGGGGACGACCCGCGGCGTGATGGCGGCGGCGGCGATCGTCTTCTTCGCATTCTACGGCTTCGACGCGGTCGCGACCTCCGCCGAGGAAGCGAAGCGGCCGGGCCGCGACCTCACCATCGGCATCATCGGATCGATGGCGGTGTGCACGATCATCTACATGCTGGTCGCCATCTCGGCGGTGGGCGCGGTCGACTGGCGCCTCGTCGCGCGATCGTCCGAGCCGCTCGCCTTCGTGCTGCGGACGCTCGAGCATCCGCTCGCCGCCAATCTGGTGGCGCTCGCCGCTTTGGTGGCGCTGCCGTCGGTGATCCTGGTCATGATGTACGGCCAGAGCCGCATCTTCTTCGTGATGGCGCGCGACGGGCTGCTGCCGCGCAAATTGAGCGAGGTCTCGCCGCGGACGGGAGCGCCGGTGCTGATCACCGCCGTCACCGGCCTGTTCGTGGCCGCCGCCGCCGGCCTGTTCCGGCTCGACGAGATCGCCGAGCTCGCCAATGCCGGCACCCTGCTCGCCTTCATCGCGGTCGCCGCCTGCATGATGATCCTGAGGCGCACGCGGCCGGACCTGAAGCGGGTGTTCCGCTGCCCGGCGCCGTTCCTGGTCGGCACGCTCGCGATTCTCGGCTGCGCCTACCTCATCTTCAGCCTGCCCGCGGCGACCCTGGTCCGGTTCCTGATCTGGAATGCGATCGGCCTCGCCGTCTATCTCGCTTACGGTCGCACCCGCAGCCTCGCGGGCCGCGACCGGCCGGTGACCGGCATCTGATTTCAACGGAGACTGATATGCGCCGTCCGCTTCTCTTTTTGCTCGCCGCCGCCGCTTCGGCGCTCCCCGCCGCCGCCCAGCAGGCTCCCGCTCCCGCTCCCGCCGCCGCGCCCGCGAGCGCCGACGAGCGCCTGCGCCGGCTCTACACCGAGGAGTGGCAGTGGCGGCTGAGGCAGGACGCGCGCGTCCCCGGCCCCGGCGGCCGCGCGACCGCCGGCGACCGCCTCCCCAGCATCACGCCCGCCGCGCATCGCGAGCGTCTCGCTTACTGGGAGCGGACCCTCGCCGAGCTCGACCGCATCCCGCTCGATTTGCTCTCGGACGAGGAAAGGATCAACGCCCGCGTGTTCCGGACCGTGGTCGAGGAAATGGCGAACGAGGTCCGCTTCCGGACCTATGAAGCGCCGTTCAACGCCGACACCTTCTTCTGGGGCGAGCTCGCGCCCTACGGCACGCTCTCCGACGCCGACGCCTATCGCCGCTACATCGGCCGCCTGCGCGACATTCCGCGTTTCTTCGGCGAGCATATGGCCAACATGCGCGCCGGTCTCGCCCGGGGATTCAGCGTTCCCCGCGTGTCTTTGGAGGGGCGCGACCGGACGATCGAGCCCTATCTCACCGACGCCGAGACCAATCCCTTGTGGGCGCCGTTCGCGCGGATGCCCTCTTCGATCCCGGCAGCGGAGCAGGAGCGGCTGCGCGAGCTGGGCCGCGCCGCGCTCCGCGAGGCGGCGGTGCCGGCCTATCGCCAATTGCTTTCCATGTTCCGCGGCGAATATCTGCCGCGCACCCGCACCAGCCTGGGCGCGTCCGAGATGCCGGACGGGCGGCGCTACTATCAGGCGATGATCCGCGGCTACACCACCCTCGATCTCACCCCCGAGCAGATCCACGCCATCGGCCGCAGCGAAGTCGCCCGCATCCGCGCCGAGATGGAAACCACCATGCGCCGCGCGAACTTCGCGGGGACGCTGCCGGAGTTCATCCAGTTTCTGCGGACCGATCCGCAATTCTACGCGCGCACCCCGCGCGAGCTGCTCGCCTTCGCGGCCTATGTGGTCAAGAAGGCCGACGGCGCGCTCAGCGAGACGATCGGAACGCTGCCGCGCTACCGCCACGGCATCGTGCCGGTGCCGGAGTCGATCGCGCCGATCTACACGGCCGGACGCGGCGGCCTCGAGAATTGCATGTTCAACACCTGGATGCTGCAGCAGCGGCCGCTCTACAACATCCCGGCTCTGGCGCTCCACGAATGCACGCCCGGCCACAGCTTCCAGGCGGCGCTCGCGCTCGAGGCGCCGGAGCGGCCCGACTTCCGCCGCGAGCTCTATTTCTCCGGCTATGGCGAGGGCTGGGGCCTCTACACCGAGTGGCTGGGGACGGTGATGGGCATATACGAGACGCCCTATGAGGATTTCGGCCGGCTCAGCTACGAGATGTGGCGGGCGGCCCGGCTGGTCATCGACACCGGCATCCACTCCCAGGGCTGGACCCGCGACCAGGCGCTCGCTTTCCTGCGCGAGCATACGGCGCTCCCGGAGCACGAGGTCACCACCGAGATCGACCGCTACATCTCCTGGCCCGGCCAGGCGCTCGCCTACAAGCTCGGCGAGCTCCAGATCCGCCGCCACCGCCGCGAGGCCGAGGAGGCGCTGGGCGAGCGCTTCGACCAGCGCCGCTTCCACGACGCCATCCTCGCTCTGGGTTCGGTGCCGCTGCCCGTTCTAGAGGAGCGGATGCAGCGCTTCATCGAGCAGGAGCGGGTGCGCGTCCGCGGCGCGGGCTGAAGCGGTCAGAACCCGGACAGGAACGCCACGACGTTGGGGCCGAGGCGGTCGACGGCGTAGCCGCCTTCCATCGCGATCAGGGTGGGAAGGCCGAGCGAGGCGATGCGGCGGGCGATGATCGGATAATCCTCGATCTCGACCCGGAAGTGGCTGATCGGGTCGCCCGCATAAGTGTCGGCGCCGTAGGAGCAGATGAGAAGATCGGGCGCGAAGGCGGCGATGCGCTCGAGCGCGCGGGCCAAAGCGGGCTCGAACCCGGCGAGCGTCGTGCCGCGCGGCAGCGGCAGGTTCAGCGTCGCGCCTTCGCCTTGGCCTTCGCCGGTCTCGTCGGCATGGCCCCAATAATAAGGGTAATCCATCGCCGGATCGGCGTGGATCGAGACGTAGAGGATTTCGCCGCGGGCGTAGAAGATGTCCTGCGTGCCGTTGCCGTGATGATAGTCGATGTCGATTATGGCGACGCGGCGGCGGCCGGCGGCGCGCGCGGCCTCGGCGGCGATCGCGGCGGAGTTCAGGTAGCAATAGCCGCCCATATAATCGGCGCCGCAATGGTGGCCGGGCGGGCGGCAGAGGGCGAAGGCGGCGCGCTCGCCCGCCAGCACCGCGCCGAGCGCGCCGAGCGCGGTCTGGGCCGACCAGTAAGCGCTCTCCCACGTCCCTTCGGCAATCGGCGTCGAGGCGTCGTAGCTGTACTGGCCGAGCTTCGCGTCGATGCGGTCCAGCGCCAGCGGGCGCCGCCGGACCACCGGCCAGGCATAGCCCGCCGCGTCGCCCGGCCGCCCCGCCTCGCGCCAGTCGGCATAAGCGCTCTTCAGGAAGTCGAGATAGGCGCGCGGGTGGACGCGCAGCAGCGGCCCTTCGCCAAGGTCCTCAGGCTCCTCGGTCGGCCCCAGCGCGTCGAGCATCGAGCGCACGCGCCCGGGATGCTCTGCGAACGGCTCGAAGGCGCCGTTGTGAAGCTCGACCGCGGGAGCGTGGACGAGCTGGCGCGGCGAGAAGAAGCACTTCATGAGGCGCGCCTAGGGGCGGTCGCGTCGGCCGACAAGCCGGCAGCGCCACACACGTCATCCCGGCGGAGGCCGGGATCTCAGGACAGGATTTCACAGCAGCAAGTGCAGCGCTCCATTAACGCCTGCGCATTTCACCCGCTGGGATCCCGGCCTTCGCCGGGATGACGGTCTCGGACAATCCCTAATTCGGAGCGCCGACCGCAAGGTCGCCCGGCACGGTCGGTTCGGAGAGGATGCGCTGCATGGCGCGCCAGCGGGTCGCCTGGTCCGGGCCCTGCGCCTCGATGTAGGCGGCGACCATGTCGCGGCCGAGGCCGTAATTGATGACGTAGGTCCGGTACTGCTCGGTGAAGGCGAGCAATTGCTCGGCGCGCTGGGCGGAGACGAGCTGGTAGCGCTGGGTCAGCCGCACCGCCTCGGCGCGGTCGATCCGCCCTTCGAGAAAATCGCGCGCGATCGTGAAACGGGCGCCCGACAGCTCCTGCAGCGCGTCCTGGAGCGCAAGATATTCCGCGGCGCCCTCGGTCGCGATGCCGGCGAGAGGGTAGAGAATGCGGGTCTCGTATTGGAGCCGCTCGTCGCCGGGGAAAGCGAGGTCGTAGCCGTAATTGGCGGAGCCCTCGGCGATCAGCGACTGCGGCGAGTAAAGCGGATAGACCATATATTCGACCCAGCCGCGCCCGCGGGCAAGGTTGCGCTCGAGCAGGGCATTGTAGACGTGGTGGCCGGGATAGCCTTCGTGGCAGCCGAGATCGACGGCGCGGCCGATCCGGATCGGCAGGTCGGTATTGACCTGGATCAGGCTGCGATAATTGCCCTGGTACCAATTGTAGCCGGACCAGCTCTTGTTCGTGACGAACTCGAGCGTGAACTGCTCCTCGGGCGGCAGCGGGATGTGGACGGCGGTGCGGCGGCGGCACTCGGCGATCGCCTCGCGCATCACCGCGTCGAGCCGATCGGCGGGGATGGTGAAGCGGGCCTGGAACGCCTCGACCCGCTCGTTGAGCGGCGCCGCGCCCGGCACGAGCCGCTCGACTCGCGCCAGCACGGCATCGTAGGCGGAGAGCGGCCGGATGTCCGGAGTCACGCCGAACAGGCCCTGCGCTTCCTCGGCGAAGCTCAGGCGCTCGCCTTGCATCATGCGCAGGCGGGTGTGGGCGGCGAGGAGTTGGGCCCGAAGGAAGGCGCCCCGCCGGCCCGCCGGCTCCGCCGCAGCATCACCGAGTTCCAAAGCGAGACGAACCCGGAGAGACGCGACGCGCACCGAGAGCCCTTGGAGCGTCGTGGCGGCGCCCTGCGCGCGGGCTTCGGCCTGCCATTCGGGCGGGCCGTAATAAGCGTCGATATAGCCTTCTTCCTTCTCGCCGATGGCGAGCTGGAGCTTCACATAATCCTCGGCGATACGGTCGAGGCTGTCGGCGGAAGCGCGGGGCGTGGTCGCGCAGGCCGCGAGGAGCAAAGCGAGGAGGAAGCTGAGCAGGATCTTCATGGCCTCTCCTCGCAGGCCGAAGCGTCGCCGTCGAGATCGATCTCGGCGCGCTGGCGCTCGTCCTCCGCCGCCAAGCGCGGGTGGGCCGGCGCCAGGCGGAGGATGAGATAGCCGGTCAGCGCCGAGGCGAAGGAGCCCATCAGCACGCCGATCTTCGCCTCCTCGATCAACTCGGGAGAGCCCGGAAAAGCGAGCGCGCCGATGAACAGGCTCATCGTGAAGCCGATGCCGCACAAGGTGGCGACGCCGTAGACCTGCAGCCAGGTCGTGCCGCGCAACGGCGCGGCGACGCCGAGCGCGACGGCCAGCCGGACGGCGCCGAAGATGCCGATCTGCTTGCCGAGATAGAGGCCGGCGGCGATGCCGAGCGGCAGCGGCGCAATGAGGTCCGCGAGCCCCAGGCCGGCGAGCGAAACGCCGGCATTGGCGAAGCCGAACAAAGGCACGATCGCGAAGGCGACCCAAGGCGCGATCCCATGTTCGAGCCGGTGCAGCGGAGAGTCGGCGGCGTCCGGCGCGCCCGGCGTGGCGACGATCGGGATCATCATCGCCGCGAGCACTCCGGCGATGGTCGCGTGCACGCCGGAGAGCAGGACCAGATACCAGAGCAGGGCCGCGGCCAGGAGATAGGGCCAGAGCGCGCGCACCCCGCTCCTGCCGAGGACCTGCATGGCCAGCAGCACGCCCGCGGCGCCGCCGAGCGCGCGCAGGTCCAGCGCATCGGTGTAGGCGAGCGCGATGATTGCCACCGCGCCGAGATCGTCGACGATCGCGACCGTGGTTAGGAACAGCTTCAAGGAGGTCGGCGCGCGGCTGCCGAGCAAAGCGAGCACGCCGATCGCGAAGGCGATGTCGGTCGCCGCCGGGATCGCCCAGCCGCGGGCGAGTCCTGCGGTGCCGCTCGTCAATGCGAGGTAGAACAGCGCAGGCAGGACCATCCCGACCGCGGCCGCGATCACCGGCAGCCGGCGCTGCTTCCAGGTCGCCAGCCGCCCGTCGACGAACTCGCGCTTGATCTCGAGCCCGACCAGCAGAAAGAAGACCGCCATCAGCGCGTCGTTGATCCAGAGGTGGATGGTCATCGGCCCGAGCTTCGGGCTGAGCACCGGCCCCGTCTCGGCGTGGACGAAATCGTGATAGGCGGGAGCGAGCGGCCCGTTGGCGACGAGCAGAGCCGCCGCCGCCGCCGCCATCAGCAGGATCCCCCCCGCCGCCTCGCTCTTGAGGAAGGCGCGCAACACGGAGCGGGGGCGGGCGGCCGGCATCATCGAGGCCCTAGCCGCTGCTGCGGCGCGGTCAAAGGTCTGCGCCATACCTCTTCGAACGAGACGCTGCGGACGGACTCCTGAGGAGCCGCTGAATTTCCTCCCTGCCGGCGAAGCCGGTAGGGAGGGGGACCAGCCAAAGGCTGGTGGAGGGGTAAAAGGCGCCGGCCGAGCCCTTACCGCTCCATGGACGACCCGCGGGCGGGTCGTCCACGCCTCTCCCTCCCCATGCGCTCGCCTAGGGAACGGGACCAGCGGCGTCTCCTTTATCTCAATTTCACGATGTCAAAGCGTCGACAGCGGACGTCGGTCCGCAGACGCGGATCAAGGCGGAAACGGAAGCCGGCACGCGGGCCGGGAGGGGCAGGGCTCCCTGAGCTACCGGCTGAGCGCGGCGCGGTTCATCTGGACCGTCGCGACGAGGCCGCCTTCCGACCAGTCATGATCGATCGTGCCGCCCAGCTGCTGAGACACGCTTCTCTGGACGAGCTTGCTGCCGAAACCCTCGGCATCCGGCGGAGCATCGACGGCGGGACCGCCCCGCTCCATCCAGATCAGGCAGATCTCGTCGCCATTGGATCGGGTCGACACATCGAGGGTGCCCGTATCGCAGGACAGCGCACCATATTTGAGCGAATTGGTGGCGAGCTCGTGGACGACCATCGCCAGGCTCGTCGCGGCAGTCTCGCCGACGCCCATGCGCTCGACGGCCACCCGGATGCGGCCGCTGAACGCGCCGAGGTCGTCATAGGGCGCGAGCAGCACCGAGAGCAGATCGCCGAGCAAGGCAGCCGATCCCTGGCCGTCGGGCAAGGGCCGCACCAGATCGTGCGCCCGCCCCAGCGCCGTCAGCCTCTGGATGAGCTCGCGGGCCATGTCGGCCGGGGAAGACGCCGAGCGGGAGGCGATCGTCGTCAGGCCGGCCGCGATCGCCAGCAAATTCTTGACCCGGTGGCTCATCTCGCCGGCGAGCAGTTCGTGGCCTTCCTCGGCCTGCTTGCGGCCGGTCACGTCGAGGAAGATGCCGAACATGGTGCGGCCGACGATGCCGACATCCTCGCCCTGCCCGCGCGCGGCGATCCACCTGATCTCGTCGGCGACGATGATCCGGAAATCGGTCTCATAGGCGCCGAGCACGGCTCGGGTCGCGGCGAAGGCGGCCCGCACCCGGTCCCGGTCCGCCGGATGGATGTGCGCGGAAAGCTCCTCGAAGGTAACGAACTCGCGCCAGGTCAGGCCCCAGAGCTCGAAGCCGCGCTCGTCCATCGTGAAGCGGTCGTCGTCCACGTTCCAGGCCCATAGAGCAACGCCGGCGGCCTCGACGGCCAGCCTCAGATGTTCGGGCCGCCACGCATGGGGCGTAGGGAGCGGGAGGTCGTCCGACATTGTCTGGCCCTGTCCACGATGCCGCGCATGCGTACCCGTCCGCGCACCGTGCCGCAATGCAGGCGACCGCGGGGCCGTCGGACGGCGATTGATCCATTTTGAAGGTATTGTTGCACTCATTCATCGAAAACAGATGAATCGCCCCGATCCGGAAAAAGGGGCGGCGGATGGACGGGGCGGTGTCGGCGATCGATTTGCTGTTGAGGGAAATCGCGTTGTTCGCCGGGGTCGGCTTTCTGGTGCTCGGCCTCAGCGACCTGGCGGTCGACCTCGTCTGGCTGGGGCGCGCAGCCGTGCTGAGGGTGGCCGGCCGCAACCCATCGCAGACCGTCGACGGGCTCGAGGCGCCGGCCGCGCCGAGGCGGATCGCAGTCTTCGTGCCCGCCTGGGACGAGGCGCGCGTGATCGCGAACATGCTGCGCCACGCGCTCGCCGCCTTCGGGCCCGGCGACGTCCGCATCTATGTCGGCTGCTACCCCAACGATCCCGGCACGATCGCCGCGGTGCGCTCGCTCGCCGACCGGCGGCTGCGGCTGGTGCTCGGGCCGGCGCCGGGGCCGACCACCAAGGCCGACTGCCTCAACCGGCTGTGGGAGGCGATGCGGGCGGACGAGGAGACCTCGGGGCGCCGCTTCAAGGCGGTGGTGCTTCACGATGCGGAGGACGTCGTCCATTCGGCCGAGCTGCGCATCTTCGACCTGCTCACGGAGCGCTACGACCTCGTCCAGCTTCCGGTCCTGCCGCTGATCGATCCGGGATCGCGCTGGATCGCCGGCCATTATGCCGACGAGTTCGCCGAGGCGCACGCCAAGGGCCTCGTCGTCCGCCAGGCGCTCGGCGCGGCCTTGCCCTCGGCGGGCGTCGGCTGCGCGATCGCGCGCGACGCGCTCGACCGCCTGGCCGCCCGGCACGGCGTCCCGTTCGACGCCGACAGCCTGACCGAGGATTACGAGCTCGGGCTGCGCCTCCGTTTGGCCGGCGGGACCGCGATCTTCGTCCGCATGGCGGCGGCGCCCGGTCGGCCGGTGGCGGCGACGCGCGAATATTTCCCGGCGACGCTCGCCGCCGCCGTCGGCCAGAAGGCGAGGTGGATGCGCGGCATCGCGCTTCAGGGCTGGGAGCGGCTCGGCTGGAGCGGCGGCTTCGCCGAGCGCTGGATGCGGATGCGCGACCGCCAGTCGCTGCTCGCCGCCTTGCTCCTCGTCGCGGGTTATGCCGCCTTGCTGCTGTGGACGTTGCGTACCGCCGCCGCCTTCGCCTTCGGGCTGCCGGTGGTGGCGATCCCGGAGCCGCTGCGGATCCTGCTGCTGGTCAATGGCGCAATGCTCTTCTGGCGGCTGGCGATGCGCTTCGCCTTCGTCGGCCATGCCTATGGCTGGCGCGAGGGGCTGCGCGCGATTCCGCGCACTCTGGTCGCGAATTTGATCGCGATGCTGGCCGCGCGCCAGGCGGTGATCGGCTACGCCGCCGGCCGCGCCGCCGCCTGGGACAAGACCGACCATTTCTTCCCGGCCGAAATCCCCGCGGAATGATCCGCCAGCCGCCGCCTTTGCGCTTCCTGGCGGCGGTGGTGGGCCTGTGGGTAGGCACGCGCGTGCTCGTATTCGCGCCCGGCTGGTGGGTCGAGCGCAGCGCCGCCGCGCCGGCGTCCGAGGCGGCGGCGCGGCCGCCTGCCGCCGGCGCGGCGGCATTGGCGGTCCCGGCTGTCCCGGGGCAGGCGCGCTTCGGACGGCGCCCGGCGGTGGCGAAGGCGCCTTCCCGACCGCCTGCATATCGGTCGATCGCGCCGCGCCGGCTCCCGGCGGCGCCGATCGGGCTGCTGCCGTCCGCACCTGCTTCGCCCAGCGACGCGCCGCTTCAACTCGCCTCGATTCCGGCACCGATCTCGCAGGCCGGAAGGCCCGGGATCGCGGTGCCCGGCCGCTTGTCGGGCTCCGCCTGGCTGCTGATGCGCGGCGAGCGCGCCAACGCGCTTGCGCCCGGCGGGACGCTCGGCGGCAGCCAGGCGGGGCTCCGAATTCTTTATCGGCTGAACGGCGACGCGGCGCGCCCGCTCGCGCTCAGCGCGCGCCTCTCGACGCCGGCCGCCGGTCTGCGCGGAGCCGAGACCGCGCTCGGGATCGACTGGCGGCCGCTCGCGCGCCTGCCGCTGCACCTGCTCGCCGAACGGCGCCAGGCCCTGGGCCGCGACGGGCGGTCCGCCTTCGCGCTCGCCGTCCATGGCGGGCTCGCCGAGCACCCGCTCCCGGCGGGCCTGCGGTTCGACGCCTACGGCCAGGCCGGAATGGTCGGCGCAAGCTCGCGCGACCTGTTCGCCGACGGCGCGGCCCGCCTCACCTTGCCCGTCGGCCGCGTGAGCCTCGGCGCCGGGCTCTGGGGCGGCGCCCAGCCCGGCGCGTCCCGGCTCGACGCCGGACCCCACGCCTCCCTCCGCCTGAACCTTGCCGGCGAGCAGGTCCGCCTCGCCGCCGAGTGGCGCCTGCGCCTCGCCGGCGACGCCCGCCCGGGCTCCGGCCCGGTCCTCACGCTCGGCAGCGATTTCTGAGGCGCCGCGCTGGACTTTCGGGCGAAACAGGACATCATCGTCCTCGGCGGCATTCGCGCCGCCGCGAAAGGGGGCGGTGATGCACATGGTGGGGCTGTTCGTGCCGATGGCCGGCATGCTGATGATCGTCGCGATCACCGCCTTGATCACGCGGCTGATCGCGTCTTCCGTCCTCAACCGCACGATCCGCGAGGCGATGCGCAGCGATCCGGGGAGCGTGCCCTTGCTCGCCGAGCGGCTGGAGGCGCGGCCGTTGTGGGGCGACTATCTGCTCGGCTGGATCTTCGTCGCGCTTGCGGTGGGGCTGGTGCTGCTCGGCCTGACCGAGCGCGACGACTGGCATCGCATGGAGATATTGCGCGGCGCGATCGTGCCGGCGGTCGTGGGCGCGACCGTGCTCGGCTATAGCTGGTTCGCGCGGCGGGGAAGCCGATGAGCGTTCAGGCTCCCAGATCGGGGCCGACATAGACGAAGGCGCGGCGGCCGGAGGCGAGATCGACCTCGACCCGCCCATAGACGTCGACCTCATAGGCATCGGCGGCGGCGAGCTCGGCGGGCGTGATCAGGAAGACGATTCCCTCGATCAGGTCGGCCGGATCGCCGGTGCGGCGCGCGATCTGGTGGACGGCCTTGCCGCTCAGCCGCACCACCTCCGGATCGCTGATCGCGAGCGGGGCGAGGACGTATCCGTCGAGCGTGTCGGGGCTGCCCTCAAGCAGGCGGCCGAAGGTCGCGCGCTGCACCCCGCTCTGGCGCAGGGTGCCGTAGGAAAAGAGCGCCACGTCGCTCACTGAGGGTCGGCGCAGCCGCGACGGGCCTCGCCGCGGGCGCTGAGCGCGGCGGAAAAGGCGTAGGTGCGGTCGGACATGCCGTCCGAGCAGGGTCCGCGGCTGAGCGTCAGCACGAACGGGCTGCCGCGCCAGCTTCCCGCATAGGTTTCGCGGTCGGGCGCGAAGGCGACGCTCGTCTCGATGACGTCGCCGAACTGGTCGTCGGGCGTCATGTAGCGGATCGTGGTGCCCGTCACCGAGCCGCCCCAGAAGGGCTCGGCGCCGTTCAGCGCATAGCCGCTCGCCGACCAGGGCGCATTGTGGGGTAGTCCCGGGTTCGGCGCCGGCGCCTCCGGGGGAGGGGAGGCGGGTGGGGTGGCCACAGCGTTTCCGGCGCGGCGGTCAGCGGGCTCCGACGGTTCGGCGCCGCCGCAGCCGGCAGCCGCAAGCGTAAACATGAGGGCGGCATGGCGGCGCATCGTCGCAATCTCCCCCGATCCCTGCGTCCGGCGCAAGCCTTTTTCCGCCTTGCCGCCAGCCGTGAGCGGAGGCGTGCGCGCGACGGGCCGAGCGGCATAGGCACAGCCAATGGACACAAGTACTTAGCCGTTCGTTGGTGCGCTGAAGCGGTGGGGCCTTGTGGAGTATCGATCATGAACAAGCTTCTTATCGCTCTGACGGCCGGCTCGGCGATCGCCGTCGCGGCTCCGGCCGCCGCCCAATGGGGCAACCAGAACCAGAACCAGACCGACGTCAACGCGCGCGCCGCCGCCAATGTCGAGACGCGGATCGCCCAGCTCGAGACGCGGCTCCAGGCCGGCATCCAGTCGGGCGCGATCGACCGTACCGAAGCGCGCACGCTGCGCACGCAGGTCCGCGCGCTCACCCGGCTGCAATATCAGTACAGCCGCAACGGGCTGACCCAGCAGGAGCGGCAGGATCTCCAGCAGCGCCTGCGCTCGGTCCGCCAGCAGTTCCGCCTGGCCGACGGCGGCGGCAACGGCCGCTGGGCCGACAATGACGATAATTATTATCCCGGCCAGAGCGGCTATCCCGGCCAGGGCGGCTATACCGGCCAGGGCGGCGCCTATGAGGAAATCCGCGAGTGCGACGGCAATAATGGCGGCATCGTCGGCGGCGTCATCGGCGGCATCTTCGGTCGCGGCAACAACAACAGCGATTGCGTCGACGCGGGCGACCGCGCGCCGGCGAATCTCTCGGCCGTACCCTACGAGCTGCGCAACCAGTTCCGCGACGGCAACGGCATCGCCTACCGCACGGACGGACAGCGCATCTACCAGATCGACGTCCGCTCCAACACGGTGCTGAGGGTCTACGCCGCCCAGCGCTGAGCTAGGACAGGCGAAAACCAGCGAAGGGCCGGGGCGCATGCGCTCCGGCCCTTATCGCGTCTCCGCTCAGCCTTTGCTCACGCTTGCCTCATGACTTTGGGGGCCGCGCGGCCTATGGGGGCGGCATGACCGACCGCCCCAATACGCCCCTGCTCGATCTGGTCTCGACGCCCGCGGAACTGCGCCGGCTCGAGCGCGGCCAGCTCCCCCGGCTCGCCGAGGAGCTGCGCGCCGAGACGATCTCGGCGGTGTCGGTGACCGGCGGGCATCTGGGGGCCGGGCTCGGCGTGGTCGAGCTGACGGTCGCGCTCCATTATGTGTTCGAGACGCCGCGGGACAAACTGATCTGGGACGTCGGCCACCAGGCCTATCCGCACAAGATCGTCACCGGCCGGCGCGAGCGCATCCGCACGCTTCGCCAGGGCGGCGGCCTCTCTGGCTTCACCAAACGGAGCGAGAGCGAATACGACCCGTTCGGCGCCGCCCACAGCTCGACCTCGATCTCGGCGGCCTTGGGCTTCGCGGTCTCGAACAAGCTCGCCGGCGCGCCGGGCAAGGCGATCGCGGTGATCGGCGACGGTGCCATGTCGGCCGGCATGGCCTATGAGGCGATGAACAATGCCGAAGCGGCCGGCAACCGGCTGGTCGTCATCCTCAACGACAACGACATGTCGATCGCGCCGCCGGTCGGCGGCCTCTCCAACTATCTCGCGCGGCTGGTCTCCTCGGGCAAGTATCTGACGGTCCGCCATCTCGCCCAGCGCGTCGCCCGCAAGCTGCCGCGGCGGCTCCACAATCTCGCGCGCAAGCTCGAGGAGTTCGCCCGCGGCCTCGCCACCGGCGGCACCTTGTTCGAGGAGCTCGGCTTCTATTATGTCGGCCCGGTCGACGGCCACAATGTCGACGCGCTCGTCGAGGTGCTGGAGAATGTGCGCGACGCCGGCGAAGGGCCGATGCTGGTCCACGTCGTCACCAAGAAGGGCAAGGGCTACGGGCCGGCGGAGGCGGCGGCGGACAAATATCACGGCGTCCAGAAGTTCGACGTGGTCTCGGGAGAGCAGGCCAAG
>Ga0190270_10000346_pt1 | contig 19604 bp, 13 predicted proteins | sample Popmic320T_FD_133748 | JGI IMG/M metagenome (GOLD analysis project Ga0190270, IMG submission 133748) | Populus adjacent soil microbial communities from riparian zone of Weber River, Utah, USA - 320 T | ecosystem: Environmental > Terrestrial > Soil > Riparian zone | place: USA: Utah | collected...
GAGAGGTTGCCATCGCGCATCGCCTGTGTTGGAAGAGTCAATTCCCGCGCGCCGAGTTGGCGGTCATTGGTGCCTTCAAAACTGGCGAAGTAGAAAAGCTTGTCTTTCTTGATCGGGCCGCCAACGGTTCCGCCATACTGGTTGAAAATGCGCTTGGGTTTGTCCTGCTGAACGCCGTTGATCGGCGTCAGATTCCAGGGGCGGGCTTTGGTGTGGTTATTATCGTGAAATTCAAACGCTGAACCGTGGATGTTGTTGGTTCCGCTTTTGATTTGCACGCTGACCGCCGCGCCGCCCGCGAGGCCCTGTTCCGCGTCGAAATTATTGGTCACGATGTTCACGGTCTCAATGGATTCGAGCGCCGGGACATAAGCCGTGACGTGCGGCAGGAAGATGTTGTACTGGCTGGCGCCGTCAATGCGGACGTTGTTTGAACTGGATGACGTGCCGTTGACGTTGTATTGCAGCGCTCTCGAGGGATTGGTCGGTATCGAGTGGGCGTTTGTCGGAGGATTGATGCCGGGCAAGGTGCGAAACAGATTCTGGTAATTACGCCCCGCAGGAACCGGCAGATTTTGCAGCGCCTGGCTGGTCAACTCGGCCCGCACCTCCGCGCGGTCGGTCTGCAACAACCCGCCCTCGGCGGTGATCGAGACTGTCTCCGACACGTCCCCGACTTCCAGCGAAATGTCGGATCGCGTGATGTTGTTCAGCGTGACGTCGACGTTGCTGCGGGTGGAGGATTTGAATCCTACCTTGCTGACTGTGATGATGTAAGTCCCGGTCTGAACCGTCGAGAAATTGTAACTCCCGTCCGGGTTGGTCACGGTCTCACGAGTTTGATTGGTTTCCTTATGAGTTATCTTGATTGTCGCGCCGGTGACGGCGTCGTTGGATTTGTCCTTCACATTGCCGACAATCGAACCGTAAAGCACCTGCGCATGGGATGCTGGCGGCAACGCCAGCGCGATCAACAAGGCCGCTAGCGGCGCGCCGACGCGCATGAAGTGTCGCATCAATGTTTTGAAGCGTTGTCGAAGAGTCATAACGATCCTCCAATTGTTGAGGGCCAGGGGGGAATGACGTTTGGTGTCTCGCAATTGATGGTCTTTGAGAAATAGTCGCGCTATTTATTCAAAGCCTATAAAGCGGGACTGCGGAACGCCGCTAAAACGCGTATCGCAACTTTCACGTGGCTATTCAATTTTCGATTAAGTCAAAAGAGGCCCGAGAAAGCTTCCAGGTAAGGCGTCAAATCCCAGCATTCCCAATCCCAGCAACCGCAAGTCGAACCGATCTGTAATTTATGGAAGCTCTCTGATTGATTTTTTACTTGTCCGATGCGCGGATTATCGGGATGGTTTAACCAAGTGTCAACTGATGGCATCAAAAAAACGAGCCCGGCATCAATTTGTTTGGCGGGCTTTTCTGTCCCTCATCTCCCTGTTGGCGAAACCCGAATGGGATCATCGCGCCACGATCACGGGGTTTGTCCTTTTATCGGGCGCTCACTTTAATCGCGCTTCGTTTTTTGACGATCCATTTTCAACGATCCACGCATCCTCAAATAGCAATCTATATGGAAACCTTCCAATTCACGCGCGAATTGATGGAGATCGAACCTGTCTCGATGGATTCAAGCGCGGGCAGGTAGGCCGTGACCTGCGGCAGCCAGACGTTGGTCGCGCTGGCCCCGTCAATGCGCCTTTGGTTCGACGCGCGGCTGCCGCCTTTGACATTGAAGACCAGCGAACGCGAGGGGTTCTACGGGACCGAGCGCGCGTTTTCCGGCGGCGTGATGCCGGGCGGCGTGCGGAATAGGTTCTGGTAGTTGCGGCCTAGTGTGAAGGGTAGGTTCTGTAGCGTCTTTGAGGTCTATTCGGCGCTGACGTCGGCGCGGTCGGCTTTGAGCTGCGCTGCTTCAGCGGTGATGAAGAAAGGTGGGTGATAAAAAGCCCCGCCCACACGGCGCCGGCCGTACGGGCGGGGCGGTTATGCGCGAGAAAGCGGCTTAGAACACGTATCGCAACTGGAACTGGATAAAGCGGGGCGTGTTCCATTGCGTAGTGACGCGCCCGAAGTTCGAACCGTTAATGTCGGTGTTCGGGTTGTCCCAGAGCACATGGTTGAAGGTGTTGATCATATCCAGCCGGAACTCCAGCGTCTGCTTCTCCGTGACTGGGAAGCGGCGCAGGATGTTGGCGTCGAGTTGGTTCTTGCCTTGGCCGCGCAGCCAGTTGAGCCTGTTCGGGAAGACGCGGACGTGGAACGAATTGGGCCGGAAATTGTCCGGCACGACGTTCGAGTATGTGCAGGTCTGGTTGTTCCCTGAGCCGCAGATATTGCCCATCTGCTGCAGGACCGACGCCGGCACGAGTGAGCGAATGCGCGCCTCGTAGGCCGTCCGGTTCGACGCGCTGAAATCGCGCGACGCGCCGGGGAAGAGTTGCCAGTTGAACCAGGCGTCCGCCGTCTGATCCTTCGTATCTTTTGCGATGTCGCGCAGGTCGTCGCCGTAGTAGAACCAGTTGCCCAGGTCGTAAACCCGGCCGCTCTGTTTGTTGTAGATGCCGCTGATCTGCCAGCCGCCGACTACCGCGCCCAGCCACTTGTTGTCTGACAGCCATTTCCTGCCCTTGCCGAATGGAAATTCATAGATGAAGTTGACACTCAGATTATGCGGCGCGGAGTTGTTGGTCGGACGCCAGGTCGGCAGTTCATCGAACTCGTTCGCGCGCGCGGTACGCTCGAGGTTCGACGACCAGAGGTACGAGACCTGGAAGCTGTAGCCCCGCGAGAAACGCTTGGTGGCGGTGACTTCCAGATGGTTATATTTCTGCTCGCCGCTCGGATCGCGCCCGTTCTCCAGGCCGTCGCCGGGAGACAGATTCGGGTAAGGCCGCAGCAGTTGGTGCTTGGCGATGTTGTTGTTGGTGAAAAATCCTTGCGTGGTCATGTCGGTGTGAACGAGCGGATGACTCGTGGCCAACGACGCGAAGTTATTAATGTTGAACGGATTGGTGACTTGCGTATTGAGGTCGTTAGCCAGCGCGTTGTTGCGTATCAAGCCGGTCGCAAAGTACTTCTCCGGCAGCGCGCTCAGGCGTCTTTCCGTTTGGATCTGATCGGTGCGCGAGCCGAGGTAAGCCACTTCAACCGCTATCGCGCCGCCGAATTGGCGCTGCAAACCGATGCGGAAGCGGTGTTGCCGCGCCCGATTCCAGTCGCGATCCAGGAAATTGAGGGCGCGCCCTTGCGTCGCCATCAGCCCCAGCGCGTTGCCCAGGGGCACATCGAATCGAGTCCCGTTGAGGCGCATCGGGAACGGATCGTCCAGGATCGTGTGGCATTGGGTAATGTCTGCGAGGCAATTCGGCGAAGTGAGGGTATCGTGGAGAAATGACTCACCGTTGTTGTTGGTGATGGTCGTGCCGGTGCCGCGGTTGTAGCCGAGTTGGTTCAGGCCGTCATTCAACACATTGTTGGTGTCGAAGAACATGCCCCAGCCGCCGCGCAACACCGTCTTGTCATCGAGCTGATAAGCGAAGCCGACGCGAGGCATCCAGGCCGGCTGCGCGTTGTTGACCGTCTCGGGCGCGCCGTCCTTGCCTAGATAGAGCGTTCCGCCCTTGACGACGAAATCGCTGGCCGGGCGCAGCGCGAGTATCGAGGCGGGCAATTTCGCGTAAGCTTCTTGCGCCGCCTGCGAGATAGGCAATTGCGCCTCCGGATCGAAGCCTGCCAGACCGCGATTGAACCGCTCGCGGAACCCGCCCTCGAGTTCGTAGCGAAGCCCCAGGTTGACGGTCAACTTGCTGCTCAGCTTCCAATCATCCTGCACATAACCGGAGTAGAATTTGTTCGACAAGTAAAGATCGTCGTTCGTGCTGATCGAGACGCCGCTCGGCACCCCCAGCATGAAGGCGGCCCATTCGAGGCCGATTATTTGAGCGTTGGTCGTGTTCTGCGCCTGGCGCACGAACGAATTGTTATAGCTGAAGCTTCCGGAAGCGTTGCCAGGCCCGTTCGTCCCGCGCCAGTTCTGGCGGAGGTCGAGGCCGAAGCGCAAGGAGTGTGTGCCGATGTATTTGGACAACTCGCCACGAACCGTGCCGACGCTGAAGCGGCCGAAGCCGGGAAAGCCTCGCGTGAACTCGCTGTAGGAGTTGTCGCTGAAATCCAGGTTCGGCAGGTGAATGTACGGCCCGGCTTTCTCATCGATATAGCTCGGTAGACCGACGCCGCTGGGCGGGAAGCTCGTCTGGACATCGTTCGAGGCGCTGCCTTCGATGAAGCGGTTCCAGGCGACCGACCAATTGAAGATCGTCGTCGAATTGAAGGTGTAGACGTGATCGAACGTGACGCCCACGTTCTTGCGCACCAGGCCGTTCTGCAGCAGCCCGCGCGCCGTCTCGTAGGTCCAATCGCCGCGGTCTTCGGGGTTGAAATTGCTGTAGCTCCACTTGCCGAACATGCGCTGCTTCGGCGTGAGTTGGAGGTCGATGCGGTTGGTGAACGCTTTGTAGTCCCAGTTGAACGGCGTCGCCGAAGCCAGGTAGTTATTGCGGCCTTCCGCCGAAACCACGCCGGGGACGTTGTTGGCGCGCGGGTAAAGGGCCTCGTAAAACTTGTACATCGGGTTGAGGATCGGCACCTGGTTATTCGGGAACGGCTGGCGCACTACACAGGTAATGTCCCTGCCGGCGCTGTCTTTACCGCACGCGCCGCCCGTCACCTTCTGCGCCGTGCGCGGGTTGTAAATCTGAAATCGCACCGGGTCAAGTTTCAGCAGGTCGGAGAAATCGCCGCGCCGGTGGGCGTCGCTCGGCACGGTGCGGTTGACGGCGTTCGCCTCTTCAGTCTTGACGTCCTTGGCGGCGTTGTAGCCGAAAAAGAAGAAGAGTTTGTCTCTGCCGTTGAATAGCCAGGGCACGCTCACGGGACCGCCGGCTGAAGCTGCCCAATTGTTCGAACGTCCTGGCGGCTGCGGGCTTTGCGATTTCAATTCCTCGGCGAGCGCCGTGTTTCCCGCCGCCTCCGCCTGCCTGATTCGTCCCCAGTAACCGGCGTTGGTCGTGCTCTGCGTCGCGTTGAGGCGCTGTTGCCAATGCTGCCAGGTGAGTTGGCCATGATAATCGTTGCCGCCGCTCTTGGTCGAAAGCGAGATCGTGGCGCTGGTCGTGTGGCCTTTGCTGGCGTCGAAGGGCGCGGTCTCGACTTTGAATTCGGCGATGGTGTCAGTATAGGGCAGATAGCCCGTGCGACGCCCTTGAGCCGAATTGGGCACTCCGTCGAGCGCGAATTCATTGCCGCCGACGCCGCCAGCCGCGCTGACCGCCGAGCCGCCGACATTTGAGTGCATCCCCAGATAGTTCGGCTGCGCCGTCCATTGCATGCCGGGCGCGCCTCGGGCCAGCAGGATCGCGCTGTTACTCATCACGGGCAGGTCGCTGATCTGCCGCCCTTCGAGCGACGCAGTACCGCTCCCGGAGGTGGTTTCGAGCAGCGCCGCCGAGGCAGTGACCGTCACCGACTCCTGGGCGGCCCCGATCTCGAGCGCGATGTCTACGTTCTGGCGGCTGTTTACCGTGAGCGTGTAACCTTGCTGCACGTGCCTTTTGAAGCCCTGCGCCGTGACCGTGATCGAATAGACGCCGGGCAGCAGGTATGGCGCCTCAAAATAGCCGCTGCTATTGGTCGAAAGTTTCGCGGTCGTGTTGGTTTCGGTGTTCGTGACATCAACGGTTGCGCCGGAGATGGCCGCGCCTGACTGATCCTTGACCGTGCCGAGGATCGTGCTGCGCGTCTCCTGGGCGAATGCGGCCACATTGGCCAACATCACCACCGCGATGATCGAAACGCGCGCTCTTGAACAGAAAACAGCGTAAGCGGATATGGTGAATCTCATAGCTACTCCTCTCGGGAAAGGGGAAAGCCGGGACTGGCGTGGCGCGAAACAACGCGAAGAGATCGCCCAGAATCGCGGCTTTCACGTGGCTATTCTGTTTTCAGATTTAGTAGAAGCGTGTTGGGGAACTTCTAGATATGTGGATAAATCCCAGCTTGCTTATCCCAGCAAACGCACATAGAACCATTTTTTTAGTAATGAAGGCTCTCTGATTAATCGTTTGTCTTATCGGATGGGCGAATTATCGGGATGGTTTTACCAACTGTCAACTGGCGGCATCAACAAAACGAGGCAGACTTCAAAAAATCAGGAGGCCGACATCATCGGCTTTTCTTGCCCAAATTGAAAAACATTGTCTCACCGCAGAGCGCCAAGGTCTGGCAGAGAGAATTTGTCCTTTTGTGGAGGGCTGACTATAATCGCGCTTCGTTTTTCGACGATCCACACATCCTCAACTCGCAATCTTATGGACATATTCCGATTCACACGCGAACTGATGGAGATCGAATCCATATCGTGGAATGAGGGCGCGGCAGGGCGATGGCTGCGGGATTACCTGGCGGACGCCGGTTTCGAAGTGACGGCTCAGACCGTCACCGGCGACCGGGTCAACGTCTACGCGCGCGTCGGCGATCCGGTCGTGACCTTCTCGTCGCACATGGACACGGTGCCCCCGTTCATAGGCTTCAGCGAGGACGAGAAGAATATTTACGGACGCGGCGCATGCGACGCCAAAGGGGTGATCGCGGCTCAGGTCTTCGCCGCGAAGAAGCTGAGGGACGAAGGCTTGACGGACATCGGGATGCTTTATCTGGTAGGCGAGGAGGACGGGAGCGACGGCGCGAAGGCCGCGAATTCGATCCCGAACAGGAATCGTTTTTTGATCAATGGCGAGCCGACCGAGAGCCGTCAGGCGGTGGCGACCAAAGGCGCGCTGCGAGTCACCATCGAAGCCAGAGGCAGGACGGCGCATTCGGCCTATCCGGAATTGGGCGAATCGGCGATCGAAAAACTTATCGACGCCCTCGACGACGTTCGCCGCCACGACTGGCCTTTAGACTCGGAGCTTGGGCCGACGACATACAACATCGGGACGATCTCCGGAGGGCGGAAACCGAACGTCGTCCCCGATTTCGCGTCGAGCGAAGTCATGTTCCGCTTCGTCACTGACCTCGACGAGACCTTCCGAACGGTCACTGAAGTCGTCGGGGATCGCGCGGAGGTCAAACGCGGCTTCACGGTTCCGATCGTCCGCACGCGGATGGTCGAAGGGATGAACATTCCCAGGAGCGTCGTGCGCTTCGCGACCGACATCCCCTTCCTGACCAACTGGGGCGAGCCGCTGCTGTTCGGCCCCGGCTCGATCCACGACGCGCACACCGCCCACGAATACATCGCAAAACAGGATCTACTCGACGCCGTCGAAACTTACGCGCAAATGGCGCGCGCCCTTTTATCTAAATGACAGGATACGGCGACAGGGACGCTACGCTATAAATCAATTGATACGGAGTTAGGAAAAATGCCGACAGCAAAATTCTCTTCCGAACCGGGCACGCCGGAATATCAAGCCTCGGAATGGTTGATGACGATTCACAACGCTTACCGCGAGATCGATCAGGCGATCTCGCAATCGCCCGACCCGGCTGCATTCATCGAGCGGTTGAGGGAAAGGGTCCGCCGCGATTACGAACAGAACCGCGAGCAGATGGGTTGGACCGAAAGGACGCGCGACATCGCCGAGCGCTCGCTCAACGTCGTGCTAGAAACTTTGAAGCTGCCGAACGTGTGATCAGCCGGGTTTCTGGAAAAATGACAACTGTTCTTTGGCGTGTGTCAACTGAGGAAAGACGACGAGAGATTCTTCGCCGGGGGCGACCATCAAATAGCCGCCTTCACGCAGCGAATTCGTGAGGTTCGTCACCATCTGCCGCGCCGCCGTATTGCTCAAAAAGGTCAGTAGATTCGAACACACGATCAAATCGAACCGGTTCGGGATGCTCTTCCAGTAGGCTCTTTCGAGCAGGTTGACGCGCCGGAATGTGACGCGCCGGCGGACATCGGCGATTACTACGTGAGTCCCGTCAGGCCCTCCGGTCGAATTCGTCCCGCGCTCGAAATAACGCCCAAGAGTCTGCGGGGAGACTTCGCGCAACGAATCCTCCTTGTAGCGCGCCTGGCTCGCGTCCATCAGCGCGCGGTTTCGCACGTCGGTCGCGAAGACCTCGGCCTGCGCTTGCGGGTATGACGGGACGAATTGCTCGAATGCGATGGCCAGGGAGTAGGCCTCCTCTCCGGTCGAACAGGCCGCGCTCCAGATTCGCGGCCGTTCGACGCCGGATTCGATAAGGCTCGGGAAAATGACGTCGCGCAGGTAATCGAATTGATGCGGCTCGCGGAAGAACCAGGTCTCGCCCAGCGAGACCTCTTCGACCAGCGCGAGCATCTCGCTGAAGCTCGAGGCCGCGAGCCGGCAATACTCTTCTGGCGCCACCCGCAATCGCTCGGCCTTGACCTCGACCGCCGCGCCGATCTTCTCGCGCAACGCGGGGCTCGACGACCATCCGTAATGTTCGGTCAGCGCCGCCTCGATGTTTTTCAACGCCGCGTTCATAGTCTAAACGAAGAGGATTGAAAATCGCATCACCTCGCGCAAGGCGGTCATCTGTCTTCGATCCTTGATCCTCACTCGCCTCTCTTCCACTCCCCTGACTTTCCACCAGTCTTTCTTTCCAGCTTGATCTCGCCGATGACAATTCCGCGGTCAATCGCTTTGAGCATATCGTAGAGGGTCAGGGCCGCCACGGACACTGCGGTTAAGGCTTCCATCTCGACGCCAGTTTGCGCGCTGGTAGAGGCGGTCGCCGTTATGCGCGCGCCGTCTTCTTCGAGCGTGATGCGCACGTCGGCGTGAGTCAGCGCGAGCGGGTGACAGAGCGGGATCAATTCGCCGGTTCGCTTCGCGGCCATGATTCCGGCCAGCCGCGCCGTCTCCAGCGGATCGCCCTTCGGCGTTCGGCGTTCACGAATGGCGGCCACTGTCGATTCGGCCATCCGGACGAATCCGCTGGCTTCCGCCGCGCGCGCCGTGACGGGCTTCGCGCCGACGTCGACCATTCTGATCCGGCCCTCTTCATCGAGGTGTGAAAGTTGTGGTTGCGATTCTTCGATCATAGAAATCAATCTCGCAATGAGATCACTTCGACCAGTTCGCCCTCGTTCAAACTCTCCCGGTCCTCGGGCACGACGATCAAACAGTCTGCGAGCATAAACGCGACCAGGTCCGACGACCCGCTCCATTTCAGGGGTTCGGCCTCTGCGCGCCCGTCGCGGATCAGCAGCCGCGCCGGTTGATGGCTGCGCCGAGGCGGAGCGCCTTTGACCGAGCGCGCCGCATAAGCCTTCAAACGCGACAAGTGAATATTACTCGCGCCCTGCATCTTTAAAAGCGCGGGCCGCGCGAACAGGTGGAACGAGACGGCGACCGAAACCGGATTGCCCGGCAAGCCGAAAACGATCTTCTCTCCGAGTTTCGCAAATACAGTAGGTTTGCCCGGATGCATCGCCACTTTTTCCACCAGGATCTCGGCGCCGAGGCCGGCGAGCGCGGGTTTGACCAGGTCGTAATCGCCCATCGAAACGCCGCCCGACAGCATCACCACGTCGGATTTAGACAGCGCCTCGGAGATGGCCGCGCGCGTAGCGTCGAGATCGTCGGGCGCGATGCCGGCGCTCGACACTTCGGCGCCGGACGCCTCGGCGTAACCCGCAAGCGAATAGGTGTTTGAATTGCGGATCTGCGACGGGCCTGGCCGCTCCTCAACCTCGACCAGTTCCGTGCCAGTCGAGAGCAGGGCGAGGCGCGGCTTTCTCGAAACCTTCAGCCTCGCGGCGCCGAAACTCGCCAGAGCGGCGGAGACCGAAGGCGTGACGCGGGCGCCGGATTTGACCATCACGTCGCCCGCGCGGGCCTCGACTCCGCGAGGGGTGATGAACTGTCCGGGCTTCACGGGCGCTTCGATCTCGATCAGGCCGTCGCCCAATACACGGATGACTTCGATCTTCTCGACGGCGTCCGCGCCTCGCGGCACAGGCGCGCCGGTCATTATCCGCACCGCTTCGCCCGCGCTGAGATTACCGTCGAAAGCGCGCCCCGCCGCCGCCTCACCGATCGCGCGCAGTCTGACGACGCGTTCAGGAGTGGCTGCTTCGGTATCGGCCGCCCGCAGCGCGTAACCGTCCATGCGCGCCCGGTCGAATGGCGGCAGATCGAGATCGGAGACGCAATCGCGGCGCAGGACACGCCCGACGGCTCGCGCCAATCTTACCTCTTCCTCATCCAGAGTCGGCGTGTGTCGGAGAATAATGTCGAGCGCGTCTTCGATGCGGAGCATAAGTGGTAATAGAAAAGCCGCCCGCGAATGCGAGCGGCTAAGCAAGAGAAATAAATAAATGCGGAACTATGGTCGCCAATTTAATGGCGGAGCCGACGGGACTCGAACCCGCGACCTCCGACGTGACAGGCCGGCGTTCTAACCAACTGAACTACGACTCCGCATTTTCAATTGATCTCAAATCTCAGATTTCAAATTTGAGATTAAGTGGTAGGCACGGTGGGGCTCGAACCCACAACCTCCACCTTGTAAGGGTGGCCGTCTACCATTGACTGTACGTGCCTAAACCCTTTCGAGCGAGCGGATATACTACAAGCCGATCTTAACGCATGTCAAGGCGCAGGAGCAGGCCCCGCCGCTTTCACCTCGTCCGAGACTCCGGCGGCGAATTGCTCGAAATTATCGCGGAACAGCTTCGCCAAATGCCGCGCCTTTTCGTCGTAAGCGTTCTGGTTCTTCCAGGTGTTTCGCGGCTTCAAAACTTCGTTCGGGACGTCGGGGCACATCACGGGGACGTGAACGCCGAAGATCGGATCGGGTTCCGTCGAAACGTTGGCCAACCTGCCATCCAACGCCGCGCGGATCATCGCGCGCGTGTGCGCTATCTTCATCCGATGCCCTTCGCCGTAAGGCCCTCCCGACCAGCCGGTGTTAACCAGCCAGCAATGGGCATGGTGTTTGGCTATGCGCTCGCGCAGCAATTCGGCGTAAACGCCGGGGTGGTGAACCATGAACGGGGCGCCGAAGCAGGTGGAGAAAGTCGCCTGCGGCTCCTTGCCCAGACCTTTTTCGGTGCCCGCGACCTTTGCGGTATAGCCGGAGATGAAATGATACATCGCCTGCTCGGGCGTCAGCTTTGAAATCGGCGGGAGGACGCCGAAAGCGTCTGCCGTCAACATTACGATGTTTCTGGGGTGTCCGCCCAGGCCGGTAGGCTCGTAATTCGATATGTATGAGAGCGGGTAGGCCGCCCGCGTGTTTTCGGTCAGCGAAGCGTCGTTCAAATCCAACCGCCGCGTCACCGGGTTCATCACGACGTTTTCAAGCACCGTTCCGAACGTCCGCGTGCAGGCGTAGATGTCAGGCTCAGCCTCGGCCGAGAGATTGATCACCTTGGCGTAACAACCGCCCTCGAAATTGAAGACTCCGCGATCGGACCAGCCGTGCTCGTCGTCCCCGATCAGCTTTCTTTCGGGGTCGGCCGAGAGCGTGGTCTTGCCGGTGCCCGACAGTCCGAAAAAGATCGCCGTGTCGCCGGCCTTGCCGATGTTGGCCGAACAATGCATCGAAAGGACTCCCTTGAGCGGCAGCAGGTAATTTAACAGGGTGAAGATCGATTTCTTCGTCTCGCCGGCGTAGCTCGTGCCGCCGATCAGGATCAGCTTGGCGCCGAAATCCATCAGGATGAACGTGGGCGAATTGGTCCCGTCGGCTTCCCTGTCGGCTTGGAGCGTCGGGACGTTGATCACGGTGAATTCGGGGACGTGTCCGGCCGCCTGCGTGTTCCAATCCGGGCGCACGAACATGTGGCGGGCGAATAGGCTGTGCCAGGCGTATTCAGTGATGACCCGGATCGGGACGCGGTATTCAGGGTCGGCTCCGGCGAAGCAATCCTGTACGTAAACGTCTCTTCCCTGCAGATGGGCCAGAACCTTCTCACGCAGCTTGTCGAAGCCCGCCTGCTCGAACGGGCGGTTCACCTTACCCCACCAGACGTGTTTCTCCGACGAGGCCTCACGCACGATGAACTTATCATTCGGAGAGCGTCCGGTGTGCTGGCCAGTGTTGACGACCATAGGCCCGAGGTGCGCGATGTGTCCTTCGCCGCGCCTGATGGCGTGTTCGTACAATTCTCCCGCGCTCAAATTCCAATAGGCGCGGTCGATGTTTTTGAGGCCATGATTTTGCAAACCGTAAGAACTTGGGTTCCAACCTGATCGCTCTTCCATTAACGCTCCTTCCGATAAATCTTGTCGGCGCATCCGCCCGATGAAAATAGTTGACGGACTTGGTCAAACAAACCAAGCAAGTTTTTGTCCAAAATTGATGAAGCGCGGTTTGGCGCCGCGCTGCGAGAATGATTACGGATTTTTATCGCGCGATTACAATATCTAAAAAGATGCGGCTTGTCGAGGAGCGCCGCACGCTATCCAATCATGCTATGATTTTCAATCCTCTCCTGTAAACCCGCTTCTCAATCCGAGGTTGATCGTCGCCTCTCTATTCGGCGCGCGATCTAATAATGTGGCGTTCATTTCAGGGGAGACGCGCAACCATCGCGCGCGCCATATCATGATGATCCCGGCGATGAGTACAACAGTCGCCGCCGCCCCCCCTTCGCTCCCGTAACTTCCGCCCGTGAGCCAGACCGGCCCGTCGTTCGATGTGACGAGGAGGGGACGCTCTATCCTTAACCCGCTGATCGGAATGCCGAAGAAGACTCCCATCGTCCAGTTCCATGCGAAATGCAGCGCGGTCGGAAACCATAAGTTGCGGGTTCTTAGATATGCTATCGAGAGCCAGACGCCCGCAAGCGTGGTGTTCGCGGTCGATAAGAGAGTCCGGTTCGGGTTGTGCCAATGGGCCCATCCGAAAAAGATCGATAAGAGCAGGATCGGGACAATGGCCGGCGCGCCACGCAGAAGCGTTTGAAACGCATACCCTCTGAAGATGAGTTCCTCAAAAGCGGCGGCCAGGATCAACAGCGCGAGCGCGGTGACCATTTCCGCCGCGACCGACCGGACGCCCGCCCAGTTAACGCCGCCCTGCCCTTGACTCAAGATCGGGTTGAAACTCAACCGCGTCCCCCCGCCGGCGATCTGCAATGCGACGACCGCCGCGATCATCACGCCGCTGATCGCGCATCCTTTTAAAACGTCGCCGTACCAGTCCCCGCGCAATGCGAAGCCTAGCGCGGAGAGATTCATTCCTTCCAGAACTCTCAGGCAGACCCACGAAACCGCCACTGTCCAGGCGACGAACACTGCGTATGTCAGAATCGTTCCGAGGCTGGCATTGATGGCGGCGCCTGGCGACGGCCCCGTATTTTTTGGAAGCAACCCGTATATCAGGTACGGCGAGTTAAGCAGCGCGATAAAAATCGCCGCGCGCCAACCGGCTCGCAACAGCCCGGTCTGCGGATTGAGAATGAGTTCAGTCGGGTTCATATGTCGTGAAATGTGTTAGAATCTCGCCTTCGCGCACATCACTCAAAAACCGCGATGTCCGAGCGACAGTTACAACCGGGGCAGGAGCATTCCGACGCCAAACGCCGCTTCCGCCGCCGACTGCGAATAGCGCTGTTGGCGGTCGCGACCATTGTGCTGTTCACGCTGCTCTTGTGGCAAGCGGCGTTCGACACAAACCCGTGGGTGCGTCCCGATTCGGCCAGCGAGGCGGTGATCCTTTACGCGCTCTCGTCGATCAACTTCCTTGCGTTCGTCTTGCTGCTGATGGTGCTGGTGCGCAACATCATCAAATTGCGCCAGGAGCGCCGGCAGATGAAACTCGGCGCTAAGTTCAAGACCCGCCTCGTCACGTATTTCATCTCGCTCTCGCTGCTGCCTGTGATCTTCCTCTTTTTCGTAACACACAGCATCATCAACCGCAGCGTCGAGAAATGGTTTCGTGAGCCGACAAACCGGATCGTGGATAACGCGCGCGGGATCGGAAACTTTCACATCAGCGGCGAGCAGCAGGAACTGGGGCGCGTGGCAGTCACTCTGGCGCAGCTCCTCGCGCGCACGCCCGACGGCGAAATCCAGTCCGCGCTCGCCGCCCAGTACGATATAAACGGGCTCTTTATCGCGCGGTTTTACGATTCGGGCGGGCGGATCGCCGCCGAGCGGTCACAGGGCAAGTTTGAATTATTTCCCGAAGAATTCCGCGCCGAGTGGCGGAAGGCGCAGTCGGACGCCACCCGAGGAAGTAATTACACCCTCCCGACTAATCAGTGGTTCGAGAGGACGAGTTTGATCGCGGCGGCGCCGGTCGCGGGCGATCGCGGCGGCGCGGTGGTCATTGCGCGGCAGGTTTCGCCGGAAGTTTCCGAACGTATCAATAAGATCAAACAATTCGAAGACGAATACGACGAGCTCAAAGGCGAGCAGAAGTGGGTGAAAAACAGCGCGCTGCTCGTGCTCGCGCTGATCACTCTGCTGGTGATCTTTATCGCCTTCTGGCTGGCCGTTTACGTCGCCCGGTCAATCGCCGACCCCGTCCAGCAACTGGCTCAGGCGACCGAACGGATCAAAAGCGGCGACCTGACCTACCGCGCCGGCGTCATCGGGGATGACGAACTGGCCGCGCTCGCGCTCTCTTTCAACGAAATGACCGCCGAGTTGTCCGAGAACCGTCGCCGTCTTGAACAATCGGCGTCGGAAATGCAACTGATCAACGCCGCGCTTGAGGAGCGCCGCCGCTACATCGAAACGGTTATGCAGAGTCTTTCGGCGGGCGTCGTCTCGCTCGACGAAAAAAGGAACGTGACCATGATCAACGAAGCCGCGCGCCGGCTGCTGCGGGTCGGTCGTGACAGCGCGGTCGGCGTCACGCTGGAATCGCTCTTGCCGGAAGCTTACCGCGAGGAGTTGCGGAGGATGACCATGCGCGCCGCCCCGCCGCGCCCTGTCACGAGCGAAGTCCATTTCACGTTCGACGATCAGACCAAGATGGACGCGGGCGTGACGGTCACGGCGCTCGACGACCCGCGGGGCCAGTCGCGCGGCGCGGTGATCGTCATCGAAGACCTGACCGAATTGATCGAGGCGCAGCGCCGAGCCGCCTGGAGCGAGGTCGCGCGCCGGATGGCCCACGAGATCAAAAACCCCCTCACGCCGATCCGGCTGTCGGCCGAGCGGCTGGCCAAAAATCTGCTCGACGGGGGGAGGCCCGAGAACGGCAAATCCGCCCGCCTGAACGAACGGCAGGCGGAGCTCGTGCGCGAATGCACGGCGATGATCGGCGCCGAGGTCGCGACTCTGCAGCGCATGGTCGACGAGTTTTCCAACTTCGCGCGACTGCCGAAGGCGGCGATGGAGACCGCCTCTTTGAACGAAGTGGTCATCAATTCGCTGAAGCTCTACGACGAGCGACTGAACGGCATCCGCCTCACGACGAGGCTCGCGCCGCGCCTCCCCATAGTGATGATCGACTGCGAACAGATCAAACGCGCGCTGGTGAACCTCATCGACAACGCGGCGGAGGCAATGGCGGAGGTCGCAGGAGATCGCCGCATCACCGTCATCACGCGCGAAGTCCCCGAGCGCCGGACGCTGGAGCTGATTGTCGCCGACACCGGCCCCGGCATCCCGCCCGAAGACCGCGAGCGCATCTTCGAACCGTATTTTTCGACGCGCAAACGCGGCACGGGGCTGGGCCTGGCCATCGTCAGCCGCATCGTCGCCGAGCACCAGGGGCGCATTCGCGTGCAGAAGAATTCACCGCGCGGCGCCCGGTTCATTATCGAATTGCCCGCGTATGATCAATCAGGAGCGGGACAGACCTTGGTCTCTCTGTAGCAGGGCTAAATTCCGTTGCACCCATTCTGAAGTATGGCGCATTCAATCCTCATAGTTGACGACGAACCCGGCATTCGCCAATCGCTCACCGGAGTGCTCGAAGACGAAGGCTTCGCGGTCACCACGGCGGCGAGCGGCGAAGAATGCCTGCAGTCCTTCGAGCGGCGGCTTTACGCCTGCGTGTTGCTCGACGTCTGGCTGCCGGGCATCGACGGCCTCGAAACTCTCGCGCGGCTGAAGGCCAATTACCCCGACACAAGCGTCGTAATGATCTCGGGCCATGGGCGGATCGACATGGCCGTGCGCGCCACGAAGCTCGGCGCATTCGATTTCATCGAGAAGCCTCTCTCGCTGGAAAAGACCGTCCTCGTAGTCAAAAACGCGATCCGCCAGCGCGAACTCGAGACGGCGAATTCGGAGTTGCAGGAAAAGCTCAAGCGCGGTTACGCGATGATCGGAGACTCGGCGCCGATGCGCGCGCTGCGGCAGCAGATCGCTTACGCCGCGCCGACCACCGGGCGCGCGCTGATTTACGGCGAGTCGGGGACAGGCAAGGAGTTGGTAGCCCGCGCGCTACATTCGCAGGGCCTGCGCGCCTCGCGCCCGTTCATCGAGGTCAACTGCGCCGCCATTCCCGACGACCTGATCGAGTCCGAATTGTTCGGCCACGTCAAAGGGGCGTTCACCGGCGCGACGCAGGCCAGGCGCGGGAAATTCGAGCGCGCTGACGGCGCGACGCTCTTCCTCGACGAGGTCGGCGACATGAGTCTGAAGACACAATCGAAAGTCCTGCGCGCGCTCGAAGAACAGCGCTTCGAACCCGTCGGCTCGGAAACCTCCGTCGCCGTCGACGCCCGCGTCATCGCCGCGACCAATAAAAAACTCGAAGCGGAAATCGAGCGCGGGGCGTTCCGCGCCGACCTGTTCTACCGCCTCAACGTCATCCCGTTCGAAATCTCGCCGCTGCGCGAACGGCTGGAAGACGTGCCGGCGCTGGTCGAGCACTTCAACTGCGAGTTTTCGCAGGCCCACCGCAAACCGCCGAAAGATTTCATGCCATCGGCGATCGAGCGAATGCGGAATTACGCCTGGCCCGGCAACGTGCGCGAGCTGCGCAACACCGTCGAGCGCGTGATCATCATGCGCGCGCGCAACGAAATCGACGCCGACGACCTGCCCATCCTCGGAGCCGAATCGCCCCCCGCCTCGAGCTACAATTTCGACTCCCTACGCGAAGCATCGGAAGCTTATGAACGCGAATACATACTACGCAAACTGGCTGAGACCGACGGCAATGTCTCCCGCGCCGCCGAGTTGATGGGCATCGACCGCAGCCATCTCTATCGAAGGATGAAGGCTCTGGGGATCAACAGGGCCTAGATTCGGGGCAAATAAGAAAGCCCGCCGATCGATCGGCGGGCTTTCTAAAGGCGGCCAGAACATTGTTTTAGTAGAGGTGGAAGTTTCCCCTACGATCATAGTAGCCAGGTTGACGATTACGATCGTTGTAATCATTACGGCTATACCGGTCGTTGTTGCGAAATTGGTTGCCATTAGCGTTTCGGCTATAGGCCTCGGCGTAGCCGCTCTGAAAGCCCTGGCGGTAGTAGAAGCCGCCGAGTTGATAGCGAATCGATGCGGACGGCTTGGAGCTGAGACGCGCGAGGGCATCCCGTCGCCCTGCGATCAGCCCGTCATTGTAACCTCTTCGCTCTTCGAGTTGATCCCGACCACTGTAGATCCTGCCGTCATAGCTACGGGTGGGCGCCTGCCGGTCCTGGGCGAAAGCGTTTGGGCCGGCGGCGACTAAGAACGCCGTAGCCAGGGCGATTGAAAGGCCGGTCGTTTTCATTGTTTTGATGGTCATATCTGTCCTCCTTCTCCTCGTAGTCCTTCTCGGCTTGATTACGACGTCGCTTCCACAAGCGACTGTGTCTCCGGATTTCGCCTGACTCTATTGCATTTGGCGGACCATGCGCTTCGTTCATTCCAACTCATTGATTTATCGGCGCAATGCGATATCGAGGAGTATTGAGAAGGCCCGGTCGGGCGCACGAAAACGTTGAAGCCTGAACTAAAAGGGGTTTCCCTTATGATTGCGCCGGCGCCTCTATCTCATTGGCGGTTCGCGGCAGGCGTTCGAGTCGGTTGCATAAACTTAGTGTATCTTGTACACTTTGCGCATCGTGTACGAAATACACTAAGTCACAACATCACAGGAAACCAAAGGGTGAAAGTCGCGGCGGGAGGGTAGGGCAAATTGGCGGTTTGCCTTGACTACTTCGATGCGGCCTTTCGGGAAAACCAGGCAAACCGCCAGTTTGCCCTACACTTTTCGGAGGAGAGCCGAGATGACAATAAGCGCCACTACATCCCACAACCAGGAATTTGCCGTCGGAGCGGCGCCCGCGACGGCGCTCGACCGCGGCGGAGTCAAACCGATTGACGACTACCTCGACCTGGGCGAGGCCGAGATTTACGAGCGGATTCAGGAAGCCAGGCGGCGGTTGGGCGACCAGGTCATAATCCTGGGCCATCACTACCAGCGCGACGACGTGATCTGCCACGCCGACCTGACCGGCGATTCATTCAAGCTCTCGCAACAGGCGGCGACGCGACAGGGCGCCGATTACATAGTTTTTTGCGGCGTGCACTTCATGGCCGAGTCGGCCGACATTCTTAGCGCGAGTCATCAGCAGGTGATCCTGCCTGACATGGGGGCCGGATGCTCGATGGCCGACATGGCCCGGCTCGAACAGGTCGAAACGGCCTGGGAGCAGTTGCGGGAGATCGGGCTCGAGTCTTTGATGCCGATCACTTATATGAATTCGGCGGCTGACATCAAAGCCTTCTGTGGCCGTCACGAAGGCGTCGTGTGCACTTCATCAAACGCAGTTCCGCTCTTCGATTGGGCGCTCGGGCGGCGCGAGAAATTGTTCTTCTTCCCCGACGAACACCTGGGGCGCAACACGGGCGTAAAATTCGGCGTCCCGCTCGATCAGATGGTCGTGTGGGACCCTCGTCTGGAGCTGGGCGGCAATGCCAAAGACAGATTGAAGAACGCGAGGATCATTTTGTGGAAGGGTTTCTGCTCGGTTCACGGGCGATTCCAGGCGCGCCACGTCGACGACCGCCGCGCCGAATACCCCGGCGTCAAAATCCTGGTCCACCCCGAATGCCGCTACGAAGTGGTCGCGAAATCGGACCTCAATGGCTCGACCGAATTTATCATCAAAACAATCGCGGAAGCCCCCGCCGGCAGCCAATGGGCGGTCGGCACGGAACTCAATCTGGTCAACCGCCTGGCGAAACGCCACACGGACAAATTCGTGACGCTGCTAGCGCCCGACCTGTGCATGTGCGCGACGATGTTCCGCATTTCCCCCGAAAACCTTTTGTGGGCGCTGGAGAATCTGGCGGAAGGAGTCGTCGTCAACCGGATAAAAGTAGACGAAGAGACCGCCCGGTGGGCGAAAGTCGCGCTCGACAGAATGCTGGCGATTCAGTAATGGAGAGACCGCAGAGACAGGGAGAGGGGAGACAAATTCAGTCTCTCCTTTTCTCCTTGTCTCTAGTTCACTCTGTCACTTTACGGGATGCGCGCCGGAGGAATTCAACGAAAAGGATTGCAAAAGCCAGGTCGACCAACGCGGGAATGAAGGCCGGGAATGAAATTCGTCCTCCGAAATAAGCCGTGGCATAGACCGCAAAGAAAATCGTCTTTGAAATTACGCCCAGCCATGCGAAGTCCCGGAAGCGCTTTCTATCAAACGCGATGAGGGC
>Ga0190270_10000347_pt1 | contig 19554 bp, 18 predicted proteins | sample Popmic320T_FD_133748 | JGI IMG/M metagenome (GOLD analysis project Ga0190270, IMG submission 133748) | Populus adjacent soil microbial communities from riparian zone of Weber River, Utah, USA - 320 T | ecosystem: Environmental > Terrestrial > Soil > Riparian zone | place: USA: Utah | collected...
AGCTGCGAGCCGACCGCCGCCGCCACGGCGGCAGCGAGAGCCGCCGCGACCACCTCCTCGCTCACGCGTTCTCCTCGCTAGCGCTCGTCGCAAGCGTGAAATCTCGCGGCATTGAATTGTTCGCTCGCAAGCTCGCTCACGGCCGAGAGCCTAGTGCCGCCTGGGCGGGGTCTCGTAGGACATCCACAGGCACGTCGCGTCCGGTCATGAGCGAGACCTGCCGTACGGCCTGGTGTGCGAGCAGATCGACGCCGGTGACGACGGCGCGGCCACCGGCCCGAGCCGCCTCGGTCAGCGGCGTCGGCCACGGGTCGTAGATCGCGTCAAACACCGCGTCGGCGCCGGCCAGGGCGTCGGCGTGCTCGGCGAGTGCGGCGGCCGGCACCGTCGAGACCGCGAGGTCGGCGTCGTCGGTGATCCAGGCGTCGTCGAGCGGAGCCACCACGACCGCGACACCGGCGGCTGCCGCCCGCTCTCGCAGATGCTCGGCCCGACCCGGATCGCGCACGAGCAGGTGCACCGAAACCAGCCCGATCCGTCGCAACGCGGCCACCGTCGACTCGGCGGTCGCGCCGGCGCCCACGATGACGGCCGATGTCACCCGGGACACACCGCGCTCGGCCAGCGCCGCCACGATTCCCGGCACATCGGTGTTGTCGCCGGACAACCGGCCCTCGTCGAGCAAGACCGTATTGGCGGCACCGGTCTCGCGAACCGTTTCCGAGACATCGTCGAGCAGGGGCAACACAACACGCTTGAGCGGCATCGTGAGCGACAGGCCCCGCCACGACGCGTCGAGCCCGGCGACGAAACCGGTCAGCGCGGCCTCGCCGACCTCGTATGCGTCGTAGCGCCAGTCGAGTCCGAGAGCGGCGTACGCGGCCCGATGCATCACCGGCGACAGCGAGTGCGCGATCGGACTGCCCAGGACGCCGCAGCGACGGGTCAGCACAGATCCGAACTCTGGCAGTAGGCCTGCAGCTTCGCGACGTTGGCGTTGTGCTGCGCGAGCGTCTCCGCGAACAGCGTCTCTCCCGTCTCGAGATTGACCGTGACGAAGAACGTCCAGTCGCCCGGAGTCGGGTCGAGCGCCGCCCGCAGCGCATCCGCGCCCGGCGAGTCGATCGGGCCCGGCGGCAGCCCCGAGTAGCGATAGGTGTTGTACGGCGAGTCGACGGCGCGGTCCTCGTCGCTGGTGAACACACCGTCGGTCGTGCCGTCGATGGCGTAGTGCACCGTCGAGTCGAGCTGCAAGAGGTCACCGGCCTGAACCCGGTTGTCGATGACGCGAGCCACCTTGCCGAGGTCCTCGGGTCGGCTGGCCTCGGCCTGCACCAGGCTCGCGACCGTCACGATCTCTCGCGGGCTCATGCCGAGCTGGTCGGCGGTCTCCTCGAGGCGCAGGCTGGCCGCCTCCTCGTTGAACTTGTCGACCATCATCGCGATCACGTCGCGCGCGGTCGCGTCAGGTGGGATCGGATAGGTCGCCGGGAACAGGAAGCCCTCGGGGTCGCCGTTCGCGTACGACGGCAGGCCCACCGACTTGGGGTTGTCCAAGACCTTCCGTACGTCGGCGGCCTTGATCTTGGTCTCCTTGTCGATGACAGCGACGATCTCGTCGGTCGTCAGACCCTCCGGGATCGTGAGCTCTGCCTCGGCCCGGTTGTCGCCGCTCAGCAGCATCTTGAGCGCCGCCTCACCGGACATCTTGAGCCGCATTTCGTAAAAGCCGGCCTGGATCGACAGCGCGTCCGGGTTGTCGGACGCGGCGTCGGTGAAGGCCTCCGCGCTCGCGACCACATCGGCCTTTTGCAGGGTCGCCCCGATCGTCGTCAACGAGTCGCCCTGCTCGATCTCGATCGTGATCGAGCCGCTGCCCTGACCGTCGTAGTCCTCCGGTCCGCCGAACAGCCCCTCGACGTAGTTCAGACCCTTGCTCACCACGAAGAACATGCCCCCAGCCACCACAGCCAGCGCCAGCAAGACGGCGAAACAACCGCGCCAGCGCCGCCGGCGAGGCGGTTTGCGCGCCGCTCGATGGCCGGCGGGGCGGCGTGACGTCGCTCCATCTCCGGTCTGGCTCAGGATCGGCTCCCTTTCAGGATCTCGCCGGATGGAGCGCCCCGAGTGCGCTCCGCGTCGAGGGCGCTCTGCAAGATCTCGACGGCGGCCGCTTGGTCGACGACGGCCCGTCGGCTCCTTCCCTTACGGCCGCTCGTCCGCAGCGCGCGCTCGGCGCTCGCCGTGGTCAGTCGTTCGTCCACCAGGCGCACCGGAACAGGGTGCACGCGGTCCGCCAGTCGCACAGCATAGGCCCTCGCCTCCGTGGCGGCAGGACCCTCTCGGCCCGACAGCGACACCGGTAGCCCGACGACAACTTCGATGGCTTGCTGCTCTGTGACGATATGAGCGATTCGCTCGAGAGCGGCATCATCGGCCGGCACCGTCTCGACCGGCGTGGCGATCAATCCGTCGGGGTCGCAGGCGGCAACCCCGATCCGAACCGCCCCGATGTCGACACCGACTCGCCGCCCCTTACGCATCGCTTGCCACCCCCTCTTGCCCCGAGATTGCACGTCTTGCCCGCCCGCCGACCTCGCTCGCACACGTCGACGGGATCCAGCGGGCAAGACGTGCAATCTCGGCGCGAAGGGGCAGTGCGGTCACCGCGCGCTCGCGATGGCTTCGGCGACCTGCTTAAGCACCGCATCGGCCGCCGCGACGTCGGTACCGCCGCCCTGTGCGACATCGTCCTTGCCGCCACCGCTACCGCCGAGGGTGCCGGCCGCGAGCTTGACCAGCGCATTCGCCGAGACACCGCGTTCGCGGGCCGCGTCGTTGACCGCGATCACGACCGATACCCGTCCGGCCGCCGACCCAATCACGGCCACGACCGCCGCCCGATCGGCGAGTCGGGACCGCACATCCAAGGCGAGCTTGCGCACGTCACCCGCGGCGGCACCTTCGGGCGCCTGATGGCCGACGAACGCGATCCCACCGACGTCGCGAGCCGCCGCTGCCAGCTCGCCGGCCGATGACAGGAGCTGCGCTATGCGGACCCGTTCGATCTCCTTCTCGGCCGTGCGGAGTCGGTCGACGAGGTCCGCGACCCGATCCGGCAGCTCCTCCGGTTGCGCCTTCAACGCCTCGGACAGCTGCGCCACGAGGAGGTGCTCTCGGGCCAAGAAGCGGTATGCGTCGGTGCCGACCAGAGCTTCGACCCGGCGTACGCCCGATCCGATCGAGCTCTCGCCGAGCAGCTTGACCACACCCAGTTGGCCCGACCGACCCGCGTGAGTGCCGCCGCAGAGCTCTCGGGCCCAGTCGCCGACCGAGATGACGCGGACCTCGTCGCCGTACTTCTCGCCGAACAACGCCATCGCGCCGGACTCGATCGCATCGTTTTGACTCATGACCTCGGCATGCACCGCCAGATCGTCGAGCACGAGCTCGTTTACCCGCGCCTCGACGTCGGACAGCACCGACGCCGGCACGGCTCCGGTCGCGGAGAAGTCGAACCGGAATCGCCCCGGCGAGTTTTCGCTGCCCGCTTGACGTGCGGTCTCGCCGAGCGCCTCGCGAAACGCCTTGTGCACCATGTGGGTCGCCGTGTGCGACCGGCTGATCGAACGCCGCCGCTCGACGTCGACCAACGACCGCGCCGCCGCGCCAAGGCTGACCTCGCCGGACACGATGCGCGCGCGGTGCGCGATCAACCCGGTCAGCGGCGACTGCACGTCGAGCACCTCGACCCGCGCGCCGTTGTCGAGCTCGATCACTCCCGTGTCGGCGAGCTGACCGCCCCCTCGGCATAGAACGGAGTCCGGTCGAGCACGATCTCGACCTCGTCGCCCTCGCCGGCCGCGACGATGCTTCCCGCCTCGCCGACGATGCCACGCACCACGCCCTCCGAGCCCACCTCGTCGTAGCCGGTGAACTCGACCGTCGTACTCATCGTGTCGGCGATGTCGCGATAGGCGCCGGTCTCGGCGTGCTGGCCCTTCTTGGCCTTCGCATCCGCCTTCGCGCGCTGGCGCTGCTCTGCCATGAGCCGACGGAAGCCCTCCTCGTCGACGCTGAGCCCCTGCTCCGACGCCATCTCGAGCGTGAGGTCGATCGGGAAGCCGTACGTATCGTGCAGCGCGAACGCCTTGTCGCCGGACAGCTGTGTCGCGCCGGCGTGCTTTGCCTCGGACACCGCCACGTCGAAGATCTGGGTGCCGGTCCGCAGCGTCTGGCGGAACGCCTCCTCCTCCGCGTACGCCACCTGCGAGATGCGCTCCCAGTCGCGCTCGAGCTCGGGGTATGACGCCTTCATGGAGTCCTTGCTCACCGGCAGCAGCTCGCCCAGCGCCGGTTCGTCGACGCCGAGCAGCCGCATCGACCGGATCAGCCGGCGCAACAGGCGACGCAGCACGTAGCCGCGACCCTCGTTGCTCGCGGTGATGCCGTCGCCGATCAACATCAGCGCACTGCGTACGTGGTCACCCACGACCCGCAGCCGTACGTCGTCGGCGTGGTCGCGACCGTACGCCGCGCCAGCGAGCTCGGCCGCCCGTGCGATGACCGGGTAGGTGTCGTCGATCTCGTAGAGGTTGTGCTTTCCCTGGAGGAGATAGGCGACGCGCTCGAGACCCATGCCGGTGTCGATGTTTTTCGCCGGCAGGTCACCCTCGACGTCGAAGTCCGCCTTGCTGCGGACCGCGCTGAGCTGCGACTGCATGAAGACGAGGTTCCAAATCTCGAGGAACCGGTCCTCGTCGACGACCGGTCCGCCGTCCGGGCCAAACTCGGGTCCGCGGTCGATGTAGATCTCGCTGCAGGTGCCGCCCGGGCCGGGAACGCCCATGTGCCAGTAGTTGTCCTCGAGTCCGCGACCCTGGATCCGGTCGTCCGCGATGCCGGCGACCCGGCGCCAAAGCCGCCTGGCCTCGTCGTCGTCGTGGTAGACGGTCACCCAGACCTTGTCCGGATCGAAGCCGTAGCCTCCATCGTCCTGCGACCCCGTGACCAGCTTCCAGGCGTACTCGATCGCGCCTTCCTTGAAGTAGTCCCCGAAGGAGAAGTTGCCGCACATCTGGAAAAACGTGCCGTGCCGGGTGGTCTTGCCGACCTCCTCGATGTCGAGGGTCCGGACGCACTTCTGCACGCTGGCGGCACGCTCGTAGGGCGGAGTCTGCTGGCCGAGAAGGTACGGCTTGAACGGCACCATGCCGGCGTTGACGAACAACAGGGTCGGATCGTCATAGGGCAGCGGGACGGAGGGCACGACGGTGTGCCCGTTGGTCTCGAAATGGTCGAGAAACCGCTGCCGGATATCAGCGGAGCGCATGATTAATCACCTCAGAGAGGACACGGACGGTCAGGAGCGAGGAGAAGCCAGTGCCCGGGGCCGCGCGGCAGCCTCCTCGAGCACCGGCTGAGGAGCTCGCTCCCCGACCTGACCGGCGTCCAATGCCTCCACGGTCGGGAGCGCCAGCTGGTGAGCGATCTGCGCCTCGCGCTCGGCCATGCCGGCCCGCACCTCGTCGGCGAATGCGCGCGCCCCCATACCGAGGCTGGCCAACTGGTCGGCGATGCCATCCGGGGTCAGTCGGTAGGCGAGCCGGCGAGCCTTGATCGTGGTGTACAACCCGGCGCTCGCGCCCGCGACGAACCAGAAGGTCCGACCCATCACCTGTGCGTCCCCTCGTCGGTCTGGTGGACTGGTGCCATTCTCGCCGCTCGGCGGGCAGCGCGCTGCCGCATTTTGCGCCGGCGCTGAAACTCTCGGCGCACCATCGCCCGGATTCGGTCCCGATTTTCGGTGCGCAGCGCACGACGAAGCCCGTGGGCGAGGGCGCTGGCGCGGACGAGCGGGCGACCCATGGTCGCGTCGACGACCTGCGCCGTCGTCGGGACCACGATGGTCCGGCCGTCCGCGGTTACAATCGCGTCGGCCCGACGATCCGGGACCGGGACCGTGGTCGCGATTTCGTTGGCGTGGGGGTCCCCAGCGCCAATAGGTTTGGCGTAGGGGTCCCCAGCGCCAACCCGCTCCGGCACCACGACGACGCCCAGCTGTCCGTCGGTATGCCGCTCGGACAGCTCGTCGACGGTCCTCCGCAGCTCGCGCAGGTCGCGCCGGGAGTGCCGCCACGCAACCGCGAGGGCAAGCGCGACCAGCAAGGCGACGGCTGAGAGGACGACCGTGCTGGTCTCGAGCCCGGACATGCGCTGACCTTACCGCGTGCCGATCGATGACCGGCAGGCATCTACCCCTCCTGCAGGATCGCCCGGATCTTGGCCAGCCGTTCGGCGATCGCGGCTTCGTCACCGTGGGCCGATGGGAGGTAGTAGTCACGGTCTGCCACGACGTCGGGTGCGTGCTGTTGCGGCGCCACGCCTCGCGGGTCGTCGTGGGCATATCGGTAGTCGTGCCCATGGCCGAGACTTTCGGCGCCCTTGTAGTGCGCGTCGCGCAGCGCCGGCGGCACCGGGCCGATCTTGCCGGCACGGACGTCTGACACAGCGGCACCGATCGCCTGGACCACCGCGTTGGACTTGGGCGCGAGGCTGAGCGCGATGACGGCATGGGCGAGGTTGATCTGCGCCTCGGGCAGGCCGATCATCGCGACCGCCTGGGCGGTAGCGACGGCCGTGGTCAGCGCCGTCGGGTCGGCGAGCCCGATGTCTTCACTGGCGAGGATCACTAGGCGGCGGGCCAAGAACCGTGGGTCCTCGCCGGCCTCGACCATCCGCGCGAGGTAGTGCAGCGCCGCGTCGACGTCAGAGCCACGGATCGACTTGATCAACGCGCTGGTCACGTCGTAGTGCTGGTCGCCCTTGCGGTCGTAGCGCACCGCCGCCCGGTCGACCGCGAGCGCCGCCGTCTCGACATCGATTGCGTCAGCGCCGCGTGCCTGGGCGGCCGAGGCCGCCGCTTCGAGGTACGTGAGGGCCCGACGCGCGTCGCCACCGGACAGCCGTACGAGATGATCACGCGCCTCGTCGTCGAGCTCCACGACGCCGTCGAGCCCGCGCTCGTCGACCCTTGCCCGTTCGAGCAACTCGCCAAGCTGTTCTTCGGTCAGTGGCTGCAGCGTGAGCAGGAGTGACCGCGAGAGCAGCGGTGAGATGACCGCGAAGTGCGGATTTTCGGTCGTCGCGCCGACGAGTGAGACCCACCGGTTCTCGACGCCGGGCAGCAGTGCATCCTGCTGCGCTTTGCTGAATCGATGCACCTCGTCGACGAAAAGCACGGTCTCGCGACCGCCCCTTGCGAGATCCTGTCGGGCCGCGGCCAGCACCTCACGGACATCCTTGACGCCGGCGGACACCGCTGACACCTCGACGAAGCGTCGCCCAGTATGGGCCGATAGCAGAGCCGCGATCGTGGTCTTGCCGGTCCCGGGCGGGCCCCACAGCAGCAACGACATCGACTGATCGTCGTCGATCATGCGACGTAGCGGCGATCCGGGCGCAAGCAGATGCTCCTGCCCGACGAGCTCCGCGAGCGCCTGCGGCCGCATCCGGACCGCGAGCGGCGCATGCTTATGGCCGGCATCCGCGAGGCTGCCGCCACTGGCCTTGGGCGGCGCGCCCGGCAGGTCGAAGAGTCCGTCGGAGTCCATCGACGTCGACCCTACGGGGTCCCGCCGACCGATCGCTGTCGCGGACGGCGCAGGCGCGCGTTCCTGTCCCGGGAGATCAATCATGCCTCGGATCAGGAGGCGTTGGCCTCGTCGGACTCGGTCGCCGCCCGCGAGGCTGCCGCCCGCGTGATCTTGGCCGCGTCGTGGATAGCCGAGTCGTAAGGCTCGGAGAAGTGGCAGGCGGCCTGGTGACCCGGGTTGTCACCGATCTGAAGCAGTGGGGGCTCCTGCTCGGCACAGATGTCTTGCGCCTTCCAGCACCGGGTCCGGAAACGGCAGCCCGACGGCGGGTTGATCGGGCTCGGCACGTCGCCTTCGAGCCAGATCCGCTCGCGCCTGCCGCCCACTTGCGCCTGACTGACGTCGGGGATCGCCGACAGCAACGCCTGAGTGTACGGATGGTGGGCGTTCCGGTAGATCGACTCGCGGTCGCCGATCTCGACGATCTTGCCGAGGTACATGACCGCGACTCGCGGACAGAAGTGCCGGACGACGGAGAGGTCATGCGCGATGAACAAGAACGCGATGTCGAACTCCTTCTGCAAATCTTGCAGGAGGTTGATCACCTGAGCCTGAATCGACACGTCAAGCGCCGAGACGGGCTCGTCGGCGATCATCAGCTTCGGCTGCAGCGCGAGCGCTCGCGCGATGCCGATCCGCTGCCGCTGCCCACCGGAGAACTCGTTCGGATAGCGGTTGTAGTGCTCCGGGTTGAGGCCTACTAGCTCGAGGAGCTCCTGGACTCTCGACAGCACCTTGTTGCGCGGCACCACGCTGTGCACCTGCAGCGGCGTGCCGACGATGGCGCCAACCGTGTGCCGCGGGTTGAGCGACGTGTACGGGTCCTGGAAGATCATCTGCACGTCCTTGCGGATCGGCAGCATCTCCTTGGCCGACAGGGGCGCGAGGTCGGTGCCCTCGAACACCATCGAGCCACTGGTCGGCTCGTAGAGCTTGGTCAGCACCCGGCCGGTGGTCGTCTTGCCGCAGCCGGACTCGCCCACGAGGCCGAGCGATTCGGCGCGGCCGACGCTGAAAGAGACGCCGTCGACCGCCTGGACCTGGCCGATCACCCGACGTATGACGCCCGACGACTTGACCGGGAAGTACTTGACTAGGTCGGTCACCTCGAGCAGCGGTGAGCCGTCGGCCGAGCTGGGGTCGGCCGTGGAACGATCGGAGGCGATGGTTTCGGTCATCGGCTCAGCTCTCCCTCGTGCTGGTCGCGGCTCGGGACAGCACCTCGGCGGAGTCGCGCAGGTGGCAGCGCTTGAGATGACGCACACCCTCGATGCCAGGGAGCAACTCGGGGAGCTCACGCTCACACAGGTCACCCGGCACGTCGCCGGTAAACCGACAGCGAGGATGGAACGGACAGCCACTCGGCGGCGTGAGCAGGCTCGGCGGCGTGCCGGCGATCGGCAACAGGCGCTGGGTCGGGTCCGAGTCCATCTCGGGAATGCTCTCGAGCAGACCCCACGTGTACGGCATCTGGGGCGTGGTCAGGATGTCTTTGCACGTTCCGTACTCGACAGCGCGACCGCCGTACATCACCAAGACCTGGTCGGCCATCTCGGCGATGACACCGAGGTCGTGGGTGATGAAGACGATCGCCGAGCCGAAGTCACGCTGCAGTTCTTGGAGGAGGTCCAGGATCTGCGCCTGGACGGTCACGTCGAGCGCGGTCGTCGGCTCGTCGGCGAACAACAGCTTCGGGTCGTTGACCAGCGCCATGGCGATCATCGCACGTTGGCGCATGCCACCGGAGAACTGGTGCGGGAAATCGCGGGCCCGCTGGTCGGGCTGTGGGATGCCGACCCGGTCGAGCATCGAGACGGCCTTTTGCTGCGCCTCTCGCTTCGTCGCCTTGGGATGGTGCGACAGATACGCCTCGGCGATCTGAACGCCCACGCGGTAGAACGGATGCAGCGCAGCGAGCGCGTCCTGGAAGATCATCGCGACATCGTTGCCCCGCAGGCGACGCATCTTGGACTCGCTGAGCCAGACCACTTCGGCGCCGCCAACGCGGATCGAGCCGGACATGCGCGTCCGCTTCGGATCGTGCAGCCCGACGACTGCCATGCTCGAGACGGACTTGCCCGAGCCGGACTCGCCCACGATGCCGAGCGTCTTGCCCAACTCGACCTTATAGCTCAGGCCGGTGACAGCGTGGACTAGGCCGTCGGCGGTTGGGAACTTCACCGTCAGGTCGTCGACGACCAAGAACGGTTCGTCGGACGTCCATTCCTTGGCGGTCGGGTCCGCCACCGCTGATGTGGTCACGTCAGTCGCACTCTCGGGTCGATCACGCTGTACAGGATGTCAACGATCAGGTTCGCCATCACCACGAAGCTCGCGGCGATCAACACCGTCGCGGAAATGACGGGAAGATTCTGCAGCGGGATGGCCTGGATCGCGGTCCGGCCGATGCCGTCGATCCCGAAGATCTGCTCGGTGAAGATCGTGCCGGCCAGCAAGAAGGCGAAGTCGAGGCCTAAGATGGTGACCACTGGGACGATCGCCGCCCGCAGCGCGTGCTTGAGGACGATCCGTCGCTCGCGAAGCCCCTTGGCTCGAGCGGTCCGCACAAAGTCTTCGTTGAGGACCTCGACCATGGATCCGCGGCTATATCGGGCGTACTGAGTGGAGTTGGCGAGCCCGATGACCAGCCAGGGTAAGAGCAGCGCGGTAAACCACTCCCACGGACTTTCCGTGATCGGCGTATACGAAGTGGAGGGGAATATGCCCCACACTTGGACGAGATAGAGGAACGCGAGCAACGCCAGCAGGTAGTACGGAATCGAGCTCATGATCAGGGAGCCGCCGACCATCGCCCGGTCGAGTGTGGTGCCGCGATTGCGAGCCGCGATGACGCCGAGCGTTGTGCCGAGGGTAAGGAAGATGGCAGCGCCGCCGATCGCGAGCGACAGCGTCGCCGGGTAGCGGTCCTTGATGATGTCCCAGACCGGCTCGCGGGTGCGATAGGAGACCCCGAGACACGGCGCCGGACAGTCGATCTCGCTCGATCCCAGCGTCACGGTCCGGCCGACGAAGACACCGCCGAGCCACTCGCCGTACTGCTGCACGACCGGGTCGTTGAAGCCCAGCGACTCGTTGATCAGCTCGGCCTTCTCCGGTGTACACCGGGTTCCCTGGCCGCAGAGCGTCTGCCCCGGATCGCTCGGCCCGAAGAAGAAGATACCGAAAACGATGAGCGACGTGACCCACAGGACCAGCACGGCCGAGAGGAGCCGTCTGATGACAAACCCGACCACCGGAGTCTCCTTTCCTGAGATGGGTAGTCCGTGGGGGTGACGCGCCGGTCGCGACACCCCCACGGCAGATCGGTGGGCTGGCTGACTGGGTCAGTCAGCCCCTCGACCGTGTCCTACTGCGAGATCCAGACGTCCTTCCAGGTAAGCAAGCCGTACACGGAGTCGACCTCCATGCCGTTGATGCGCGAGCCGTGCATCATGGCCACGCCGCCCTTCCCCACCGGGATGACCGGCTTGTACTTCTCCATGATCTCCTTCTCGACATCCTGCGCGTCTTCCGCGGCCTGCGCCGGCGGCTCCGACTGGAGCTGGCGGAGCTGCTGGTCGACTTGCTTGTTGCTGAAGTAGGAGTAGTTGGCGTACTGGTCGGTCTGGAACAGCGGCGGCAGCCACGAATCCCATACCGGCCAGTCGAGGCACCAGCCACCGGTCCGGTAGTTGATGTCGGTGTTGGGGTCGGCCCGGAGGGTCGAGAACTCCGCCACCGTGGTCGCAACCGGCTTCGGCGTGAATCCGGCCTCCTTCCAGGCCCTGACCAGCACGTCCTTGACGTCCACCGAGGGCGGGTCGTCAGAGGCGTACAGGAACTTCAGCTCCATGCCGAGCTTGCCGGCTTCCTTGAGCAGCTCCTGCGCCTTGTCCGGGTCGGTCTCCTGGCCTCCGTTGCCGTAGACGTCGTACGGCGGTGTCACCCGACCGGTAACGCCCTTCGGAACAATCTGCGTCTCCGGGCTGCGTGTCACACCGACGATCTCACCGCCGGCGAGCCACGCGTCCTTGTACGGGTAACCCCAGGCCATCGCCTCGCGCACCTTCGGATCGGTGATCTTGCGGACGTCTGGGAAGACGTAGAACTGACACGGGTCCGGTCCCGCGACCACCCGCTCCGGAGCCTGCGCCTGCGCCTTCTGGTAATCCGGGAGCAACAGGTTGTCGTAGGTGAGGGTGGTCTGCGCGTCGCCCTGGTCCTCAATGATGACCTGGTCAAGCGCCGACGAGTCCTCGAGGAGCTTCATGTCCCACTGGTCGACGTACTGGTGCCGCGCCGGGTCGGTGTTGGGATCCCACTCGGGGTTCTTCACCAACGTCAGCGAGGTCTCCGGCTCGTACTGGTCGAACATGTACGGGCCGGTGGCCAGCGGGTGCAGCGCGTACTCGTCGGGGTCTTCCGACTTGTCCGCCGGGATCGGGCTCATCGCTGGGAACGACCCCCAGTAGTTCATGCTCGGGAACGGCCGCTCCATCTTGATGGTGATGGTGTTGCCGTCGATCTCGTAGCAATCACACGAGCCTTGCGGGTCGGTGTAGCGGCCCTTGTAGGTCTGGCCGTTGAGGAAGTACTCGTTGGAGTACTCGGCGCCGTCCGGGAACTGCTTGCGGTCCATCGACATGTCGATGGCGGTCCCGAAGTCCTCAGCCGTGACCTCGGTGCCATCCTCGTAGCGGACCCCATCGCGGATCGTGAACGTCCACTCGGTGAAGTCCTCGTTGTGCTGACCGAGGTCGGTCGCGAGGTCAGGGACCAGCTCCATACCACCGATGTCAGCGTTGTAGCGGTACTGCGTCAGCTCCCGCGTCACCAGGCTGGTCAGGATCGAGCCCGTGTTGGTGTAGTAGGCCTCCGGGGGCATCATCGTGTTGAGGCCGGCGGCCGACAACACGGTGACCGTCCCGCCGCTCTGTGCGCCCTCGATCGGCGCAGCCGGCGGCTCGACGTTGGGATCCTGGGCCAGACCCGCCTCTCCGACGGTGGTCTGGTCGCCCTCGTCGGTATCGCTACTGCTGTCACTACCGCCACAGGCGGCGGCGGACAGCAGAGCCAGCGTCCCCACGGCCGCCATAGGTTTCTTCCACTTCATGTGGTCAACCCCTTTCGGATTGGTTGATCTGCTCGAACGGCGCCGTGTGGTCACCGGCGAGTCTTTGGGTCGAAGGCGTCTCGGAGTGAGTCGCCGAGGAGGTTGAGGGCGACGACCAGGACCATGATCCCGATCACGGGCGCCCACAAGAAGAGCGGATAGACCTCGAAGTGCGGAATGGCATCGAGGATCGTCTGCCCCCAGCTCGGCCGCTCTGTAAGCCCGATGCCGAGGAATGCGAGCCCGGCCTCAGCCGCCACGAAGGCCGGCAGCCCGAGAGAGAACGAAACGACGATCGGCGCGATCATGTTGGGCAAGAGCTCCTTGAACAAGATGCGTCGCGTCGGCACGCCGATCACACGAGCTGCCTGGATGAACTCCCGCTCGCGAAGAGACAGCACCTCACCACGGATCAGCCGCGCGAGATACATCCAGCTGAAGAACACCAGGATCAGGATCAGCGAGTAGAACTGCGCTTGGTCGAGCTTCGCGGCGTCGCTACCGAACCGGTTGATCAGGATCGGAGCCAGCGACAGCGCGCCCAGGATGAACGGGAAAGACAGGAAGAGGTCGAGGAAGAACGAGATGATCCGGTCGAGCCAGCCGCGGGAGAACCCAGCCAGCAGGCCGAACACGATGCCAAGGCTCGTCGCCCCGATCGCGGAGACGAACGCGACCTCCAGGGACGTACGCGCGCCGAAAAGCCACTCGGCCAGGTTGTCCTTGCCGGTCGATGGTGCGACGCCCAGCGGGTGGTCCCACGTAAAGCCGTGGTTAGGCGGGCCTTCGAGTCCATAGCCCGTGTCGAGCTCCAAGACGTCGCTCGGGTTTTCGACGATGCCTTCCTCGACCCCGAACGCGTTCGCGATCAGTGGGGCGAATAACGCGATGACGATAAAGAACAGCACGATCACTGACGAGATGACCGCAACCCAGTCGTGGCGCAGTCGCTCAAAAGCGATCTGCATCGGAGAACGGCCATGGATCTTGACGGCCTCGGGAGCGGCGGACACCTCGTCTGCGTGGCGCAGCGCTTCGTCCGCCGCGGTCGGGGGCAGCGTCATGGTCACCTCTCCTCGGGCCGCGTTCTGGGTGCCGCGGGCACCGGTGTCTTCCGATGCGCCGTGCGGGACTTTAGACGACCCGCTCGACAGGAACGGACTAGAGGAGGTAACGATCGTGAAACGCTTGCTGACCAGGCCGAGGCCGTTGTGTCACACCCCGGATGTGGTCTCGCCCGATTCCTCCGACTTCGCGTCGATCCCTGCCTCGCGTCGCTGCGCCGGCGTGATCGGATTGGGTGCTCCGGTCAGCGGATCGCCGCCGGAGGCCGTCTTCGGAAAGGCGATCACGTCCCGGATCGACTCGGTGCCGGCGAGCAGCGCGCAGAGCCGATCGAGACCCAGCGCGATGCCGCCGTGTGGAGGCGGGCCGTAGGCGAACGCATCAAGCAGGAAGCCGAACTGGCTCTCGGCTTGGCCCTCGCTCAAGCCGAGCACGTCGAAGACCCGCTGCTGCACGTCGGGCCGATGGATTCGGAGGCTGCCGCCGCCGAGCTCGGTGCCGTTGAGCACGATGTCGTAGGCCCGGCTGAGCGCATCTCCCGGCTGCTTCTCGAAGCCGTCGATCCACTCCTCCGTCGGGGCGGTGAACGGGTGGTGCACCGACGTCCACCCGTCGTCGGTCGCCTCGAACATCGGGGCCTCGACGACCCACACGAACTCCCACCGGGACTCGTCGATCAGGTTGCAGCGCTGACCGATCTCGAGTCGGGTGGCGGCGAGCAGGCCGAGCGCGTCGGAGCGCTTGCTGGCCGCGAAGAACACGCAATCGCCAGGGTTCGCTCCGACGTGCTCGGCCAGACCGGCGCGCTCGGTCTCCGAGAGGTTCTTGGCCACTGGGCCACCGAGCTCGCCGTCATCGCCGACGAGCACGTACGCCAGCCCCTTGGCGCCATGCGAGCGGGCCCACTCTTGCCACGCGTCGAGTTCGCGTCGGGCCTGCGAGGCACCGCCGGGCATGACGACCGCACCGACATGGAAGTCGTCGACGCCGTCGGGTGCTCTGAAGATCCGAAACGGCGTGTCCGCGAAGTACTCCGTGCAGTCGACCAACTCGCAGCCGAATCGGAGGTCCGGTCGGTCGATGCCGAAGCGCCGCATCGCCTCGGCATACGTCATCCGCGGGATCGGCGTCGTCACCTCGACGTCGAGCACCTCGCGCCACAGCCGCACGATGATCTGCTCGGTCAGGTCGAGCACGTCGTCGACATCGCAGAAGCTCCACTCGACGTCGAGCTGGGTAAACTCCGGCTGCCGATCGGCCCGGAAGTCCTCGTCTCGGAAGCAGCGCGCGATCTGGTAGTAGCGCTCCAGTCCGGCCACCATCAGCAACTGCTTGAACAGCTGCGGGGACTGCGGCAACGCGTACCACTTGCCCGGCTGCAGTCGCACCGGCACGACGAAGTCACGGGCGCCCTCGGGTGTCGAGCGCGTGAGGTACGGCGTCTCGATGTCGACGAAGTCGCGGTCGCTCATGACCTCGCGGATGATCCGGGTGACGTCGGCTCGCAGCCGCAGGTTGTGAGCCATCTCGGCGCGGCGCAGGTCGAGGTACCGATGCCGCAGCCGGACCTCTTCGTTGACCGGCGTCGTCTCGTACTCCTCGATCGGGAACGGCAGCGGCGCCGCCTCGCTGAGGATCTCGACCGTGTCGGCGATCACCTCGATCTGGCCGGTCGGCAGGTTGGGGTTCTCGTTTCCCTCGGGCCGACGGCGCACCGCGCCCACGACGCTCAGGCAAAACTCCGACCGCAACGGGTGCGCGACCTCCTCGTCGCGGATCACGACCTGGACGACACCGCTCGCGTCGCGCAGGTCGATGAAGGCCACTCCCCCGTGATCGCGCCGGCGCGCCACCCAACCGGCGAGGGTGACGCTGGTATCGACGTCGGTGGCACGCAGGATGCCGGCGTCATGGGTACGGATCACGGGTTGCGCTCCTTCGTGACGATGCGGGGTCGGAGGTCGACTGAGGGCGGCTGCCACGCGTCGGGATCGGCGTCGACCTGGTCGCCGGACCGGATGTCCTTGACCTCGTGGCCGCCAGTCGAGTCGGCGCCGGGCGGAAACCAGACGTACGGGATGCCGCGTCGGTCGGCATGGCGGATCTGCCGACCGTACTTCGCGGCCGCTGGCGCCACCTCGGTCGGGATCCCGCGGGCCCGCAGCCGCCGTGCCACGTCTCGGCTCACCGGCCGCGACGCGTCGTCGGGCACGGCGACGAGGACGCACGACGGAACACTGCGATCGGCGTCGAGCAGCCCCCTCGCAATCAACGGTGCCAGCAGTCGGGTGATGCCGAGCGAAATGCCGACGCCGGGATAGGTCGATCGGCCGTCGCTGGCCAGCGAGTCGTAGCGGCCGCCGGCGCAGATCGACAGCGAGCCGTGCTCCGTGGTGAATCCTTCGAATACCGTGCCGGTGTAGTAGTCGAGCCCACGGGCGATCGCGAGGTCGGCCACGACGGCGAACCGCTCGGAGCTGGCCGGTGCCGCCTCTTCGACGGCTCGGGCGAGCTCGTCGAGGCCGGTGTCGAGCAGGGGGTGGGTCACGCCGAGCTTGCGTACGTCGTCGACGAAGGACGGGTCGTCGCGGTTGATCTTGGCCAGGTCGAGGCACCGCTCGGCCCGATCGGCGTCGAGCCCGACCTCGAGCAGCGCTGACCGGACACCGTCGACGCCGATCTTGGCGAGTTTGTCGATCGCCCGGATGACCGGCACCGGGTCGTCGATGCCCAGGCCGCGGTAGAACCCCTCGATCAGCTTGCGATTGTTGACCCGCAGCGTGATCGGCGGCAAGGGCAGCCGACTGAGCGCCTCGGCTATGACGATCGTGACCTCGACGTCGGCGTCGAGGTGCAGCTCGTCGCGGCCGATGATGTCGATGTCGGCCTGCGTGAACTCGCGGTAGCGCCCTTCCTGCGGCCGCTCGCCCCGCCAGCAACGCTGGATCTGGTAGCGCCGCAGCGGGAAGCTCAGCTGGCCTTGGTGCTCGACGACATAGCGGGCCAGCGGCACCGTGAGGTCGAAGTGCAGCCCCAGTACGTTAGGCACCTCGAGACCGGCGTCGTCGGCGTCCGGGTCGGCGTGCAGGCGGCGCACGACGTACACCTCTTGTGAGGACTCGCCCTTGCGCATGAGCTCGTCGAGCGGCTCGACCGATCGGGTCTCGATCGAGGCGAAGCCGTGCAGCTCGAAGGTTTCCCGTACCGAATCGATGACGGCGAGCTCGGCGGCGCGCTGGCTGGGGAGGAACTCGGGAAATCCCGAGAGGGATGTCGGTTTTGCCATGGGGTCAGAGGCCTCGGGTCGGGCCGCTGCGCGCCTCGGTCAACTCGGCGAGGAAGGGGTTTGTCGCGCGTTCGCGGCCAATGGTCGTCTGGGGTCCGTGGCCGGGCAGCACGACGATGGGGTCGTCCAGCGGCAGCACCTTGTCGGTCAGGCTGCGCAGCATCGTCAGGTGGTCGCCGCCCGGCAGGTCGGTGCGTCCGATCGAACCGGCGAACAGCAGGTCGCCGGCGAACATGACTTCGGGCACGTCCTCGGGACCGTCGTACGCGGTGCGGAACGACACCGACCCCTCGGTATGGCCTGGGGTGTGATCGACGACGAACTCGATGCCGGCCAGGGTCAGCGTCGCGGCATCAGTGAGCTCGCGAACGTCGTCCGGCTCGGCGAACGAATAGTCGGAGCCGAGCAGCAGCCCCGCGGACTCCGGCGAGATGCCGGCCATCGGGTCGGTCAAGAGGTGTCGGTCATCCGGGTGCAGGTAGGCCGGCGACTCGTAGGCGCCCGCCACCGGCACGACACACCAGACGTGGTCGATGTGCCCGTGGGTCAGTAGGATGCTCACCGGCTTCAGCTTCTGCTCGCGGACGATCTCGGCGACGCCCTCGGACGCATCCTTGCCTGGGTCGATGACGACACACTCGGCACCAGACCCGGTCGCCACCACGTAGCAGTTGGTGGCCCACGGGCCGGCTGGGAACGCGGCGATCAACACGGGACCTGAGACTACGCGAGTACGGCGTAATGCTACGAATCGATTGCGATGCGACACGACGGGCGGTCGTGCTCCTAGACTTGCCGGTCGTGGTCACCAAGAAGGAACGCCGACGCCAACTGGCTCGCGAGCACTACCTGCGTCAGCAGGAGCGCCGAGCCGCCCGGAGCCGCCGCCGGCGGCGCGTCAACCTCGTGGTCGGAGTCATCGTCGTTTTGGCCATCGTCGTTGCCCTGGGATGGTTGCTCAAGACGAAGGTCTTCAACGATGACGAGTCGAGCGGCGCGCCCTCGGCCAGCTCGAGCGCCGTGGTGTCGATTGATCAAGGGGTGACGTGATGACCACCGAGAATCCTTGGGGCCGCGTCGACAGCGACGGCACCGTATACGTGAAGACTCGCGACGGCGAACGGGCCGTCGGACAATGGCCCGACGGCGATCCGGCCGAGGCGATGGCGCTGTTCACCCGACGGTACGAGGGGCTTCGTGTCGAGGTGGAGCTGCTGGACAAACGCGTACGCGGTGGGTCGCTGTCACCCGAGCAGGCCGAGTCGACCATCAAGATGGTGCGCGAGACGGTCGCGACGGCGGCCGCGGTCGGCGATCTCGACGGGCTACTCGATCAGCTCGACGCGCTCGGACCGGCGCTCGCCGAGCAGCGTGAGCAGCGCAAGGCGGCCAAGGCCGAACGCAGCGCCCACGCCAAGTCGGCCAAGGAGCACATCGTCGGCGAGGCCGAGCGGATCGCAGCGGGCACCGACTGGCGCGGCGGTGCCGACAAGCTGCGAGCGCTGCTCGACGAGTGGAAGGCCCTGCCCCGACTCGACAAGGCGACCGACGATCCGCTGTGGCACCGTTTTTCGAGCGCGCGTACGTCGTTTACCCGCAAGCGCAAGCAGCAGTTCGCCGAGCTCAACGAGCAGCGGCAGGCGGCCAAGCATGTCAAGCAGAAGCTGCTCGACGAGGCCGAGCGACTTGCCAAGTCGACCGACTGGGGTCCGACGTCGCGGGCGTTTCGCGACCTCATGCAGCAGTGGAAGGCGGCGGGTCCGGCTCCTCGGTCCGACGAGGAGCGGTTGTGGAAGGCGTTCCGGGCCGCGCAGGACACGTTCTTCGGCGCCCGCGACGAGGCCAACGCCGAGCTCGACAAGGAGTACGAGGCCAACGCTGAGGTCAAGCGGGCCATTCTGGACGAGGCCGAGAAGCTGCTGCCGGTCGACGACGCGGCGGCGGCCCGGTCGGCGTTCCGTCCGCTGTCGGAGCGCTGGGACGCCGCAGGCAAAGTGCCGCGGTCGCAGATGCGCGATCTCGAGGGCCGGATGCGGGCGGTCGACACCGCGATCCGCGAGGCTGAGGACACGCATTGGCAGCGGACCAACCCCGAGGCGCGGGCCCGGGCCGCCGACACGGTGGCGCAGCTGGAGTCGTTGCTGACCGATCTACGGGCCCAGCTCGACAAGGCGAAGTCGGCCGGCAACGACAAGAAGGTCCGGGAGGCCGAGCAGGCCATCGAGGCCCGCGAGGCCTGGCTCGTCGAGGCCCGAAAAGCCCTCGCCGACTTCTCCTAACCCCCGCCCATCCGCCGCCCGTGGTGCGCCCATCCGCCGCCCGTGGTGCGCCCATCCGCCGCCCGTCGTGCGCCCATCCGCCGCCCGTGGTGCGCCCATCCGCCGCCCGTGGTGCGCCCATCCGCCGCCCGTGGTGCGCCCATCCGCCGCCCGTGG
>Ga0190270_10000348_pt1 | contig 19547 bp, 25 predicted proteins | sample Popmic320T_FD_133748 | JGI IMG/M metagenome (GOLD analysis project Ga0190270, IMG submission 133748) | Populus adjacent soil microbial communities from riparian zone of Weber River, Utah, USA - 320 T | ecosystem: Environmental > Terrestrial > Soil > Riparian zone | place: USA: Utah | collected...
CTGCAGGAGCCCTACGCCACGCCGGAGGCGGTGCTGCGGCGGCATTCCGAGCGAAAACAGACTTAGTCCGCCGCTCCGAGCACCAACCGGCGGAACGCCTCCGCCTCGGTCACCACGAGCCTCACCGGCAGCGCCCTCGCCTGCTCCGCCAGCGCGCGCAGCCCACTCTCGCCCTTGAGCCGCGCCAGGTCCTTCTCGGTGGTCACCAGCGTGAGACCCTCGCGCCGGGCGCGGGCGATCAGGCCGTCCGCCTCCGCGCCGCTATAGCGGTGATGATCGGCAAACGCCTGCCGCGCCGCCACGTCGATGCCGGCCTCTGAGAGCGTGCCGAAAAACTTCTCCGGATCGCCGATCCCGGCGAAGGCGAGTACCTTGTGCGGCCGCAGCGCCGCGACCGCCTGCGCATCCGGCTCGAGGCGGCCGTGGAACAGCGGCAGGCCGGGCGCGGCCGCAATCACCGTGTCGGCGGCCGCCCCTTCGCCGATCACCAGCAGCGCGCCGGCGTGTTCCAGCTGCGCGGACAGCGGCGCGCGCAGCGGGCCGGCCGGGAACACGCAGCCGTTGCCGATGCCGCCGCGGCCATCGACCACCACGATGGACAGATCTTTTTTCAGCGAGGAATTCTGGAAGCCGTCGTCCATCACGATGACGTCCGCGCCGGCGGAGCGCGCGGCCTGCGCGCCCGCGACGCGGTCATGCGCGACGATGGTCGGCGCGACACGCACGAGCAGCAGCGGTTCGTCGCCGACGTCGACCGCGCCATGGGCCTGCGGATCGACCCGCACTGGGCCGGCGAGCCGTCCGCCATAGCCGCGGCTGAGCACGAAAGGCCGCTTGCCGGCCTGCTGCAGCAGTTGTGCCACCGCCATCGCGGCCGGCGTCTTGCCGGCGCCACCGGCGGTCAGATTGCCGATGCAGAGCACGGGAATACCCGCCGCCACGCCGGGCCGCGCCATCCGCCACGCCGCGACGGCGCCGTAGATCGCGCCGAGCTGCGCCAGCAGGCACCCGGCCAGCGCCCCCGGACGCCGCCAGAACGCCGGCTCACGCATTGTCCGCCCGCCGGTCGAGACGGAATTCCATCAGGTAGGGATCGAGCGCGGCGAGGGTGCGCTCCAGCGCGCCGGTCAGCGTGTCCATCGACTTCGCCGCCTTCTCGGTCACCGCCTTGCGCGCCTCGGTGTCCTTCAGCCAGGCGCCGATCCGAACCGCGAGCTTGCCGGCATCCGTCACCAGCTCCGCGCCACCCGCCTCGTCGAGCGCCGCGTAGATTTCGGCGAAGTTGGCGACGTGCGGGCCGTGCAGCACAGCGGCGCCGAGCTTGATGGCCTCGATCGGGTTCTGCCCGCCATGACTCACCAGCGAACCGCCGACGAACACGATCGGCGCAACGCGATAGAACAACCCGAGCTCGCCGAGCGTATCGGCGACGTAGATATCGGTCGATGCGCGCGGCAACTGGTCCTGGGAGCGCAACACGGCCGTCAAGCCCGCGACCTTGGCGATTTCGGCGATGCCCTGCCCGCGCTCGGGATGCCGCGGCGCGATGATGGTCAGCAATCCCGGAAAGCTGTGCTTGAGCCGGCGGTGCGCGTCGACGATTTCGGTCTCCTCGCCGGGATGCGTGGAGGCGGCCGTGATGACGGGACGGGTGCCCAGCACGTCCTGAAGCGCGGCGAGCTTGTCCGCATCGGCCGCGGGCGCCGGAACGTCCAGCTTGAGATTGCCGGTGGTGGAAATGCGTGGCGCGCCGAGCCCGGCGTAGCGGGCGCCGTCGTCGGTCGATTGCGCGAGGCAGAGATCGAACCGGCGCAGCAACGCGCCGACGGTGCGTGGGATCATCCGCCAGCGGTTGAAAGACCGCTCGGACAACCGCCCATTGATCAGGATCAGCGGCACGTTACGCTCGGACGCCGCCATGATCATCGAAGGCCACAGATCGGATTCGACAAACAATCCGAGGTCCGGCTTCCAGTGATCGAGAAAGCGCGCCGCGAACTGCGGCAGGTCAACGGGCGAAAACTGGTGGATGACGTCCGGCGGCAGGCGCTTCTCGGCGACGCCGGCCGACGTAACCGTGCCGGAAGTGACAAGCACGTTGAGATTTTGCGCGCGCACGCGCTCGATCAGCGGGAAGATGGCGTTCATCTCGCCGACGCTGGCGCCATGAAACCAGATCAGCCGGCCTGCGGGACGCGGAATGTTCGCCTCGCCGCGCCGCTCCGGCAAGCGAACCGCGTGCTCCTTGCCCTTCCGGAGCCGGTAGGACAGCACCATCGACGCCACCGGTGTGGCCGCGGACATCAGCAGCCGGTACGCGCGCAGCGTCAATGGCAATCGTTCAGCCACCCGTTCCGCCCTTGCCTGTGCCGTCGACGATCTGATACGCGCGCACCGTGGCCGCATTCAGGGAAGCTTCGACCTCATGGCGTGCGGCTTCAAGCGTAGCATCGTCGGCGTTGGGCGGCACGCGGATTGGCGTCCCGGCGACGCGAGCGCCTTTACTAAAGGGAAAATGGACGACGCTGCGATCCCAGTTGTCGAGTGCACGCCGCGGGCTGGTCGCGATGGCAAGCGGATAGATGGGGCGGCCCGACATGCTGGCCAGCTTGACGATGCCGGGACCGCACACGCGCGACACCTTGGGCACGTCGGCGGTGAGCGCGACGTTGTAGCCATCTTGAAGAGCCGTAAGCAGTTCCATGAACGCGGATGTACCGCCCTTGCGGTCGAAATCCTGCCCGTGCGTGCCGGAGCCGCGAATCACCTCGACGCCGAGCCACTGCGCCGCCACCGCGTTGAACGCGCCGTCGCGGTGATGCGAGATCAGCGTCTTGGCGCGGTGATCCTTCAGCTTGATGAACGGCATCAAGAAATGCTGGCCGTGCCACATCGCGACGATCACCGGCAGGTCCGGCTTGACGATCTGGTAGATGTCGGGCGGCTCCAACGCAAAACGGCTGGTCTTCCATATCAGACGCAGATACTCCGCCCCGACGACGCCGACCGCGGTCTGAAACCAGGGGGCGGTCGTCAACCGCCGGAGCGAAGGCTTCAACACGATCCGCAACTCCCGTCAGCGCGCCGGGCCGCTGCTGTCGGGATCGAGCAGGCGATGCAGGTGAACAATGAAATATCGCATCTGCGCGTTATCCACCGTGAGTTGCGCCTTGGCCTTCCAGGCCGCGTAAGCGGTCGCATAATTCGGATAGATACCGACGATATCGAGTTTCGACAGATCTTTGAACTCGCTCTTATCGATGCTGCTCAATTCGCCCCCGAACACCAGATGGGGCAGTTGCTTTTGCGGGACATTTGCAAGCATCGCAGTTTCCTTCCCCGATCTTCCCGGGCGTGTGTGAGCCTACGCGTTTAATGGGGCGGCCGCGAGCTATGCCGGCTGGTTTGAATGCGCGCGCATCAACTCGATGAGCGCTGCGTGCCGCTCGCGTCCGGCTGCCACCAGCACACCATGGGTGGGCTGCGGCCGATTGTAGCTCAACACCCGGCCGTCGAGCGTGGTCACGAGACCGCCGGCTTCGTGCACCAAAAGTTCGGCAGCCGCAAGGTCCCAATCGTGGGCGCTGCCGCCGGCGATCGCGCCATCAAGCTCGGCCTCCGCGACTCTCACCAGCCGTAGCGCCAGCGAATGCACGCGCGGCATGGCAACGAGCCCGGGATGACGGCCGGCGATCCAATCCTGCAGGCGCTTGGGGCCGGCGATGCGGGCGCCATCGAGACCCGAGCCAGCGCTGACCCGGATCGGAGTGCCGTTCCGCGTCGCACCGGCGCCCTGCGTGGCGACAAACAACTCATCCGTCGCCGGCGCTAACACCGCGGCCAGCACCGGCCGCCCGGCTTCGACCAGCGCGACGGAGATCGACCAGTCCTCGCGCCCGGCAATATAGGCACGCGTGCCGTCGATCGGGTCGACCACCCAGACGCGGCGCGCATCAAGCCGTGCCGGGTCGTTCTCGCTCTCTTCCGAGAGCCAGCCGTCGCCCTCAACCGGCAACCGCTCGCGCAGCAGATCGTTGACCGCGATGTCCGCCTCGGAAACCGGCGAGTCGCCCGTCCCCTTGGTCCAGCTCTTCAAGGTGCCGCGAAAAAACTTCAGCGCGATCGCGCCGCCGTCCCGCACCGCCGCGACGAGGCGCTCACGGTCGGCGGCCCACGCGGGCTCAGACGCCTGCAATGGTCAGGCCCTCCACCCGCAACGTCGGTGCATTGGTGCCGTAGCAGAATTGAAGATCGTTCGCCGGTTGTAGCGTCCGGAACATCTCCAGCATGTGACCGGCGATGGTGACTTCGCTGACAGCGTAAGTGCGCTCGCCGTTCTCGATCCAGAACCCGGCGGCGCCGCGGCTGTAGTCGCCGGTGATGATGCTGGCACCCGAGCCGATCAGGTCGGTGACGTAGAAACCGTCCGCAATGTCCTTGATCAATTCGGCCGGAGTCTGGATCCCAGGCTCAAGATGCAGATTGGTCGGCCCGGGCGATGGCGTCGAAGACGCACCACGGTGTGCATGACCGGTGGTCTCGAGCCCCAGTTCGCGCGCCGTTGCGCAATCGAGCAGCCAGGTCGTCAGCACGCCGTCATCGATCAGCGCCCTGCGCTGGCCGGCCACACCCTCGGCGTCAAACGGCTGCGAACGCAAACCGCGCCGCCGCAGCGGATCGTCGATCACATTGACGCCCGGCGCAAACAGCCGCTCGCCGAGCTTGTCCCTCAGGAAGCTGGTCTTGCGCGCAATCGCGCTGCCGTTGATGGCGCCGGAGAGATGCCCGACCAGGGAGCTCGAAATGCGGCGGTCGAACACCACCGGCACCTTGCAGGTTGGAGGCTTGCGCGGATTGAGCCGCTCCACGGCACGCTGACCGGCGTTGCGCCCGATTTTCTCCGGCGCGTCGAGATCGGACGAATGCAGTGCCGACGAATAGTCGTAGTCGCGCTCCATACCTGTGCCTTCGCCGGCGATCGCGGTCATCGATACGCCGTGACGCGAGCCGAGATAGGCGCCGGAAAAGCCGTGACTGGTCATCAGCACCATGCCGCCAATGCCGGCGGAGGCAGAGGCGCCACCCGACTTGGTGACGCCCTTCACCGCCAGGCCCGCCTGTTCCGCGCGGCGCGCCATCGTTTCAAGCCCAGCCACGTCCGGCAGCGTGGGATCGAGCAAATCGAGGTCGGGAAATTTCCGTGCCAGCAGCGTGGCATCTGCCAACCCGGCGAACGGATCGTCCGGCGCGACGCGGGCCATCGCCACGGCGCGCTCCGCCAGCGCGGCGATGCCATCGCCCGAGATGTCATTGGTCGAAACCACCGCCTGACGTTTGCCGACCAGCGCGCGCAGGCCCATGTCGTTGCTTTCGGATCGCTCGGACTCCTCAACCGCGCCGTCGCGGACTTCGATGGATGACGAGACGCCGCGCATCGCCACCGCGTCGGCGGCGTCAGCCCCGGCTGTGCGTGCAGCCTTCACCAGTCGCTCGGCAAGCGTGGTCAGGGCGGACTGGTCGAACAGGGAATCCATTTGCGGGAACTCAGGTTTAGGGGGCGGGTCGGCGGCTGACAAGCGTCAGATAATGCAGATTCCGTCTGGCTTTAAGCCCTATCGCTACAAATCATTCGAAGCAGGCAACATCTCGTCAATCATGATCGCGATCGAGGCCTGTGTTAGCGGCGATTAACCAGGACCTTTAAGCCGATTCCGACCTCCGCGCGGCATGATCGCGGCACGACCGGACATAAAAGTTCGGCGGGGAGAGTTTGAGGCGTCAGATGAGTGTTGGGGCCCCGTTCGGGTCGAGCCGCGCGCTGCGGCTCGACCCCTTCGCCCTGCCCGTGCGCTATGCGGCGCGCGATGGCGGCGCGGACGGACAAATCCGGCAGGTCGAGCTGGACCGCGATCGCGTCGTGCTGCGGCGCACCGTGCGCGGCATCCGCATGAACGTCGGGGTTCCGGTCGCCGAGTTTCGCGGCGTCAGCATGCGCGTGCTGCCCGCCGAGGGCGAGGAGCCGGCCGCGACCGCCGTGATGCTTGAGCACCGCGACAACGGCCTCTCGGTGCCGCTGTTCATGGCGAGCGACGGCAGCGACCTGATGGCGGAATGGAAATCCTGGGGCCGCGTGCTCGGACTGCCGCTGCTGGTGGTCGAGGGCGACGGCTCGTTGCGCGACGCATTCCAGAGGATGGGCAGCGTCGCGGTGGGCGCACCCTCGCCGCGCCGCCGGCGCCGCGGCGCCGTCAAATGGCGGCGGCCGCGCTTCCTGATGCGGCGCAAGGCGGGCCGGCCGTCGAGCGAGCCGCAGATCTATCGGGAGCGCGAGATCATCGCCCGCAACTAGTTTGCTTCAGCAGACCAGTTGATCCTTTCCGAAAGCCGGTACCCACTTTTCGGGATCATGCTCTTAGAATGCGCGCTGGACCGTCGCGTCCAGGATCAGCGCAGCAAACAAGATCAGCCCGGCATCGCGGTTCGACTTGAACAGCCGCAGGCACAGTGCCGGATCGCCGATATCGATGGTGTGAATCTGCCACGCGAGATGCAGCGCGAACGCGATCAATCCGATCGCGAACACGGCGCCCGCTCCCGCGGTCAACCCCGCAAGGCCGATCAGCAGCACCGCCATGATCGAGAACAACGCGAGCGCCGGCCTGGTGCGTTCGCCGAACAGCAGCGCCGTTGACTTCAGACCGACAAGCGCATCGTCCTCGCTGTCCTGGTGGGCGTAGATCGTGTCGTAGTGGATCACCCAGGCGATCGAGCCCGCATAGAGCAGGACAGCCGGCCAACCGAGCCGGCCGAACACTGCCGACCATCCCATCAACGCGCCCCAGGAAAACGCCAGGCCAAGGAAAATCTGCGGCCAGTAGGTCACGCGCTTCATCAGCGGATAGATCGCGACGACGGCGAGCGAGGCGATGCCAAGCATGATCGTGAAGCCGTTGAACTGCAGCAGCACCAGCAGCCCGACAAGCGCCTGCGCCACCAGGAACACGACCGCCGCCTTGACGCTCACCTGGCCCGAGGGAATCGGCCGCGACCGCGTGCGCTCGACCTGCGCGTCGATGTCGCGATCCAACAGGTCGTTCCAGGTGCAGCCCGCACCGCGCATCACAACGGCGCCGATCAGGAACAGCAGCACGTGCCAGGGATCGGGTCCCCATTTGCCGGCGGGAATGGCGGCGAGCGCCGCCGACCACCAGCACGGCAGCAGCAGCAGCCACCATCCGATCGGGCGGTCGAGCCGCGTCAGCCGCAGGTACGGCCGCATCCAGGCCGGCGCGCTGGTGTCGACCCAGTTTCCGGTCGCATCGGCGACGCGTCCGGCCGTGGCGCTCATCTCAGGTCATCGCGCCAGCGGACTGCCGGTGAGCGTATCGAACGTGCCGCGCCCCGGCTTCGGCTTCTCGTCCGGCAGGATCGGCCCGCCGAGCGCATCGCTCAAGCTCGGGCCCGAGGGCCCCGGCCCCGCGGTGCAGACTTGCTTGCGGATCTGCATCGACCGGGCGTGCTGGCCCCGCACGTGCTTGATCGCATCGGGCGGCACGCCGCAGACCTTCTGATTGGTCTCCAGAAACTTCACCATCCTGCCTTCCGAGCCGACGAACTTGTTGAACAGCGCGCAGATCTCTTCACGCGCCGCCTTGCGGTCGCTGGCGGCCTTGATGGCGCCGCCATCCTTCTCGGCCTGATCGCGGATCGGAGGGAATTCCAGGCAAACGGGCGGGGGCTGTGCGCCCGGCGGCGGCGGGCCGGCGCGCGGCCCTCCCGGCGAGAAGGAGCCACCGGTGGCGGGCAACGGGCTCGACTGGCCTGGATTGGGGAACGGGCTGGCCTGCTGCTGCCCCTGTCCGGGCGGAGGAAATGGGGTGGATTGCTGCTGCTGTTGCTGCCCCGACGCCGGTGGCGGCGGAAACGGGTTGGATTGCGCTGCCGGAGCGCTCTGTCCGGGTGGCGGCGGGAACTGCGCCGCAACCTCGGAAAGGCCGGCGAGGGTCAGCGCTGACAGCAATGCCATTGCGCGCAAAAGCGTCATGATCCTCGGGCTCCCGGCCGATTCAGCCATATCATACCCACTCCAACCGCCAAAATTCGACATTTGCGCGGCGGGTGAATGACCGTGATGACGCAGCTTGGCGAGCCGGCCGACCCCTGGCGCCGGTCGGCCCGGAGGGGTAAAGCGGCCCGGCCGAATGCAGGCCATTATCGGGTATCCGCGGGTGAGCCGATACGATTTCAAAAGTCCTCGCGTTCACGTCGAGGAGCGTCTCTCAGCCGGGGCCACGATCGCTCCCGGCAAGAAGCAGGCGCACTACTTGCGAAACGTGCTGCGGCTCAAGTCCGACGGCACGGTTCTGCTGTTCAATGGCCGCGACGGCGAATGGCGGGCGGCGCTGGCCGTCACCGGCAAAGCGATCAAGCTCGCGGTGCAGGAGCAGGTCCGTCCCCAGAGTCCAGCCGCCGACCTGCATTGCCTGTTTGCGCCGCTCAAGCACGAACGGCTCGACTACATGGTGCAGAAGGCCGTCGAGATGGGCGTGTCGCGGCTGCAGCCGGTGATCACGCAGCACACCCAGGTCGCCCGCGTCAATCTCGAGCGGATGCAGGCCAATGCGGTCGAAGCGGCCGAGCAGTGCAGCATCCTTGCGATTCCCGAAGTTGCCGCGCCACTCACGTTCGCAAGGATGCTGGCAGCCCGAAAGCCGGACCGTCTGCTGGTGTTCTGCGACGAGGACGCCGAGGTGACCAACCCGGTTACCGCGCTCGCGCGCGCGCGAGCCGCGCCGAGCGCCATGTTGCCGCTGGTGATGGGCGCCGACGCGACCAGGGCCGAGTCGCTGGCGATCCTGACCGGACCCGAAGGCGGATTTTCCGAGGATGAGCGCGCCGCGCTGCTGAAGCAGCCGAACATCGTGCGGCTATCGCTCGGCCCGCGAATTCTTCGCGCCGACACGGCGGCCGTGGCGGCGCTTGCCTTGGTCCAGGCTGTGCTGGGCGATTGGAAATAGCGCGTGATCCCGAAAAATAGAAACCGGTGTCGGATAAGATCACGCGCCACTTCGGAATATCAGCGCGCGGACGGCGGCAACGCCGGACGCAGCACCAAGGCCAGCGGCAGCGTGATCAGGCACATCCCGGCAACAGCCATCAGCACGACCGGCACGTTCACGGCGTCGCCCAGCAGTCCGTAGATCGCCGGCGCGGCGGCGCCTGCGCCGATCGTCCCGGTATAGAAGACGCTGAACGCGCGCGCCCGCCGCGCCGGCTCCACCAATTCCGGCACCGAGCCGTACAGCACCGACGAGGTGCCGTTCAGCGCGATACCGATCACGGGAAGCAGCAGCATCGCGAATTCGAGCGGCAGCGGCAGCAGCGCGAGGATGCCAAGAGTGGTGAGGCCTTCGGTCAGGCAGACCGTCGCGATCACGCCGATGCGCGCGCCGATGAAGGCGCAGACCAGCTTGCCAGCCGCCCCGCCGGCAAACACCAGCGTGAGCGCCAGACCTATGGTTGGCAGGCTCGCGCCCTTCGCCAGCAACACGAACGGCAGGAACGTCAGGAAGACCATGCGCGTGGCGCTGTCGACCATGCCGATGGCCAGCAGCACGGGAAAGCCGTAGCCGACAGCGGATCGGCCACCATCAACGGAGGCCGGGGCGTTCTCCTCCAACGGCGCCGCGGCTTCTTCGGGAAAGCGCGGCGTCAGAACAATGATGGCCACGGCAGCCACCAAGCCGATCCCGCCCAGGATCGCGAGCGTCGGCTGCCAAGGCAGCACGACCAGCATGATCGACGCAAGCGCCGGCAGGGTCATCTTTCCGATGTCGCCGGCGAAATTGTAGGCGCCGAGCGCTTTCATCGAGCGCGGGCCGGCGAAGGCGCGAGCCACCAGCGCCGAAGCCAGCGGATGCTGCACGCTCGCTCCCGCGCCGCCGATCAGCAGCGCAATCACCAGCGTCACGAACCCGACGCTGGCGCCGGCGAGCAGGTAGGCAAGGCCGGCGAGCGCGGTGCCCGCGGCCAGCACCAGCGGCACTCCGAGCCGCTCGGACAGCAGCCCCGACGGAATCTGCAGCGCCGCCATGGTGCCCGCGTAGCAGGTGCGCAGCAGACCGAGCGCGGCGTAGCCCAGGCCGAATTCCGCCTGCCAGATCGGCAGCATCACGTAGATGAGGTCGGTGTAGCCGTCATGCAGCGCATGTGCGCCGCCGGCGACGCCGATGGCGCGGCGCTCCTCGGCCTTGGTGGCCGTGGCTGCGGATGACTCGGATACATGCGGAGCAGCGACGCTCATACGCGAATCCTATGCCTTGCGGCGCTCGACGAAGGCCACGCTGACGAAGGAGATCACCGGCTCGCCCTTCTGATTGATGCCCGTATTGCGCAGCGTGATTAGACCCCACTCAGGCCGGCTGTTGGAAGCCCGCGCCTCGACGATCTCCATCGCATAGTGGATGGTGTCGCCCACATAGACCGGCCTGAGCCACTTCAGCTCGCGAAACCCCGGCGACGGGCCAAGCTGCGCGACCGGCTCACCACGGTCGCGGCGCGCCTCGTCGTCCCGGCGCTGATGCTCCACCATCAGCCGCATCCAGACCGAAGCGGTATGCCAGCCCGAGGCGCAGAGCGCGCCGAACGGGGAGCGCGCCGCGGCGGCTTCGTCGACATGGAAGGCCTGCGGGTCGAAACGGCCGGCATACGCCTTGATCGCTTCGGCCGTGAAGGTGTGATGACCAAGCTCGGCGCGCTCGCCGATTGCGATATCCTCGAAGAACTTCATGCCGGCCGCGCTTCGTCGCCGCGCCGGCCCATCATCAGCGATGTGGTGAGCGTCACAGCCGGCTTGCCGGCCTGGTTGAACAATTCGAAAATGAATTTCACGAAGCCCATGTCGGTCCGGCTTCTCGATGCGCGGGTCTCGAGCACCGTGGACCGCAGGGTCAGATCGTCGCCCGGCCGTATCGGCACCAGCCATTTGACCTCGTCGACGCCGGGCGCACCCATCGACGCCGAGTTGAGCACGAAGCTGTCGATGCACATTCGCATCACGATGCCGCAGGCGTGCCAGCCCGACGCGCTGAGGCCGCCAAGCAGCGTTTCACGGGCGGCGGCTTCGTCGAGGTGCATCGGCTGGGGATCGAACTCGGCGGCGAAGCCGACGATCTCCTCGCGGGTGATGCGACGCGGCCCGTGCTCGAACACGCGGCCGGGCTTGAAGTCTTCCCAGTAGAGCTTGGACACGAGAACTCCGCTTTCGACAACCGATCCGTAGAGACGCGACGCCGAGCGGTCAACCGTATCTTTCATCGCTCTTCCGAGGGCGAATGGCGTGCACTAGACTGCGCCATTCCATCCACCAAACCGAAACCTGAGCGAGGTTCGAAGGCGGCCCAAGGCAACCTCGACCGCGAGACCGTCGAAGGATTTGGGCGTGAATGGGCGACCTTTCGGCAGGGCGAAGAGCTTTCAGCGAACGAGCGCGCCAAGATATTCGAGGGCTATTTCGGGATCTTCCCATGGCAGGCGCTGCCGCAACACGCCATTGGGCTCGATGTCGGATGCGGCAGCGGACGATGGGCCGTGCTGGTTGCGCCCCGCGTGAAGCATCTGCACGTCCTAGACGCCAGCCCTCTGGCACTGGAAACGGCGAGACAAAATTTGGCGGGCACCCCGAACGTGAGCTTTCATCTCGCCGGCGTTGATTCCATACCGCTGCCGGACGCCAGCCTCGACTTCGCGTTCTCGCTGGGCGTGCTGCATCATGTGCCCGACACCGCCGCGGCGATCCACGACGTCGCACGCAAGCTCAAGCATGGCGCGCCGCTGCTGATCTACCTCTACTATGCCTTCGACAATCGGCCGCGCTGGTTTCGCGCGATCTGGCATGTCAGTGCATGGGTGCGGGTCGTGGTGAGCCGCTTGCCGCATGCCCTGCGCCTTGCGGCAAGCCAGTTCATTGCCGCAACCGTATACTGGCCCCTGGCGCGCGTCGCGCGAAGGCTCGAAACCGCCGGCCGGCTGCCGGGATCCTGGCCACTCGCCTATTATCGCGACAAGTCTTTCTACGTGATGCGCACGGATGCGTTCGATCGCTTTTGCACCCGGCTGGAACAGCGATTTACGCGAGCTCAAATCGAAGCCATGCTCGGCTCGGCGGGATTCGTCGATGTCCGGTTTTCCCAGTCCGAGCCCTACTGGTGCGCGGTTGCCACCAAAAAATGACGAACTCCCTGGTGCCCCAATTCAGACGCGAATAGATTCTCCATTGCCTTGACCGCCCGCGATTCCGCCGGAAGGAGATTTTTCAATGTTGAATTTCAGCGACCTGTTCCAGTGGGAGCGTTTCATCACGCCTTCGATCATCAAGCTGTTCTACTGGCTGGCGCTCGGCATCACGGTGCTGATCGGACTGACCGGGGTCGTGTCGGCGCTGGGGACCATGGTCGCCAGCCCCGGCGTCGGTTTCGTCATGCTGCTGGCGAGTCTTCTTGGCGTGGTGGTCGGCGTTATTTTCGCGCGGATCGCGGCCGAGTTCATCCTGATCGTTTTCCGCATCAACGAGCACCTCGGCGCCATCCGCAACCGCGGCGATTTTTGAGGTATGAGCCGGGCGTTCGTCAAAGAGCCGGATGGCGGAGAACCGCCCGAGCCACTCCCCGACCGCCCGATCTCGCCGCATCCGAATTTGGTGACGCCTGAAGGACTGAGAGCGATCGACGATCGGCTTGAGGAATTGCGGCAACGACTTGCCGCCGGGCAAGCTGCGGGCGACCGCGCCGCGCTCGCGCAAATCGCGCGCGATGCACGCTACTGGGCCGCACGGCGCGCGAGCGCGCAAGTGGTCGCTCCGCGCGACAATCCATCCGAGGTCGCGTTCGGCGCGACGGTGACGTTGTTGCGCGACGACGGGCGGCGGCAAACCTATCGCATCGTTGGCGAGGACGAGGGCGATCCCCCGCGCGGCGCGCTGTCATACGTCTCGCCGCTTGCGCGGGCGCTGATCGGCAAGTGCGTCGGCGACGTGGCGCGCTCGGGCATGCCGAGGTGGAGATCGTCGAGATCAAATGACGCGGCGGAGGCTAGGTCGCGCGCTCATAAATCGCGACCGTTGGCATTCGCTGATCGATGTCCGCTTAGCCCCTTCAAGCGGCGAAAAGCGAACATGCCGGGAGGTCCGAGTCATGCCATGAACCGACATGCTGCCCCCGCTACTCAATCACCTCATCGGCGCGCGTGAGCATCGTTGGAGGTACAGTGAGGCCGATCGTCTTTGCGGCCTTGAGATTGACGACCAGGTCAAAAACCGTCGGTTGCATCACCGGCAGGTCAGCAGGCTTCGCACCCTTGAGAATTCGGCCTGCGCAGAGGCCGGATTGGCGGTATTGATCTCTTGTGCTGGCGCCGTAACTCAACAAGCCACCATCCAACGCGAATTCGCGCCGGTCATAGATCGTGGGAATGGCATGCCGCGCCGCGAGCGCCGCGAGCCGTTCGCGGTTGGTGAAAAACACCGGAGCGTTCATCACCAGCAGGCCGCCGATGCGCTGCTGTGCGAGCGCGGCAAAGGCGGGCTCAAAATTCACGCTCCGAAGCGATGCGGCCCGGCTCGACCTGCTGGCCCGGCCGAGCGGCAGCCTGCACTTCCAACACGGTCGGCTCTGCACTCGGATGGCTCGGACTGACGAACAACGCGAGCTTGGTCGAAGGCGGAATCAGTTCGCGCAGCAGCTCCAACCGTTTTGGCCATAGCGCGGCCGTCATGTTCGAAATGCCGGTAGCGTTGCCGCCGGGCCGGTTCACGCTGGCGACGAGGCCGTCCGTGACCGGATCGCCGCCGACAGCAAAGACGACCGGGATGGACGAGACGGCGTTTCTGACGATCTTCACCTCACCGTCTCCGCCACCCACGAAAACGACCGAAACCCGTTGGCGTACCAGCTCGGCTGCGAATGCAGCCGCCTGATCGGTGCGGCCTTCCGCCCAGCGATATTCGATCGCCACGTTCTGGCCTTCGACGTAACCGGTCTCCGCCAACTCCTGCCGGAACCGACCAGATGGGCATCCGATGCGAGCGCTCTCGCGCTGATGAAGCCGACAACCGGCATCGGCTCCTGCGCTCGCGCGACGAGCGGCCAAGCGGAACACGCCGCCGTGCCGCCGAGCAGACCGATGAACTCCCGCCGCCTCATGTCCGCCCCAGACACTCACGCCAAGGGCATCGTACCGGTGAAACCTCTAGGTCGCAAAGCGGAAGTGCATGACGTCGCCGTCGGCGACCACGTAGTCCTTGCCCTCCAGGCGTAATTTTCCGCTGTCGCGCGCGCCGGCCTCGCCGCCGAGTTTCACGTAGTCGTCGTAACCGATGGTCTCAGCGCGAATGAAGCCGCGCTCAAAATCGGTGTGGATCGCGCCGGCCGCCTGCGGCGCCTTGGTGCCCTGGGTAATGGTCCACGCGCGCGCCTCTTTGGGCCCCGCGGTGAAGTAAGTCACAAGATGAAGCAGCGCGTAGCCGGCGCGGATCAGGCGATCCAGGCCCGCTTCCTTCAAGCCGACGGCCTCCAGGTATTCCTTGCGCTCGCCCGGCGACAGCGTGGCGATCTCCGATTCGATCTTGGCCGAGATGACAACGCAAACAGCGCCTTCCGCTTTCGCACGCTCCTCGACCTTGCGCGAGAAGTCGTTGCCGGCGGCCGCGGAGGCCTCGTCGACGTTGCACGCGTAAAGCACGGGCGCCGAGGTGAGCAGGCCGAGCGAATGGAACAGCTTTTCCTCGTCCGACTTGCGCTCGACCAGCCGCGCGGGCTTGCCCTCGCGCAGCAAGACCAGCGAGCGCTGGACCAGATCCAGCATCGCCTTCGCCTCCTTGGCGTCCTCGCCGCTGCCCTTCGCCTTCTTCTCGAGGTTGTCGACGCGCCTTTCCAGGCTGTCGAGATCGGCGAGCATCAGCTCGGTCTCGATCGTGTCGATGTCGGCGATCGGGTCGATCTTGCCTTCGACGTGCGTGACGTCTGGATCGACGAAGCAGCGCACCACGTGCACGATGGCGGCCACCTCGCGAATGGTGGCGAGGAACTGATTGCCGAGACCCTCGCCCTTCGACGCGCCGCGGACCAGCCCGGCGATATCGACGAAGATGATGCGCGTCGGAATGATCTTTTCCGATTCCGCGATGGCCGAGAGCTTTTCAAGCCGCGAGTCGGGCACGGCGATCTCGCCGACGTTCGGCTCGATGGTGCAGAACGGATAGTTCGCTGCCTGCGCCGCCGCGGTCTGCGTCAATGCATTGAAGAGTGTCGATTTGCCGACGTTGGGCAGACCGACGATGCCGCATTTGAAGCCCATTTTCTTCTCACGTTCCTTGCTGGCATTGCGGTTCAGTCCGCGGGCTTCTCATCGGGCGTGCCGAAACCCTTGGCGGCCATGGCGAGATGCACCTTGTTCTGGAACGAAGCGTCCTGCGCGCGCGCGAGCAGCTCCGCATTGTCGGCTATAACGTCGGTCAACGTGTCGACCCAGCCGCGCTCGCTCTTGGCGAAATCGCTGAGCACATAAGGATGCACCAGCTCCTTGGCTCCGGGATGACCGATGCCGATCCGCACGCGGCGGTAGTCGTTGCCGACGTGGCTGGTGATCGAGCGCAACCCGTTGTGCCCGGCGACGCCGCCGCCGGTCTTCACGCGGACCTTGCCCGGAGGAAGATCCAGCTCATCGTGGAACACGACCGAAGAAGACAGCGGAATTTTGTAGAAGTTCGCTACTTCCGCCACCGCGCGGCCGGATTCGTTCATGAATGTTCCCGGCAGGAGCAGCGTGACACGCTCGCCGCCGAGTGCGCCTTCCGCCGTAACCCCTTGAAAACGCTTGCGCCACGGCCCGAGGCCGTGGCGCTTGGCGATGGCTTGGACGATCACGAAGCCGACGTTGTGGCGATGGCCAGCGTAGCTCGCGCCGGGATTCCCAAGCCCGACGAAAAGCACCATGGCTCACCGCCCGCGCGCCGCCTCACTTCTTCGGCGGCGGCGCGGCAGCGCCCGCGGCAGGCGCAGCGCCGCCCGCAGCCGGCGCCGCACCCGCGGCAGGAGCCGCGCCAGGCGCAGCACCCGGGACCGCAGCCCCTTCCGCGCCCGGCGCCACACCGGCCTCCGCGGCGGCGGCGGCGGCGGCAGCAGCCGCAGCAGCCGCTTCCTTGGCGGCCCGCATTTCTTCGGCGTAGCCCGACGGCGGCACGATGGTGATCAGCGTCAGATCGATGCGCGACGCCGCCTTCACGCCCTCCGGCAGCGTGATGTCGCTGAGATGCTTGGAATAGTTGATCTCCAGCTCGGCGATATCGACCTCGATCGCCTCGGGGATCGCCTCCGGCTTCACCATCACCGGGATCGAGTGGGTGACGATGTTGACGGTGCCGCCGCGCTTGACGCCCGGCGCCTGATCAGCGTTCAGAACCCTCACGGGAACGTTGACCCGGATCACCGCGCCCTCGCCGATGCGCATGAAATCGACGTGCAGCGGGTTGTCGCGAACCGCGTCGAGCTGGAAGTCGCGCGGGATGACGCGCTGCTTCGCGCCGTCGACCTCGATGTCATAGACCGTGGTCAGAAACCGCCCGGCATAGATCTTCTGCCGCAGGTCGGCGTATTCGAGGGAGACGGGTTGCGGGGGCTTGTTGTCGCCGTAGATGACGCCGGGCACGCGGCCCGCGCGACGCTCCGACCGGGCGGCCCCCTTGCCTGCCTTCGGACGCGCCGTCGCCTTGATTTCCTTGACGGTGGCCATAGCTATCCTCTTGAAACTGAACGGTAAATTTCGATTGACGCCGCGGCAGCCTCCAGGGGTGCTGGAGCCGCAGGCCGCGGGCTTATAGCCCCGACAAGCCCGGAACACAAGGAATTCGGGCCTGTTCGGCCCCGACGTCGGGCCTGTTCCGCGCCTATTCGGCTTTTCCGAGTTTCTGTTCCAGCGTGGCGATCCGCGCCTTCAGCGCCTCGTTCTCCTCGCGGGCGAGGCGCGCCATGTCCTTGACCGCCTCGAACTCCTCCCGCTTGACCACGTCGAGGTCGTTGAGGATGCGCTCGGCCTGGGTGCGGAACAGCGTGTCGAACTCGCGCCGCACGCCCGAGGCGACGCCGGCGGCGTCGTTCATCAGCCGCGCGACCTCGTCGAAAAACCGGTTGGTGGTCTGTGCCATGGCCGTCTCCCGCAACTCGAACGTCAGGGAGAATGGCGCTGCAAGCCGCGCGCCGCAAGGCCGCACTCTGCCAGAATCTTGTTCCGAAGAATCTTGTCCCGAATCTGCTAGAGGTCGCCGATGCCCCTCTTCGCCCTGCCGTTTCCCGCCATCGACCCGGTGCTGATCTCGATCGGCCCGTTCATGATCCGCTGGTACGCGCTCGCCTACATCTTCGGCATCCTGCTCGGCTGGCTGTACGCCCGCGCCATCATCCGCAACGAACGGCTGTGGGGCGGAGCAGCGCCGATGAGCGTCACCGACTTCGACGACTTCGTGCTCTGGGTCACGCTCGGCATCATCCTCGGCGGCCGGCTCGGCTACGTGCTGTTCTACAATCCGGCGCACTTCGCGGAGCACCCACTGGAGATCTTCCAGCTCTGGCATGGCGGCATGTCGTTCCACGGCGGCTTCGCCGGCTGCGTGGCGGCCGTCATGCTGTTCGCCTGGCGGCGCGGCATCCCGATCCTGTCGCTGGGTGATTTGACTTGTGCGGTCGCGCCGATCGGCCTGCTGCTCGGCCGGCTCGCCAACTTCATCAACGGCGAGCTGTGGGGCCGCGCCAGCGACGTGCCGTGGGCGATGGTGTTCCCCGGCGCCGGCGCAATGCCGCGCCATCCGAGCCAACTCTACGAGGCGGCGCTCGAAGGCGCGGTGCTGCTTGCAGTGCTCGCAGTCATGGTGCGCGCCGGAGCACTGCAGCGCCCGGGGCTGATCCTCGGCGCGTTCTCGCTCGGCTACGGCCTCGCGCGCAGCTTCTGCGAGCTGTTCCGCGAGCCCGATGCGCAGCTCGGCTTCCTGTGGGGCGGCATGACCATGGGCATGCTGCTGTCGGTGCCGCTGATGATCGCAGGGGTGGTGTTGATAGGGGTGGCGATGCGACGGCCGATGCTGCGGCAGGGGTGACGTCCGCTTCGCTGCCGGAGTTCTGCACCCTGTGGTCGCTTTGCCCGGCATTCGTTGGAACTTAAAGAATGTCTCCCGCGTTCCGGGCAGGGCTGACGATGTGCCCACTCAAGCGTTGGAGGCGATCAATGGCTGACGGTGGCGGCGGTGCGAGCGGGGTCTTGGGCGTCCTGGTGGGCGCCATTCTCGTGGTCTTTGTTGGGGCGGCGGTGTTGATGGCGACCGGAAACCTGGGCGGCAGCAAAGGTCCGAGCCTCACCATCCAAATGCCGAAGTAACCCAACACACAATTCTTCACATACAATTCTTTGGAGACAACAATGAACGGCGTCATCTATCTCATCGGACTGATCGTGGTCATCATGGCCGTGCTCTCCCTCGTCGGCCTGCGTTGAGGGGAGAAGAGACATGGCACAGCCCATTCCTGGCGTCGCATCGGCCGTTCGCGCCCCATACCTCGATTGGGGTCCGGTGCTCGGAGGCGCCGTCGGAGCGGCGGCCCTCTCGTTCTTGTTCCTGACATTCGGAGGCGCAATCGGCCTTTCGATCACGTCGCCCTGGCCCAATACCGGGGTATCGGCGGTGACAGTCGCCATCGTGGTCGGGCTGTGGATGGCAATCGTGCAGATCATCAGCTTCGCCGCCGGCGGTTATCTCGCCGGGCGGCTCCGCGCGTCGTGGGTCGACTCCACCCTGGTTGAGCATCAATTCCGGGATGGCGCTCATGGCTTCATGGTTTGGGCGACCGGCGTCGTGATGGGCGCGCTGATTCTGGGTATGACCGGTGCCGGCGCTCTTGGCACGCTGGCACAGTCGGGCTCGCTGGTGGCCGCGGGTGCGGCGTCCGGTGTCGCGGCAAAGGGGACCGAGGTTTTGGCGACCAGTCCCACCGACTATGCGGTGGACCTGCTGTTGCGCCCCGCACCTCGCTCGGCTGCCGGTACCGCTGCGGCGCCCGCGATGCCGGCAGCGCAGGCCGCGCAGCCCGCGCAGGACGTAGACGGCCTTCGGACGGAAGCGGGTCGTATCTTCACGGCGACGATCAACAACCGCGCGTTCACCGCCCGCGACCGCGATTACCTGGCTCAGGTCGTCGTCAACCGCACGGGGCTTCCCGAAGCCGAGGCGCAGCGCCGAGTCGATGCCGCGGTGACAGAAGCACGCGATCTCGAAATCAAGGCCCGTGAGACGGCCGACAAGGCGCGCAAGGCTGCGCTGATCGCCGGGTTTGTCGCGGCGGCAACGCTGCTCATCAGCCTGGCTTCTGCATGCGCGGGAGCGAGCCTGGGCGGACGGCACCGCGACAACAACGTCACACCTGAATTCCTGGGTTATCGCTTCTGGTAGTCCCGACGGCTGCCACCTGACCGCCGGCGAAGCCGGCGGTCAGGTGATTCTTTCGAAA
>Ga0190270_10000349_pt1 | contig 19504 bp, 16 predicted proteins | sample Popmic320T_FD_133748 | JGI IMG/M metagenome (GOLD analysis project Ga0190270, IMG submission 133748) | Populus adjacent soil microbial communities from riparian zone of Weber River, Utah, USA - 320 T | ecosystem: Environmental > Terrestrial > Soil > Riparian zone | place: USA: Utah | collected...
AGGTCGGCCTCTTCGAGCCGGAGTTCGCCGGGCCCGAGTAGTTGCCTTCTTCTTTGGCGCGGTCTTCGGCTTCGGCTTACTTGCCGGTTTCATTTTTGACATGTCATGACCCTCATGCTGCGGCAACGCGCTCACGCTAACCGCAAACACCAGGGCAAATGCGCTAGCTGTTCGCAGCGCAATACTCAAATTACCAGGCCGGTTCATGATTCCCCCTTACTTGGTTCGCCAATGCGAACGCTCACAGTGTTCTAAACAGAAGATATGAATGATTCGCATGGACCGAATTCGGAAAGCCCTCCTACGTCCGCACGGCAACCGCAGATATCAGCGCCTACAAATAAGGGGGACTTGGATCGGGCGAGCTCCGTCGCAGGGATGAGCATTAACAGACTCATATAGCGACAGCGACCCGCCAGTCGTCATGACTTGTAATCCAAAAGGCCGAGTCGTTCTCGTCTCATCGACGAGAATGAATCGGCCAAAGGACAAGCCGCAGTTTTTGCCGCAGCTTATTGTGTTTGATTGGTCAGTAAAGTTTAACGAGTCGACGGGGTGCCCCCACAGTCGGCGGGGCATGACTGCGCGTTCTCACACGACCGGGCGCATACTCCGTCTCCGCACCTGGCGCAAGCTGCCGCTGGTTGGGTTTGTTCGACACGGCTATTGTCAGTGGCTCTGGCGACTCCAAAGTGCGCATAACCAATCCCAATGGAGACCGCACAAAATGCTCCCGCAATGAGTGATGCTCTAAGATATTTCATATTCCCTCCGTTTTAAGTGTGTGAAGTTCGTGGCGTTACGCAACACGGGTTAACCGAGAGGGGGAAGGCTTGGAGGGAATTGTAGTCTTGATGTGGCACGGTGAGCAATACTACCGCTAACATAGTCATGGAAACTGATGGTCCTGCTCTTCTTCAGTAGGATAGTCGAGCGAGAACTCCACGTAACTACCGCTCCCTTCTTAGCTCTTTCCTCGCTTCTTGATTTCTTCCAAAGCCTGGTCGATTGTGCCCCGAGGTTTTTCTTTCAACTCTGGGTATCTAACTAACCACTCATTTAGCGCCTCTTCAGACCTGAAGAGATTGATGACCCCTCAACCACCGCCCATAAAGAGGATTGTCGAGGCTGGCTCGATTGTGACAGGTTTGCCCTTGTCAAAGACCACACGAATGCGCGCCGTACCTTCCGGCGATGAGGTATCTATTGCGACTTTCTCATTTGCGAGTTTGCTGCTGACCAGAAGCATGAAGTCGATCGCTCAATTCGTGTTGAACTGGCGACCGCTGTCCAGGCTTACCTTGTGAAAGATAAAGTCCAAACGCGGCTCCCACTTAATATATCGCGGTACAACTTTGTAGCCCGCGCCTTTGGTTGTAGCACGTTGGAGTATTTCGTAACGCTCAAGCATTGTAAGGCCGTTGTCTACTTGCGCCTCTGTTACCCCAACTGCTTTGGCAATCTCGACAACTGTGGGCTGAGGCTTGCCCTCGCGCTCCGCATTGATAAGCGTTCGCGCAATCAGCTTTTCGTCCGGCGTCAACACGATGGTGACCCAGCCCCAGCGGCGAATGATCTCGTGAAGCTCCGGATGCGCTTTAATGTGACTGCCGATGCGAAATCGTGTCTCGTCTGATGGCTTTGTTTTCAGCGCAGCCATGGCGATATCGACACTGGTAACACTGTAGTCTTCTCCCCAATCGGCAACCAAATAGTTGATTACTTTTTGTTCTTCAGAATTAAGCCGTGCTTCTTTCTTAGGAGTTTGTTTGCTGGCAACCTGTCCTGCACACACAAGCAAAAGAAGCGAGCTTGCGGCAAACATCAATCGCCAGGACTGTTTTCGTTTCATTATTCCTTCTTTCTCCGTCCTGCTCAGCGCTTCGAGGCTAGTAAAGCTTCTATGTCGCGTTGAATGTCCTCAGCTTTGGTTGCAGACACGCCCAGATATTTTTTGTGAAGCTTCCAACCGGGGGCGATCACGTAAGTTGCTGGAAAGCTAATGACTCCATACTCAGAAACTACATCGTCATTCCCGACCAGAAGTGTGTAGCGCATTTTGTATAGTTTAGCGAATCTCCGAATGTCTCTGGCCCATCCGGACTGGACCGCCATCCCAATGACCTTCACGCCACGCGGACTGTACTTTTGCTCCAGTCGATTAAAGGCTGGGATCTCGCTAACGCACCCCTCGCACCAGGTCGCCCAGAAATCGAGTACTACTATGCTGTCCTTCAGTTCCTGCGAAGTCATCGTCCGCCCCTTAAGCGTGAGCAACGAAAACTCAGGCAGCGGTGAAGGCTCTTGGCCCGCTGCTCCAATGGATAGCAAACAAATGAGTAGAAATGCTCTCATAGCTGATCGGTAAGCACCACCATCGACTATTGACTGTAGTTGCTGCACTACTTTACACTTCCACACTTCCATTTGCATCCAAAGTTGGAGAAAACTCTTAGTGCAACGCATCCAGCCGAAAATAACTTTGCGCGGATTCAAGCCAGGCGCTCGCGGCGCGGGCCATGTGCTTGGCGACCTGGAATCGTCGGTGATGGAGGTTCTTTGGTCTGAGGCGGGCCAAACCGTCAATGAAGTGGAAGAGCGATTGCGAAGCAAGCGAGAAATCGCCCACACGACCGTACTGACGACACTCGACAGGATGCATCGCAAGGGTTATTTGACGCGTGAGAAGCAGGCCAAAGCTTTCGTCTACTCACCTCGTTATACGCGCGCTGAGTTTGAACAGCGGCTGACGCAAGAGGTGTTGGGAGCGCTGCTCGGTCAATTCACGGAGTCAGCCCTTTCTACTTTCGTTGACCTTATCGGCGACGACGCCGGCACCCTCGATCAACTTGAAGCAAAGATTCGAGAGAAACGACGTCAGCGCGCAGAAAAGTGAACAAGGGAGCTTCGAACAACAGTGCTCATTACGGCCATCGAAAACTTTGTTCTCTTCAGCACCCTGTTTGCTCTCGCGGGCTTCGTGCTGGCGTTAACAGTCCGGCAAGCGACGGCGAAGGAGTTATGGCGACTGCGAGCTGATAGCGTGGCGCGACTCTACACATCGGCAGTCGTTACACCTCCACTAGCTGCACTCTGGCTCGTCGTCGCTGCGTTCCTTCCGCGGCTGTGGCTGACTCCGGAGGCCTTCGAAGCTGCACATTCCGCGCCGTACCATCAACTTCATCTTGTTGGCGAGCTGACCGTCGCACTGGAGCCCACTCTTTCATATGCGCTGGCCTTATTTGTGATAGTCATCTCCGTCTTCTCTGTCTGGTCTAATGCTGCCGGGTCCTGGCGGGTGGGCAGTGTAATTAGGCGGTTAGACTTGAACGCTGCGGCACCACCCGAGGAGCAAGTTGCTCTGGTGAACGACATTGCTGCGCAACGAGATCTCGCCGTTGGTTTGGTGATGACTGATTACCCACTTTCCTTCGTTTGGGGATTTTGCCGCTCAAAACTTATTCTCTCATCCGGTTTATTGCGAACACTAACTGCAAAGGAACTGACCGGAGTGCTTGAGCACGAGGCTGAACACCATGCGCGCCGGGATAATCTGTTCAAACTTCTGTTGTCGTTCTGTACATATACATCGCTGGTTTTTCCTCTCTCGCGCATAATCCTCAGATGGCGTGCGACCGAAGTAGAAGTAGTCTGTGATGAAGCGGCCGCTGCGCGTACCTCTGCCCCGCTGGAGCTTGCGGAGGCACTGGTAAAGCTGCGACGACAGACGATCTCTGGCTATGTTGCGCCCGAGCCAGCCGCCACAACAGCTGTCGTCTCAGGATTTGTTTCCGGCAACACTCTAACGTTTCAGTACCGAGTCAGTCGCTTGCTAAGCCTTGTCGATTCAATCCCTGATTCTGCAGAGCGCCGAATTCACAGTTACGCAAAGAAAGCTACTGCATTTTTCGTTGCCGCCTCCGTGGTAACTCTGTTGGCCATTTCCGCCTTCGCGCCACTCTCGGTACATCACGCCGCTGAAGCGCTCATACAAATTCTAAAATAAACAAGGACGGCCTTAACTTCATGCACTCAACTCTTCCCGCAAAAACTACCGCCTGTCGTCAGAGTCTGTTGTTGATTCTAATGATCACGGTAGCACTGTTTGCTTCGTGTAGTTCACGTCAACAGCCGCAAGCGGAACACGAAGAAGAGGCATTAGCGCGCACGGAGTTCACGGATCGGATTGAGAATTTTTTTGAGTATGAGCCGCTGAAGGCTCGCAAGCCCAGCCAGTTTCTGATTCACCTCACGGATCTATCTGACGGAACCCCGATCGAGAAAGCTGACGTGACCCTGATCACTCGCACCAAAGGCGGCAGTGAGGTTATGCAAACCAAAGCACGCGTCGGCAAAGTAACGGGAATCTACGTCGCCGATGTAGCCATTCCAAGTTCCGGTGACTACGACATCGAGTTTCATATCAAGAATGCGAAAGTCGACGAACGGTTGCCCCTGACAGACTTTAAGGTGGAATAGGTAAACGTGAAGAAACGTCTTCGAACTTCTACAACTCTAATTCTTGCACTCTGGCTGCCGATAGCTATTTGTGCTCAAACTCCGTCGTTGGATCAGCAACCTGTCGCAACCACGCAGGGATCGGACTACCTCACGCTGGACTCCGCAACTGAACAGTTTCTGCGGAAGAATCTGGTTGTCGAAGCTGCGCGTCTCGAACTTGGCATCGCGGAGGCCGAAAGAGTCGGTGCTCGCTTGCGTCCACGGCCTGGACTCACCGTGAGCGCGGAGAATCTGCGTCTCTCCGGTCCAACGCCATCGAGCAGGTTGTACGAGTTTGGGGCCGCGGTTGCGCAGCCGATTGAACTCGGCAATCGAAAAGCGGTGCGGAGGGAAGTAGCGGAGCGCACTGTTGCCGTCTCCGAAGCGCAACTAACCCAGGTGCTCCGGCGACAGTTGTTCGATCTCAAGCGAAGCTATTATGAGTCCGTGTTGGCAAGAGCGATTCTCGGCATTGAGCAGGAGAATCGAGATAACTTCGAGGGGCTATTGCGCTTCAATAAGGTTCGCTTTGAGGAAGGATATATTGCTGAGGGCGACCTTATTAAAGTGCGGCTGGAGCGGATCAAGTTTGACTTCGCAGTTGCCAGCGCAGCGCTGACTTTTAGAAAGACAAAGATCCGGCTCCTCGAACTGGTTGGCGATGCCGATTATGAACGCGCTGCGAGAATAGATGTAAGAAGTAACTTCGAAGTGCCGACTATAAAGGTTGATCTGGCACAACTGAAAGAAACAGCACTCGCCAATCGTCCGGAAATCAAAGTAGCTGAGGCAGAAGCAGCTCGCGCTATGTCTGTGCTTAAGCTGGAACACTCACAAGCGAAAGGAGATCTCACTCCATATGTCGGGTACAAGCGAGTTGGCGTAGACAATACCGTTCTCGCCGGCGTTACAGTACCGCTCCCTTTTGGCAACCGTAATCAATCCGGCATCGCCCGCGCGGAAGCCGAGCAGCGGATAGCGGAAACGAACCTGCGGTTTGCTCGCAACCACGCTCTGGCGGAGGTGGAAGCGGCTTTTCACGCTTACGAGACCGCGCGCGAGCAGATAAGAGCTTATGAGGGAGGCCTTTTAAAACAAGCTGACGAATCGCGGGATATTCAATTCTCCGCCTACCAGGAAGGGGCGACCGAACTAATCACGCTGATTGAAGCGCAGCGAACGCGAACCGAAGTACGAGCTAACTACTACCGCGCCATTTTTGATTTCTACACGAGTATTTTTCAACTGGAGCTGGCAACAGGCACCGATATCAAATTATGAGTACACCGAACGCAGATGAATCGAACGTGCGAGTCACGCACGAAGAGACAATCCGAAGCAACGAGCGCAACGGCTCGCGCCGTAAGCAGGTTGTCATCGTGGCCGCGGTAGCGGTAGTCGCAATGATTCTCATTGTGTTTGCTTTTGTTTGGTTGCGCCCCGCGCCGGAGGTAAAGACTGAAGCTCCGGCTGCTGCGAGCAGTACCGGCACAGTAAAGTTTCTCATGGAGCAACAGTGGCTCATCAGGATGAAGCTGGCGCAGGCTGAAGAACAGACAGTTGCGCGGCAGATCACTGCGACCGGCCGGGTTGTTCCGGCTGCCAATAGCCAGGCGCTTGTAGCTCCTCCTGTGAGCGGAATTATTTCAGGTAGGAATCTGCCGCGTATCGGACAGCGTGTCGCACAGGGTCAGACGATCGCTTTGATTCAGCAAACAGCCACATCTGCCGAACAGGCGCAGGTCCGCGCTGCAGCGGCGTCGGTCAATCTGGAGAACGCAAGGCTTGACGCCGATCGACGTACGGCCGCCGGTGAAGTGGAATCCGCACGCGTTCGACTTGATTTGGCACAGAAGGAAGCCGCAAGAGCGCAACGTCTTTACGAGCGGAAGGCATTTTCCGAGCGACAACTTCAGGCGGCAGAGTCCGACTCAAAGTCAGCTACAGCTACCTACGATGCGGCCGTGAAGCGTCTGGAGGCGCTCTCTTCATCCCGCTCACTCTCTGCGAATGTGGGCAGCGCGAATGCCAGCTACACAGTACGCGCGCCGCTGAGCGGCTATGTAACAAAAGTGAATAAGTCGATCGGTGAGCAGGTCGGGCCGGGTGAAGCGATTCTGGAAATCAGTAATCTGGATACAGTGTGGGTTGAAGTCCCAATCTTTGAACGCGATTTGAATCGGCTCGGCGGTAACGTATCTGCGACTTTCACCACTCCTGCTTATCCGAATCAGGAGTTCAAAGGCGTGGTGCTGGATGTTGGGGCAGTGATTGATGAGCAAACGCGGGCCGCCAAAGTGATCTTTCAACTGGCTAACGGCGGACGTGCACTGCGACTGGGAATGCAGGCCAATGTTCGTCTCGATGCCGGTGATCAGGTGACCGCCATGATGATTCCGAAAGAGGCCGTGCTGGAGCACGAAGGCAAGAAGATTGTCTACGTGCTGTTGTCAGGCGAAGAGTTTGAACGGCGCGAAGTGACGGTTGGTGATGAGCTTGGCAACAAGGTCGCCGTGATGTCCGGACTCAATAAAGGCGAGCGCGTCGTGACGCAGGGGGCTTACCAGCTCAAATTACAGGAGCTGAAACCGGCTGAGGCCGGGGCACATACTCACGAGACGTAGAGAAGCACACGCACATCCGGTTTCTGTCACTTGACCAGGCCGCAAAAACCATGACTTAGAAAAGTAAGGTTAGAGAGTTCATGCTGAACAGAATTATCCAGTGGTCATTACACAACCGACTTCTGGTGATAATTGCAGCCAGCGCGCTGCTCATCTATGGCGGCATCGTCACGGTGCGCTCCCCTATAGATGTTTTTCCCGACCTGACCGCGCCCTCTGTAACCATTGTTACGGAGTCGCACGGTCTCGCACCCGAAGAGGTCGAATCTCTTGTGACGCTGCCGATTGAATCGGCTATGAACGGCACGGCAGGCGTGCATCGCGTGCGCTCCAACTCCGCAATCGGCATCTCACTCGTCTTCGTCGAGTTCGAGTTCGGCACCGACATCTTTCGCGCTCGCCAGCTTGTCACCGAAAAGTTGCAACAGATACGAATGCCCGAGGGCGTGTCGCCCCCGCTGCTCGGACCTATCTCATCGACAATGGGTGAGATCATGATGCTCTCGATAACGGGAAAGGCTACCTCGCCGATGGAAGTGCGCAGTCTCGCTGACTGGGTGGTGCGTCCGCGGCTGCTTGGAGTCCCCGGTGTCTCGCAGGTTGTGATCATTGGAGGAGAAAAGAAGCAGTTTCAGGTGCTGGTGGATCCTGCGAAGTTGGCAGACTATGGATTGACGCTTGACCAGGTGACTGAGGCCGTTTCCGCTTCCAACGCTAATGCTTCCGGTGGCTTTCTGGAGCGCCCGAACGAAGAGTTCTTAATTCGAGGGCGGGCGCGCGTCCACTCAACAAAAGACATCGCGGACTCGGTCATAACGGTGCGCAATGGCGCTCCCGTCCTCGTGGGAAACGTGGCAACCGTGCAGCTTGGTCCGGCCCAGCGGCGAGGTGACGGTGGCTTTAACATGCGGCCGGCGGTCGTCGCGACCATTCAGAAGCAGCCGAATGCCAACACGCTGGAAGTCACGGAGGCCATTGAAAAGACACTCGCGGATCTGAAGGTGAGCTTGCCACCGGACGTAGTAATCGACACCAAAGCGTTTCAGCAGGCCGACTTCATCAAGCGCGCTATCGGCAACGTCAAGCTATCTCTGATAGAGGGCGGCATAATGGTGACGGTAGTGCTTTTCCTCTTCCTTTGGAACTTTCGCACGACCTTCATCAGCCTGACTGCTATTCCCATATCGCTTATCACGGCAATACTTGTGATGAGCTACTTTGGCATCACCATCAACACAATGACGCTTGGTGGCCTCGCCATCGCTATCGGTGCTCTCGTAGACGACGCTATCATCGATGTCGAGAACGTCTTTCGCCGCCTGAAGCAGAACGATCACTCCCCTTCGCCAGAGCCTGTGTTAACGGTTGTCTTCAAAGCTTCCAGCGAAATTAGAACCTCAATACTGTTCGCTACGCTCATCATCGTGCTCGTTTTCCTGCCACTTTTAAGTCTTGGGGGCTTCGAGGGGCGCATGTTTGCGCCGCTTGCTTTCGCTTATATCATTTCGATTACTGCGTCGCTCATCGTCGCTCTGACGGTGACTCCAGTGCTCTGTTATTACCTGCTGGGGCATTCAACACTGCTACATGACGAAAGAGATTCCCGGCTCGTGGCCTGGCTCAAGCGCCACTACGCGCGCATATTGAATTGGACTCTGCGCCACCCATACAAGATTATCGGAACTTCTGCCGCGATGCTATTGGTTGCGGTGCTGCTCTTTCCCTTCATGGGGCGCGAGTTCCTGCCGCCCTTCAACGAAGGTTCCTACAACGTCCTTGCCACGCTGCCTCCAGGAACGTCGCTTCAAGAGTCCGTGCGCATAGGTAACGACGTGGACAGAACATTACACGAGTTTCCGGAAGTGCTTTCCACAACACGCCGGACGGGGCGTGCTGAAGCTGACGAGCATGCGGCGGGAGTCAACGCGAACGAACTTGAAGTTGTCTTGAAAGAAAGCGACCGCTCACACGCTGTAGTGACATCAGACGTTAGAGAAAGGCTCTCTCGCATTCCCGGGATTGATGTGGAGGTGGGCCAGCCCATTTCGCACCGAATCGATCACCTCCTTTCGGGCACGCGCGCCCAGATCGCCATCAAGCTGTTTGGGCCCGACCTCGCCACGCTCCGTGCAAAGGCGGAAGAGATTCGTGAAGCGATGGAAGGAGTTGACGGGATCGTTGATCTCCTCGTTGAGCCGCAGGTCGGAGTGCCGCAGGTCCAGGTCAACATGAATCGCCAAGCGGCGGCCGCCGTCGGCTTACGCGCCGAACACTTAGCCGGCACTGTGGACGTCGCCTTTAACGGCCACGTCGCTTCGCAGGTGCTGGAGGAGCAGAAGACTTACGACGTGCTCGTGCGCTTCGACGACTCGGCGCGACAATCCCTTGAGTCAATCGCGGGAACGCTTATAGACACACCAACGGGGACGAAAGTGCCGATCAGTCAGGTGGCCGAAGTGAAAGTGGACCAGGGGCCGAACACAATCAATCGCGAAAACGTCCAGCGCCGAATCATCATTCAGGCCAACGTCGCGGATCGCGACCTGGGAAGCGTCATTGAAGATGTGCGAGCCGCAATCGGACAGAAGGTGCGGTTGCCGCAAGGTTATTTTGTACAGTACGGCGGGCAATTCGAGTCTCAGGAAAAAGCGTCTCGGCAGATCATGCTGCTTTCCATTGTCGCTATCGCCGGTATCTTCCTGCTGCTTTACATCGCTCTCAAATCAGTACGCTCCGCGTTCCTGGTCATGGCGAATCTACCACTCGCTTTGATCGGCGGCGTGGTCGTGGTCTTCCTCTCCGGCGGCACGCTCTCGATCGCCTCTCTCGTCGGATTCATCACCCTGTTTGGTATCGCTACCAGAAACGGCATCATGTTGATTTCGCACTACACTCACTTGATGCAGGAGGAAGGTGTCGGTTTCCGGGACGCGATTGTGCAAGGTTCGATGGAACGCCTGAGTCCAATTCTGATGACGGCGCTCGTCACAGGCGTAGGCCTGATCCCGCTCGCTCTGGGTGCGGGTGAGCCCGGCAAAGAGATTCAGCAACCGATGGCGGTCGTCATTCTCGGCGGCATCGTCACATCGACTTTTCTTAACATGATCGTAATCCCGGCACTGTATTTGAAGTACGGGCGCGCCGGAGCGATTGCGGCGGCTCGCGAATACCCTGAAGGTGAAGATCTCGCGCCAGCGCGAGACTAGTGGCGTCTCATTCGCTGCATCGCGAGCAGTTGACGATGGTTGGACCGAAACAAACTTGAGAAGAACCGTAGTGTCTGAAAGGTTCTGGTATGCGATTGTCGCGGCGGTGCTGTACGGTGCAGCACGTGTTCACGAAGCTTGCATCCACTCATGGTGAACTGTTCATCGCAACTGAGATAAGGGCCTGGGCGCCGCGACTGAGATGTTTGTCTAGAATCCACACCAGACCCGCAGTTGCGGGCGATCAACTCTTCAGCGCTTCATGTGCTGGAACGTTTTACGCCGTCGACAAAACTACTGGGAAGGTTGAATGGAAGTACGCTGCTGGGCGCGGCGTGCCCACTGACATTTTTCGCCTGAACAATAATGTGTACGCGGTAAAGTTTTAAGAGTCCCGTCTCCATACGGAGCCAGGTCCCTACAAGCGACGTTGCGAACATCCCGACCAGGAACAACAAAACTACCGGAAGACAGGGGTGCGCGTTGCGCGCGTCACCCTGGCCTAAACCACAGCGAGGTCTTGGTATTCACTTACTTAAATCGGTCGCTCTCGCGGCAGCGTGTATTGATGAATAGCGGCCGACTGTGCGCATTTCGCTGGTGGAGCTATCAACACGAGAGGAGCCAGACAAAACTTAGCCGACCCTGGTTTCACCTTAGCTAGAATTCTTGTATGAAGTAGGGCAGAATACACCTTCCGCAGAAGGCCGCCGCACTCTTGAGTGCTCTTCAAACCACGGCCGTCGCACAACCGGCTCGGCACGTTCGATTGCTTTTAACCTTCACATCTATTCGGATGGCTTGGGGTTTACTTAGTCACCATGGCTCTCATCAAATTCAACACAGCTACAACTGAGGATATGAAGAAAGGCTCCAAGAAGAGCAAGGCTAGCTCAACCGCCGTCCGAAACGGGGGAGCAACCAAACAGGCACCGCTAACCAAAAAGGCAAAGCCCGTAAAAGAGCTGGATAAGTCGCTCGAAAGCTGGATCTGGGACGCAGCGTGCAGCATCCGTGGCGCGAAGGATGCGCCGAAGTACAAGGAGTTCATCCTCCCGCTCATCTTTACCAAACGCCTTTGCGATGTCTTCGATGACGAGTTGAACCGCATCGCTAAGGAAGTTGGCTCTCGCGCTAAAGCTTTCAAGCTGGTGAAGCACGACAAGAAACTTGTTCGCTTCTTCCTGCCGCTGGAACCGAAAAGCCCGGACGATCTTGTCTGGTCGGTGATCCGCACGCTATCGACTCAGATTGGCGAACAGCTCACGACGCATATGCGTGCCGTAGCCGACGCCAATCCGTTGCTCAAGGGCATCATCGACCGTGTGGATTTCAACGCTACCACTCACGGCCAACGCGATATTGACGACGACCGCCTCTCGAATCTAATCGAAGCAATCAGCGCCAAGCGGCTTGGTCTTTCGGATGTCGAACCTGACATCATCGGACGCAGCTACGAGTATCTGATTCGGAAGTTCGCGGAAGGTAGCGGCCAGAGCGCGGGCGAGTTCTACACGCCGCCTGCGGTTGGACTCGTGATGGCTCGCATCATGAACGCTGAACCCGGAATGGAAATCTATGATCCCTGTTGTGGTTCCGCCGGCTTGCTCATCAAGTGTGATCTGGTGCTCCAGGAAAAGATGAACCTGCGCTCGCGCAAAACTTTTGCCCCGGCCAAACTCTACGGCCAGGAAAACGAGCCCGGCACTTGGGCCATGGCGAACATGAACATGATCATTCATGACATGGAAGGCGAGATTCAGATCGGCGATACATTCCGCAAGCCAAAGTTTCGCACAGGCAATCGCCTTCGAACGTTTGATCGCGTGGTTGCCAATCCGATGTGGAACCAAACCGAGTTCAAAGAGAAAGACTATGACGCGGACGAACTTGATCGCTTTCCAAAAGGCGCAGGCTTTCCTGGCGGTAAGGCCGACTGGGGCTGGATGCAGCACATCCTCGCCAGCCTAAAACCAAACGGTCGCGCGGCCGTGGTGCTCGATACCGGCGCCGCCTCGCGCGGCTCTGGCAATGCGAGTACAAACAAGGAAAAAGACGTACGCCGTTGGTTCGTGGAACAAGACCTCATCGAGGGTGTCATCTACCTACCCGAGAACCTTTTCTACAACACTTCTGCGTCCGGCATCATCATCGTGCTGAATAAGGCAAAGCCGAACGAGCGGCAGGGCAAGCTCTTATTAGTCAATGCAAGCCGCGAGTTCAGCAAAGGCGATCCGAAGAACTACATTCCCAACGACGCCATCGGCCGCGTTGCCGATACTTTTAGGACGTGGACGGAAGCGGAGAAGTACTCGCGCATTGTCGGCCGTGAGGAGATTGCGAATGGCGATTTCAACATTTCCCCCAACAGGTACGTTCACACCGGCGTTGCAAATGAATACCGGCCTATTGGCGAGATTATGGAGGAGTTGGACGCGCTGGAGGCAGAATCGAATTCCACCTCGGCTACGCTGAAGCAAGTACTTTCGAAGATTGGCGTTTGAATATGGACGTTCACCCTCCTACGGAGACGAAGAGTTTACCGAGTAGCTGGAGCGTCCAGCGGCTTGGCAAAATCTGCAAAATTAGGACTGGAAAGAAGGACGTAAACGAAGGAAGCTCGTCAGGGGAATACCCGTTCTTCACTTGCTCGAAGGAAATTCATTGCTCGAACAGTTACTCATTCGATACTGAAGCCATCTTGGTTGCTGGAAATGGTGCCGTAGGAGAGACAAAATATTTCCGGGGTAAATTCGAGGCTTATCAGCGGACCTACGTTCTGGATCACTTCTCAGTGTTTGCACCTTATCTTTTTCTGTTCCTGAAAGGCACACTTGTTACGGAGCTAGCAAGGCACATCACGGGCTCTACAATGCCTTACATTCGCCGGAGCGATCTGGAGAACGTTGAGGTCCCGATTCCTCCACAGCTCGAGCAAAGGGGTATTGCCGCGGCACTGGGGCTGATACAAAAAGCCATCGAGCAGCAGGAGCGATTGCTCGTGCTAATGACCCAGATGAAAGAGGCCCTCCTGCACCGTCTCTTCAGCCATGGCCTTCGCGGTGAACCCCAAAAGCAAACGGAAATCGGCCCGATGCCAGAGAGTTGGAATGCGATGCCATTGGGCGATTGTTGCGACATTGTTAGCGGTTCTCTTTCGTACACAGATTTTTTGCAGATGGATTCGGTGGATGACGGGAATGAAATCGAGTGTATGGGAGTCAAAGTCTCTGACATGAACCTGCCGGGCAATGAGCGCAAGTTTAGCACTGCTAATGCAGTGCGCCGCCTCTCGGTGGCGATGGCGCATCGCAAATTGGTGCCACCCGACACGGTCGTCTTTCCGAAGAGAGGGGCTGCTATTGCTACTAATAAGAAGCGCTTGACCACCGCTTGGACTGTTCTCGATCCGAACCTAATTGGAGTGTGTGCAAAGGACTCGCTCGAGAGTGACTTCTTATTTCATTGGTTTCACACCTTTGATCTGGGAAGGATTACCGATCCCGGGCCGACGCCCCAGCTAAACAAAAAGGATTTGATTCCAGTCCTCATGCCGCTTCCGAAACGGCTTGATGAGCAACGAGAGATTGTGGAAGTAATCTCGACCGTCGACCGGAAGCTGTCTCTTCATCAAACCAAACACGATGCGCTCACTGCCCTCTTCCGCACCCTGTTGCACCAGATGATGACCGCGCAGATTCAAGTACACGACCTTGAGCTGTCGGAACTGGAGATCAAGAAATGAGCGCTGACTACTATCTTAAGATTGGCGGCACCGAAACTCTCAGCGAACAACTCATCGCCGATCTCTCTTCTGCTGACGCCAGCACGAAAAGAAAGGCGGAGTCTAGTCTTGCGGAGCGACTTAAGGAGACGCGGGTTCGTGTAGGGACGCTGCTCAAGACCGACAACGTTTCCTTCTTGATCGGGGCTGGCGCTTCCATGAAGGCAGGAGGTTTCGGCCTCGCCTCAATGCCCGCCGAATTAGAAAGTGACCTTCACAACAAGAGTGCATCGCGCAACGAGGGCGAGCCTGACTGGTTATCGCTGTTTTATTCGACGTCTTCGGCGCTGGCGGGCCAAACATTTAACCTAGATGATCGTCAGGCTGCTTTGACGGAAGGCCTCAGCGAAGTCGCCAAAATCCCACTCAATCTAGAAGACTATCTCGGCCGCCTCCATATGTGGCGGGCGGGGATACCGGAGTTCGCGACTGAACTTACACTCACGCTTGCTTCGGGTGGGACATTGGCAGTATCCAAACCGGATCTCGACAGCCTGATCATCCAGATCGAACGAGGTATCACCTCGTTGTCGGACCTGCCAACTACCGGCAAGGAAGGCGCCCTGAAAGACCATCGTCGCCTGATCAAGAAGATTCTCACCCGCCCACTCAATCTACGGCGCGCCAATCTCTTAACACTCAATTATGACACCCTCATTGAGAAAGCCGCTGATGCCGAAGGAGCTGTATTGGTTGATGGCTTTGTCGGAACTCTTAGACGCGGTTTCCGGCCGGAATCCTACGATCTTGATTTTTACTTTCCGGCGCAAACCACCGAAGGTCGAGTTCATCGCTTTGATCGCGCACTTCACCTCTATAAGCTTCACGGCTCAATCACATGGCATCGTTGCGATGCGGATTGGGAAAACCCATATGGACTCTTCGCGACTTTCTATGACCAACAGGCTCCGGAAAACGATGTTCTGATTTATCCCTCGCCACTCAAATATGGTCAGGCATTGGGTCTGCCCTACTCAGAACTGTTTCGTCGCTTTGGGTCGGCGATTGCACAGCCGCAGTCAGTGCTCTTCACAATCGGGTATGGCTTTGGTGATGAGCACGTCAATGCGCTCATCCGCCAAGCACTCGCCATTCCGAGCTTCACTCTAGTTGTGATTGACCCCGAACCGAAGAGTGACTTCGTGAATCAATTGAAGGGCCTCGGTGATGAGCGTGTATGGCTGGCAAGCGGATGGAAACTGGGCACCTTCGAACATTTCGTCGAGAAACTGTTACCCGATCTTCGTGAGGAGGAGATCACCTCCAAAGTCATGAAGACTTATAAAGCCTTGGCACCTCCAACCAAGAGCGACGAAACAGTTACGGAGAATCTCGATGACGACTGAACACGAAATTGGACGCGTCGTAGCGGTCGACACGGCGCAGGTCACAGTCGAGTTGAACCGTGATCTCAAAGCCCTCACACGTTCAACCTATGAAGGTACGATCGAAGTTGGCCGAATTAACTCCTACATCATGATTCCGGTAGGCTCGCGAAGTATCGTCGGTATGGTGACGCGAGTCGTAATGACCGAGGAGAGTGAGCTTCAAGCCGACAAGACAATGGTGTCTCTCCCATCGACGCATCGATTGATGAAGGCGACAATGATTGGCCAGATCGACGAGGATAGATTTCGTCAGGGCATCAGCCTCTTTCCAGTGCTGGACTCCAAAGTATTCCTCACGACCAGACAGGATCTGGACGCCATTTTTGGGAAAGCCCGCGTCGGGGAAGAAATAGATCCAGAAGACCCTGGTTATTGTATTCCAATCGGTAAATCTGTCGTGTTTCCCGACTATACGATTTATGTCAATCCCGACGCCTTTTTCGGGAAGCACGCTGCTGTTATCGGAAGTACCGGATCTGGCAAGTCTTGCTCGATAGCTTCAATTCTTCAGTCGGTTATCTCGCGAGAGGAAATCCGGCACACCCGAATAGTCATTCTGGACACCAATGGTGAATATCGTGCGGCCTTTCAAAAGCAACAGCCCGAGGGTGGTTACATCAACGCCCTGCCGAACCGTGGTTCGTTGTTCATACCAACCGATACATTAGAGGAAGGGCGACTGACAATTCCATTCTGGTTTATGAATTCTGATGATTTTGTGCGGTTGTTTCGCGCGGCGCCGGGAGTTCAGCGTCCGGTACTGATGAACGCGTTGTCCTCATCTCGCGCCGCAGGAAACGAATCAACGGCGTGGCTCCAAGTACGTGAGGTGCTCTTGTCTGAGATCAACAAGATTCTTGCGTTTGTTGGCACTGGCGATGGACCCCACGCTAGACAACTTCGCCAACTTTGCGATGGGGACTTGGCCTTCTTAGAGAACGAGGAAAATGAGGCCACCCTCGACGAATTGATTGGGTATTATCCGGATTTATCGGTGGATGGGCTTAGGACAATGTTCTCGGACGTAGCGAACATCGCCCGAGAGGAAATAAGGAATGAAGGCGGACAATACGAGTCATATGCACCCATCGATGCCGGCAAGCGTCAGCGGATCGAGCAGCCTGTGAGAGAGACATTGTCTAAATTGGCTCGACTTCCTCTCGGGGAAGTGGCTGTCGATATTACGTCAGCTGACTCACCCTCGTACTTTAGTAAACAATCGTTTCGTTACGAACACTTAGAGGCAGCTATCTCCAAGAACGAATCTTCTTCTGCACGCGCTCGCGACAACTCGGCCACAATGCTGATGAGGATACATCGGCGGCTAGATGATTCTCGTTTTGAGTTTCTGTTCGGTCCGAGAACGGAAGAGTGGCCCAGAGTTCGACACAGTCTGGCTATGTTCCTGAGGGATATACTCGGTCTCGAGTCTAACAATGAAGTCAATTTGTCGGACGATGAAACGCTAGCGGCTGGCTTAATGCCCTTCTACGACCGTCAGCGATCTGGTGCCGGTCCTGCCAATGTGGTCATCGTCGATCTTAGTCTTCTTGCATCTGAAGTTCTTGGGAATGTAACTGCGCTAATTGGTCGCCTCATTCACGAATTTCTGCAACGGCTGGGCGACGAAGTCAGTGGCGTCGGTCGGGGAGAGTTTCCAGTTGTGTTGGTTTTGGAGGAGGCTCAGAACTATATTCCAGAAGGCCGACAGTCTGGCGAGGATTCCATTTCCAAGGAAGTTTTTGAGCGGATAGCCCGCGAAGGGCGAAAGTTTGGCCTCGGATTGGTAGTGTCCTCACAGCGGCCCAGCGAGATGTCGAAGACCGTTTTATCACAGTGCAATAGCTTCATTGTTCACCGCCTTCAGAATCCGGAAGACTTGCGCTACTTCCGTGAAATTGTCCCCGGAATTTACGGCCAACTTCTTGAACAGCTGCCAGCACTGGCTCCGCGAACGGCACTAGTGTTGGGCGAGTGTGTGCAAGCGCCGGCTCTGGTAGAAATGCGTGAAGTTGATCCGCCTCCGAAAAGTAAGAATCCACAGTTCTACAAGAGTTGGATCACAGATGGAGGTTTGCCCGATGTTGAGGCTGTCTGCGCGAAGTGGGAAGGGACTCCGGCCGAATAGGAGCCAGAACCTGCGAATAACATATGAAGCGGCCAGGAGAACACAAAACAGTCCAAACTCGCATTCTGCATTACGCGGAGGAGATTGGTTGGCGCTATGTGCCTCGCGTTGAAGCTGAAGCGCGACGTGGCTTTGATTCTGATGGCTCGACGGGTACCGGGAAAGCGCGCAGACCTTGACCTTGTTTCGCGCGCGGCGCTAGGGTAAGTGCCGGAGCATGGAAACAATATGAAAACCCGTAACCACATCATGGAGCAACTGCGAGCGCTTAAGCCTGCTTTGCAAAAGGAATTTCCCGTGCAACGTCTGGCGTTGTTTGGCTCATGGGCCCGCGACGAGCAAGGCGATTCCAGTGATGTCGATATCCTGGTTGAGGTTGATCCCTCGATTGGGCTGCGCTTTGTCACGCTAGCGGAAAGGCTGGAGAATTCGTTGGGCGAGCCTGTCGATCTCGTGTCGCGCAGAGCGCTTAAGCCGAGCCTCTGGAAACAGATCGAACCTGAACTGATAGATGTCTAAACGTGATCCCCGCATACTTGTGGAAGATGTCCTGCTGGCGATCGAGAAGATCGGCCGCTTCACGGCGGGAATGGATCAGCAAACGTTTCTCAGCGACGAAAAGACTATCGATGCCGTCGCTCGGAACCTCGAAATCATTGGCGAAGCGGTTCGCCAACTACCCGACGATTTCAAAAACGTCAACCCTGATATTCCCTGGAGCCAGATCGGAGGAATGCGTAATCGGATCGTTCATGAGTACTTTGGTTTAGACCTGGAGATCATCTGGCAAGTTATTCAGCACGATCTTCCGGAACTTGAAGCCCGCATCCGCCCTCTAGTGTAAAAACCCCACTCTATGCCGACTTCCGGCGAACACAAAACCGTTCAAGCCCGCATCCTGCATTACGCGCAGGAGATTGGCTGGTGCTATGTGCCTCGCGCGGAATGCGAGGAGCGGCGGGGGTTTGATTCTGATAGCTCGACGGCGCAGGAAAGCGCGCGTTCCTCGTCGCTCTTCGGCGATCTGCTTCATTCGCAAGTGCTCGCGTTCAATCCAAAATACAAAGAAGCGGAAGGCGCGCTGATTGGTAACTTCCAACGGCTCAACGCGGACATCGCCGGTAACCGCGATTTTCTCACCTACCTACGCAATGCGGGAAAGTTCTTCTGCGCTGAAGAGAGCCGCGAGTTGGATCTGACGCTAATCAACTACGACGATCTCAGCCGCACGCCTGACAAGTGGCGCAACGTTTATGAAGTGGCTGAGGAGTTCTACTTCAACAACGGCCACTACGGCACGCGCGAGGACGTGGTGTTTCTGATAAACGGCATTCCGGTGCTGGTTATCGAGTGTAAGAACGCGAGCAAGGATGAAGCAATCGCGCTTGGCATTGACCAGATTCGCCGTTACCACACCGAGACGCCCGAGGTGATGGTGCCGGAGATGATCTTCACCGCGACCGAAGCCATCGGCTTTGCCTACGGCGTGACATGGAACACGGTGCGGAGGAATTTGTTCAACTGGAAACATGAAGAAGTCGGCAATCTCGAAGCCAAGGTGAAGAGTTTTTGTTCTGTTCCGAACATCCTGCGGTTCTTGAAAGACTTCATCCTGTTTGCTGACAAAGAGGAAGAACTTCAGAAGATCATTCTGCGCCAACATCAGGCGACGGCAGTAGATAAGGTGGTCGCGCGTGCTCTCGAAGCGAAACGTTCGCGCGGTTTGGTGTGGCACACGCAGGGCAGCGGCAAAACCTACACGATGATCAAAGCGGCGGAACTCCTATTCAAAGCAAACGAAGCGCAGAAGCCGACAATCCTGCTGATGATCGACCGCAATGAGTTGGAAGATCAGATGCTCAAGAATCTTGCCG
>Ga0190270_10000350_pt1 | contig 19473 bp, 10 predicted proteins | sample Popmic320T_FD_133748 | JGI IMG/M metagenome (GOLD analysis project Ga0190270, IMG submission 133748) | Populus adjacent soil microbial communities from riparian zone of Weber River, Utah, USA - 320 T | ecosystem: Environmental > Terrestrial > Soil > Riparian zone | place: USA: Utah | collected...
GAACAAAATGAGACGAATCACCTTCTTTATGCTGATATTGCTCGCGCTGATCGTGGCCTCTTCGACCGCACGGGCGCAAACGAAACTCGGTCCGAAGGACGGGGAAGGGCTGCCCGCGGCGGACCTCAATCGTATCAAAGCCGGCGACGCCGCGCCAGATTTTACCCTCGAAGATCAGGATGGCAAGCCGGTCACGCTCTCCGATTATCGCGGCAAGAAGACCGTCGTGCTCGTCTTCTACCGCGGCTACTGGTGAATCCACTGCGCGTCTCAGCTTGGAAAGCTGAAATCGCTGCTAGACGAAAGGTTGCGCGACCGAGTGGAGATCCTCGCCGTCAGTATTGACCCACATGACAAGGCGATTTTTCTGCGGGACAAGTTGAAAGACCAGCCCGGCTTCGATTTCCCGCTGCTTTCAGACGCCGGCCACCGTGTGATTGACCGTTACGGATTGTTCAACGATCAGTCCAAACGCGGCTGGCCGCACCCCGCGACTTACGTAATCGACGGCGCCGGCGTCGTGCGCTGGAAATTCGTCGAAGTCAATTATAAGACCCGCCCGTCGAATGAGGACGTGCTGGCGCAGGTCGAGAGGGCGAATACCGCCGTCAAATAGACGCGCCAAAAACATGACCCGCGAGACAGAAAAATTGGGGCGTTCGGGATGCTTGTCCCGTCTCCAATTTTTCTGTCTATTCACACCTTCCATCGGGCTTTAAGCAAAAGAACTTCGGCCACAAACGAACACAAATCAATCGCCGCATCATCTTCTCCTACTTCAGGTCCAAATATTCATAAATTCGCAGCCCCAACTGTTTTTCTGAACTAAGGTCACTCCATGCGCGAAGAGAGCGATTCGTTAAGTAATGAAATGTCACAGCTTAGAGTCCGGCTTATCACACGGCATACGATTTGCGCCGATAACATGCGTAATTTCCTTCAACTCCGCGTGAAGAAAGCTGCTCGCTATTTTATAGCTCCATATCGACCGTACAAATAATTGGTCAGTATTACTGCAATAAACAAGCGGTTCAACCATATATCACACATAAACGAGCACACTTCCTAGAAAGGGGTAAATATCAATGAGGTTCACCGTTAATCTGAAGCTAGCAACATGGCATGTGATTATCCTGCTGGCCGGGCTGTGCCTGCCGGTTGCGGGCCAGGCAACGCGCGGTAGTCTGAGTGGTCAGATCCTGGACACCACCGGCGCCGCGGTGCCAGGCGCCAAAGTGATGATCAAGAACGATGCGACTGGCGAGGAGTTTCGTCAGGCCGCCGACCAACAAGGAGCATTCGCCTTTCTCTCGCTACCCATCGGTCGCTACAGCGGCGCGGTGGAAGCGCAAGGCTTCAAGCGATCCGAGCTGCGTGAGATCATCATAGAAGTCGCCACTCCGGCGAAGGTTAATGTGGCGCTTGAAGTCGGCAGTGTGAGTGAAACTGTCTCGGTCAGCGGCGAGGCGCAGGAGGTGATCAACACCACCAGCCCGACGCTGAGCGCCGTGGTAACTACGCGCCAGGTCAATGATCTGCCGCTGCCGACCCGCAACCCCCTCGATCTGGTCCGGTTGCAGGCTGGGATTGCGGTCGCTGATAATAACATTCGCGGCGCCAACCCTGTGGGGCTACGTGAGAGCACGGTCGCGCTAACTCAGGACGGCGTCAATGTGAAAGACAACTTCCTCAACAGCGAAGGCTTCTTCGCCATCAGCGCCCCGAGCGTTGAGGCGACGAGCGAATTCAATGTGTCCACAGGCACTAATGGCTCCGATGTGGGGCGCGGCGTCACGCAAGTGCGCATCGTCACTAAATCGGGCACGAACGACCTGCACGGCGCGCTCTCGTGGTTCCACCGCAACGACAACCTGAACGCCAACACCTTTTTTAACAACGCGACGAACACCGAGCGCCCCATTCAGTTGCAGAACCGTTTCGGCTTCAACGTCGGCGGCCCGATCCTGCTGCCGAAAAAACTGTTCGGCCCCGCCGGTTACGACGGTCGCAACCGCAGCTTCTGGTTCGCCGCCTACGAAGGCTTCCGCGAGCCACGATCGGTGACCAATGCGCGGACGGTGCTGACGACAGAGGCGCGGCAAGGCGTCTTCCGCTATGTGGATCGAAACGGCGTAACGCGCTCTGTCAACCTGCTGCAGATTGGCAATCCGGGCGCGACGCAGATCAACCCGCTGACAGCAGCCGAGATCAACCAGACGCCTCTGCCGAACGACCTGTCGGGGTTGGTGGGCGACGGGCTTAACACGGCCGGTTTCAGGTTCAACTCGAAAGGCAAAGACACGAACGACAGATGGAGCTTCCGATTCGACCAACAATTGTTCAGCAGCGATAAGATCGGGTCGCACAAGCTGGAGTATGTGCTGCACTACGCGAACGTCTCCGCGCTACCGGATTTCACCAACTCCGGGCAGGCTCCGTTCCCGGGCGGCGTGGATAGACTCCAGCAGTCCAAACGCATCACGACAGCGGCGGCGATCCATTCGACCTTCGGTTCGACCGCGACCAATGAAGTTCGCATGGGCCACCAGCGCGCGCCGGTTGACTTCCTCCGCGCGTCGGATCCGACGCAGCCTTTCTTCATCAACTTCGGCTCGTTCACCGACCCGACGATTAGGTTCCAGGACCAGGGGCGCAACGTCACGGTCTATCACTTCCAGGACAACTTCTCGCTGGCGCGCGGCGGCCACACGATTCGGGCGGGCGCGGAGCTTCAGTCCAACACATACTACTCGTTTGACTTCGCCGGCACGACGCCGACGGTCAACCTCAAATCGGTCAACCTCAATTCGAACCCGGCCAATAACGACGGCATTGTGACGAGCGATTTCACAGACTTGCCGAGCGGCGCTGACGGCAACGCTATTGTCAACCGCGCCCGCTCGATTTACGCCGACCTGACCGGATTTCTCGGCACGGCCACGCGCACGTTCAACGTCGCCAACCCGGACTCGGGCTTTGCGCCCGGCGCTTCATTTAACGAGGCCATCCGCCAACGCGACCTGAGCTTATACGTCCAGGATCAATGGCGGGCGCGACGCAACCTGACGCTTAATTATGGAACTCGTTGGGAATTCATCGGCGTCCCGCAGGCGCTCAACGGATTGACGCTTCAACCGGTCAACGGCGTGGACGGGTTGTTCGGCGTCTCGGGACGCGGCAATCTGTTCAATCCCGGCGTCCTGAATGGTTCGGCGCCGACGCTGCTCGACCTGGCGGGCGAAGACCGAGGGCGTCCGTTTTACAAGAATGACTGGAACAACTTCGCGCCGTTCTTCGGGCTGGCGTGGTCGCCGCGCTTCGAGCGCGGGCCGCTCAAGTGGCTCTTCGGCGCCGAAGATGGTAAGAGTTCGATCCGTGGCGGTTACTCGATCAGCTACCTGCGCGACGGTTTGAGCGTCGCCAGCAGCGTGCTCAGCGCCAACCCCGGCTTCAGCCTGACGCCGGCCAACAACAACCCGACTGGCGCGCTCACTGCCGGCGGCGTGCCGATTCAGACTCCGACCTTCAACCCTCCCTTCAGCGACGCCGCCAACTTCGCGCAGACGCAAGGCGGCAGCGGTTTGATCACCTTCGACCCGAACCTGCGCACGCCCTACGTTCAGCAGTGGTCGTTCGGCATCGAGCGCGAGATCGCCCCACAAACGGCGCTGGAAATCCGCTACATCGGCAACCACGCCGTCAAACTCTGGCGCACATTCGACGTCAATGAGACCAACATCTTCGAGAACGGCTTCCTGCAGGAGTTCGTTAACGCGCAGAAGAACCTCCAAATCAACCTCGACCGCGGCCAGACGAGTTTTGCTGCGGGGGCGCCGGGGACGGTCCCGCTGCCGATCTTAGCCACACTCTTCGGCGGTACGACTGGAGCGCTCTACAGCAACGCCACCTTCGTCGGCAACTTGCAGCAGGGCAACGTAGGCGCCATGGCCAATACCCTGGCCACCAACCCCCTCTTCGCCGCCACCCGCCCCCGGCTGACGATCAACGGGCAGCCGGCGCCGAATTTCTTCACCGCCAATCCAAACGCGGCATTCGCGCGCGTCCTGACCAATCCGGCGTTTTCTAATTACAACGCGCTCCAGGTCGAGGCGCGGCGGCGCTTTTCGCGCGGCTTTTCGCTCCAGGGCAATTACACTTGGAGCAAAGCGATTACCGACTCCGAAGGCGGCGATAACGTCCGCGAATCATACCGAACGCTTCGTAACATCAGCCTCGACCGCCACCGCGCCGAATACGATCAGACGCACCGGTTCATCGCCAATTTCATTATCGAGTTGCCGTTCGGGCCAGGCCGTAAGTTCTTGAATGGCGGTCCGTCGTTTGTCCGCAAAGCTCTTGAAGGCTGGCAGGCGCAGGGCATCGTCAACTGGCAGACGGGCGTGCCGCTCACAATCGTCTCTAATCGCTCGACTCTCAACAACCTCAACCCCCTCCTCAATCCGGCGGTGCTGGTTGGGATGAGCATGGACGAGTTGCGCGAGAACATTGGTATTTATCGCACTCCGCAAGGCGTATTTTTCTTCAACCCAGATCTCCTGAACATCACGACTGACCCGGCGACCGGGTTGATCAACCGAGTCACGTTCAAGGACGGGTTGTTCGAGTCGGCGAAGCCAGGCCAGTTGGGAACTTTCCCGCGCAGCGGCCTCAACTCCCCCAACTTCTCACAGACCGATTTCAGCCTGATCAAACGCACTCGGCTGTATGAGCGCATGGACATGGAATTCCGCGCGGAATTCTTCAACGTCTTCAACCAGGTCAACTTCAACTTTACAACCGACGTCAACTTTGACGATGCGAGCGCAGGTCGCATCACTGCGACCCGCGGAGCGCGCGTCATTCAACTGGCAATGCGCATCAAGTTCTAGGGCGCTCCTGGCGCGGATCGCTCAAACCGATTAATCACAAGCCCGGCTTTACGGCTGGCTAGTGAACAAGCAAAGAGGGGGCGTTTCAACGTCCCCTCTTTGCTTGAGCGCCATTCATCGGCTAGATAGAAAGATGGCGGGCGGAAAAATGGATCTCTTATTTTTCCGCCCGCCATCTTTCTATCTGACAGCCGGCTGATCCGGTCACAATCGGCGCCCCTCAGCGGAAAATTCCTACCACTTAACGAAAAGCCGTTGAAGCGGGCTTTTAGACAACGTATTTATTGCGGCGACGAAAAATCCCCTGGGAGCGCAGGCAACCTTGCCTGCATGCTTCGATCAGTCGGTCATTGCCGGAAACCAGGCAGGCAAGGATGCCTGCGCTCCCAGGATTTTCTGAGAAAATTATGGGCAACAATTTCTTTTCCATTCGCAAATTGATCAAGCTCGCTTCAATCTTGTTTTTCGCGAGCGTCATCGCAATCTCGCATCTCGCCTTCTCGACGGCAACATCTGCGCAAGACTCCTCAAAACGGTTCGACTTTCTGATCCGCGAAGATATCTTCGCCGGGCTTGCCGGCGACCGTGCCAGGTTCGACAAGGCGATGAAGTTGTGCGAAGAGACGCTGGCGAAGAATCCGAAACACGCCGAGGCGATGGTCTGGCATGGCGGCGGCGTCTTCACGCGGGCGGGCTGGGCTTTCCAGGCGGGCGACATGCGCAAGGGCGGTGAGTTGTGGCGGAAGGGGCTGGACGAAATGAACGCCGCCGTCGCGCTCGAACCGGACAATATCGGGGTGCTGATTCCGCGCGCCGCCGTCCTGCTCGAAGCGTCGAAGCATGTGCCCCTGCCCGCGGCGGCGAGAGAATTGCTCGAAACGGCTGTCAACGACTACGAAAAAGTCTTGAGGCTTCAGCAACCCTATTTCGACAAACTTTCAACGCACGCGCGCGGTGAGTTGCTGTCGGCCCTCGGATCGGGCTGGTATCGGCTCGGCGACAAGAATAAAGCCGAACATTATTTCAAGCGACTGGCGAAAGAGGGCGCAGGGACGCCATACGCTGAAAAAGCGCAATTCTGGCTTGAGAAGAAGACGTTGTCGAAAAATCAATCTTGCTCCGGCTGTCATGTAAGGTAAGAGCTGGGGCGGAAGTAACGAAAATGTCGAAGAAAACCGGAAAAACGTGGAAGCTGAATCAGTACCGCGAGCGGTAGCGAGCGAGGCTCCCGCCGTCGGCCCCCTCCGCGAGCCTCGCTCGCTTGCGGTACTGACCCGCAATCTGCGCTTACTCGTGGCGCAACGCGACCATCGGATCGACCGTGGCCGCCCGGCGAGCCGGTAAATAGATCGCCGACACGGCGACCGCCGCGAGTAAAAGAGCAACACTCAAATAGGTAGGGGGATCAAACGGACTCAAGCCATAAAACATTATTGAAATCGCGCGAGAGACCGCCACGCCGCCCGCAAGTCCCAACACGGCGCCGATGCCGACCAGTCGCAATCCCTGGCTGAGTACGAGACGAATAGCGTCTCGGCGACTTGCGCCCAAAGCCATGCGGATGCCGATCTCGCGCGTGCGCTGGCTGACGGAGTAAGCCATCACGCCGTGGACGCCGATCGCAGCCAGCAGCAAGGCAAGCAGCCCTAGCGCCGACGCCAATTGCGACGCCGCTTTGGTTGCCATGTATCCCTGTTTCGTATTGGCGATCTCCTCCTCGGGAGTCTGCAACCAGAGTCTGATTGTAGGCTCCATCTCCCGAGCCGTCGCGCGCACGAGCGGCTTGATCTCATTGCCACCGCGCGATGTGCGGACGAACACGCTGAGGTCCTGCCATTGGCGCTGGACGAGCGGAACATATGCGAAGACCGGCGGGATTTCTCCGAATTGCGAGGTTTGCGCGTCACGCGCCACTCCGACGACTTCAGTGGGAGCGTTTATCTCGCCGCTCTGGACCCGCAGCATCTTTCCAATCGGTTCTTCTCCGGGCCACAATCGCCGCGCTGTAGCCTCGCTGACCACTACGACCTGCGCCCCGGTTCGCGCCTCTTCTTCGGTGAACTCTCGACCGCGCGTAAGCTGAATGCCGCTGACCGCAAAGAAGCCGGGTGAAACTAAGTAGCCGTTATCGCGCTGCCGGCCGGTCGAATCGTACGCCTCCACATCCGGCAGCGTAACGGAGCCGGCTCCGCGAAATGGTGAACCACCCAGAATGACGGACTGCACGCCGGGTATTGCCTTCAACCGATCCACCAGCTCCTGATGGAAACGCCTCGCGCGGGCATCGTCATAACCGCTCAATTCCAGGCTGTATCCGACGACCAACGCTTTTTTGGTTTCATAGCCGGGATCAATCGCCAGCGCCCGCCAGAGGCCGCGCACAAGCAATCCGGCGGGGATCAGCAAAACCAAACTGAGCGCCACCTGCGCGACAACCAGTCCGTTGCGCAGCCGCGAGCGCGTAAGCGATGGACCGAAAGCGGCGGCTTCGTCCTTGGTGATTGAGATCAGATCAGGACGCGTCGCGCGCAGAGCCGGAGCCAGTCCCGACAAAATCCCGCTGAGCAGCGCGGCAACGAAAGTGAAGGTGAGCACGCGCGAGTCCGGACTGAGGTTGATCGCCGAATCGTCGATATTCTTCCCCCACAAGAAAGCCACGGCTTGTAGACACCAGCGGGATACGAGTAGTCCCGCGACTCCACCGAGTCCGGCGAGCAACAGGCTTTCAGTCAGCAACTGCCGCATCACACGCAGGCGAGTCGCGCCCAAACAAAGGCGAATGCCGATCTCTTTTTGCTTATGGGTCGCCCGCGCGAGCAGCAGGTTGGTAATGTTGGAGCAGGCGATCAACAACACAATGCCGGTCGCGCTCATCACAATCGCCATCACTTGCCAGAGCCCCTTCTCGCTCCGCTGCGCCGGCCCTACATCAACTCCGGCTTGCGGATCGATCTCCGGCCAGGCCCGCATAAGCTGGCTCATCAGCACTCTCGTTTCGGCTTGCGCCTCCTTCATTGTCATGCCCGGCTTGAGTCGGCCGTAAACGTTGAGCCATTGGAAGCTCCGACTACCGAACCAATTTCTCTCCTCGGCGGTGGTTCCTTCGTGATAGACGGTTAGCATTTCGGTTCTCATCGTCAGTGGCAGCCATAGGCGCGTTTCTCCGCCGCGGACCCCGGCGAAACTGCGCCCCATCACACCTATCACCACGAAGGGTTTGTTGTTCAAAAGCAGCGTCTGACCGACGATGTTCGGGTCTCCGCCAAAGCGCCTCTGCCACAACTTGTGGCTCAGAACTACGACCGGTTCCCTGCCCGGCGCGCTGCTGTCTTCCGCCGTGAATGCGCGACCATGGATTGGGCTGCCGCCGAGGACCGAGAAGTAGTTGTCGGAGACGAATTCTCCCGCGACCTCTCCCACTTCGGTCGGGGCGGTCCGACTTCCCAACAGGAATTTCTCGTCGGAGCAGCCCACCAGACCGGAGAAGACCTGAGCCTGATCGCGGAAGAAGCGATAGTCGGAGAAGGAGAATCCCCAATTTTTTTGCGTCGCGTGGTATTCCAGCCTGACCACAGCGTCAGGGTCAGTGATCGGCAGGGGCCGCAACTGGCTGTTGAACATCGTGAAGATGGCCGTGTTGACGCCAATCCCCAGCGCCAGCGTAAACACGACCATCAGAGTGAAGCCGGGATTCTTTACCAGCATCCGAACCGCGTAGCGTATGTCCTGGACCATCGCGTCCTCCCATCTGCGCGGCTGCAACCACAGCGCGTCCATAAACGCGCCGAGGCTGTGCCACAACAAATCAAATTTCTTTCTACGATTGAGGTTGTCCCATTCAGCCAGCAGCGACTCGCGGTAACGCAATTCGGCTTCCCATTCCTGCCGCCAATCGGCGCGCAAACGACGTGGCACGATCACGCCGATGACGCGGATCAGCCAGAGCCAGAAGCGAAAGCGCGTTGTTTGTGTCAGATCATCCATCAGTCTCTGCGTATCCGTGGGTTGATGGTCTTTGAAAAAATAATGCTCCCAGACGCCGGTAACGTTGTGGCGCGAGTAGTTTACTCGCGCCGTCCTTGGCCGAAGCTGCGCGAGTAAACTACTCGCGCCACACCAGGCGCATTTATTTCTCAAAGACCATCAACCCACGGCTAAATTCAGGCGCCGCCATGCGGCGGGAGAAATGTCTTGTGGACTTGTGTAACCACAAATGCGCCTCACTCTTGCCGCAGCGCGACCAGCGGATCAACCTTCGTTGCGCGCCGCGCCGGGATGTAGCAGGCCGCGAGCGCCACGCCCGTCAGGAGCAACGTAATCGCGGCGAAAGTCGGCGGATCGGTAGGGCTTACCTCGAACAGCAGTTTCGTCATCAATCGAGTCAACCCAAACGAAGCGATCAGTCCGAGGCCCACGCCGGCCACCGCGAGCGTCATTCCTTGTCTCAGCGCCAGCATCAGCACGTCGCGCGACCTGGCGCCAAGCGCTATCCGAATGCCGATTTCGTGCGTGCGTTGCGTCGTGGCGTATGACATCACGCCGTAAATGCCGATGGCCGACAGCAAGGCCGCCAGCGCGGCAAAAATCGCAAGCAGGTAAGTGGAAAAGCGCTCCGAAGCGCTCCACTCGGCCACGGATTCTTCGAGCAGCTTGAAGGAATGAATGGGCAGGTTCGGGTTGATCGCCGCGAGTTCACGGCGCAGGGCCGGAATCAAATTCGTCGGGTCGCCCGATTGCGCGCGGACGACCAGCGTCATTGACCACCAATTGTCCTGCGAATAGGGCAGGTAAATATGCGGGAAATGTTCCCTGCTCAAACTGTAGAATTTCGTGGACCCGACAACGCCGACGATCTCGCGCGAGGCGTTATGATAGTAAACGTGTTTGCCGATCGGATTTTCGTTTGGGAAATGGCGACGCGCCAGCGTTTCGTTAATGAGGGCGACCAGCGGAGCGCCTTTGACGTCGCGGTCAGTGAAAAGGCGCCCGGCGCGCAATGGAATTCCCATGACGGGAAAGTAATCGCCGCTCACATGATTGTATGAAGCGACGGGGCGTTGCTCATTCGGGATCGGCGGATGTTCATCGATCGTGAAATTCCACGACGAGCCGAGGGTGTTGATAACACCCGCGCGCTGTACGCCGGGCATCGCGTTGACGCGTTCAAGCAGGCTCCGGTAAAACTCAACGACTTGGTCAAATTCCTTGTACGTCGGATCGATCTGCGCGGTCAGCGCGCCTGCCGGAGAAAAACCGAGGTTGACCTGATTCAATCGCCAAAGACTTTTCAACATCAACCCCGCGCCGACCAGCAAGATCATCGCCAGAGCGATTTCGGATACGACCAGCAGCGAGCGTAATCTGTTCTGCCTGCGTCCCTGGGTTTCGCCGCGACCGCCCTCCTTCAAGGCTTCGTTTAGATTTACCTTCGATGATTGAAGCGCCGGAAGCAGGCCGAAGATGATCGTCGTCAAAAACGCCAGCGCAAACGTGAAGCTGAGCGCCTGAGCGTCGAGCTTCAGCGTTGCGACGCGCGAGTTGTTCATCGCCAGGTATTCCGGCAACCCGCCGACCAGAAACTGAATGCCCCAATACGCCAACAGCAACCCGCACGCGCCACCCAATACGGCCAGCATCGCGCTTTCAACCAGCAATTGGCGCACGACTCGCAATCGTTCCGCCCCCAATGCGGTGCGGATCGCCAGTTCCCTGTGGCGGCCGGAAGCGCGGGCTAATGACAGGTTTGCGACGTTGGCGCAGGCTATTAACAGGACGAATCCCACCGCGGCGAAAAGCACCCACAGCATCCGCCCCACTTCCTGCGTCAGGATCGCCTGAAGCGGTTTCAGGCTGACGCGCGAATTCGACCTCGGGTTGTTGAGATGGCGCAGGTAAATACCAGCGACCTCGGCGCGCGCCTGTTCAACTGAGACTCCGGGCTTGAGCCGCGCTTCGATGTCTAGACAGCTGGCATCCCATTTTTCGTCGGCGGGCGTAAAAGCGAGAGGCGTCCAGACGTCGGTCTTGGTGTAGAAGCGAAAATCGGCGGGCATCACGCCGATGACAGTGTGTGAGGCATCGTTTAAATTGATCTCGCGACCGATCAGACTGGCATCGCCGCCGAACCGTCGCTGCCATAGTTCATGACTTAGAACGACGACGTGATTGGAGCCGGGTCGATCCTCTTCGGCCAGGAAAGACCGGCCTAGCGCCGGCGTCACGCCGAGCATATGAAAGAGATTGGCCGAGACCTTATACCCTTGCAGCCTTTCCGGCTCCCCCCCGCCCGTTAGATTTGCCGCCCACCCCCTGTTGTCGACCGCCGCCATCTCCGTGAACACGCCGTTTTGATTCTTCAAGTTCAGATAAGCGACCGGCGAAATAGGCCCCTCGCCCTCGTTCCGCGTATTCGTGGAATAAATCATCACCAATTCGTCCGCGTTTTGATAAGGCAGCGAGCGCAGCAACACGGCGTTGACGACGCTGAAAATCGCCGTATTCGCGCCGATGCCCAGCGCGAGCGTCAGCACGGCAATCAGCGTAAAACCGGGTTTCTTCCGCAACATTCGCGCGCCGAAGCGCAGGTCTTGAAACATTTCGTCCTCCAATCTCTTTGGTTGTAGCCAAAGCGCATCAGCAAACGCGCCCGCGCTGTGCCAGAGTAAATCGAGTTTGCAGCGCCGATCGAGCTTGTCCCACTCAGTCAGCAGCGACTCTCGGTAAACTAATTCAGCTTCCCACTCTTGCCGCCAGCCGGCTCGCAATCGGCGCGGCACGATCACTCCGATCAGCCGCACCAGCCATAGCCAGGGCCGCGTGATAGTTTTTCGCCTAAGCCGGCGCATAACTCATCCTTTCCCGCGCACGGGTTTGAGTTTAGGCGCGGGTTGATCGAGATGATCCAGAAGCCGAAACCGCTTGCGCGCCTCGGCGAGCGCTTCCTTGCCCTCTTCGGTCACTTCGTAGTATTTGCGCGCCGGACGCTGCTCGGCCACCGCGATGCTCTGCCGCTCCCACTTCGAATCGACGTAGCCCGCATCTTCCAGCCGCCTCAACGCCGGGTAAACCGTCCCGCTCGCCAACCCCGTCACCGTCATCACTTCGAGGCCGTATTTGTAGCCGTTGTCCAGCGCCTGCAGGATCAGCGCCATTGTGTAAGAGAGATATCCTTTGGCCATTCTTCACTCCATTCTTTCAGGGCGTCATTCATGTCGCTACGAACGACTTCCCTGTCTAATAGCCCGACTAATATAGACACCTATACGTATAGGCTTCTACATAGGGTATTGTCAAGAAAAATCAAGCCCGCAACCCCGGCGGCGCGCCATTAATTTTGTTGGCTGGATTTATCGCCTCTTCTGACTGAGGTTAATGATGAGGCAGGCGTCTATTTGGGACATCGGCGCAGCGCGTGAGCAAGCGGCTATCTCATAGGCCGGCCGCTTGCTCACGCTCGGTACTGCGCCCTCCTTCTATTTGAATCCTTTGGCCGCCAGTTGCGCCTTGAGCGCTTCGGCCACGACCGAATCGAAGCTGTTTCGCACGCCCGATTTGGCCCGTTCTTTCTTGATGAATTCCGCGCGGTCTTTCGACAACTGCATGATTTCAGCGCGGATCTGCCGGCGATGGGCCTGGCGTTTTTCGATCTCCTGTTTTCGTTCGGCGGGCGAAAGGTTGCGAAGATCTTCTGGCAGCTCTTCGGGTCTAACATCTTCGAGCTTCAGGGTTCCGTTCTCAATGCTCTGCAAAAAGTCTCCCGCGTAAGACATGGAATTAATGGCCTTGTTCGTTGCGCGATCAGCCTGCGCCGCCATCGGCGCGTCCGCCGCGATTTTGGTCTCCGCCGCCGCCTGCCTGGCGCTCGCGGCAGCCCTGGCCCCCCCTGCGCCGAAGGCGACATAGGTCCCGCCGAGCTGGTTGCTGAGGGCGCCGAGCTTTTCGTCATACGGCGTGACGACCGCCACTACGCCGCTGTCTTGCGGGATGGCGAAGTATCGCCCCGCGCCATGTTGCGCGATCTCCTGCCAGGCTTCCTTCGTCCCCGAAATGTCTCCGCACTGAATGGCGTTGACGATCATACCTTTGCGTTTGGCCTCGACCGCCGTCTTCTTCGTATCCGGCTCATCCTGGTAATCGGTGTGGGGCGGGGCGTCGCCGACCAGAAAGACCACTTGCGCGATCCGGTCGGATTGTCGCGACCACCCGGCCTTATGCACGGCGTCGGACAGCGCCCGCCGCACATTCTCCGGCGTATCTCCTCCTCCGTCGGCCCGGTAATCCATGAGCGTCGTATAAACGGCGTCCAGGTTGTCAGTCACCGGGAAGACCTCGGTGACGTACCGGTCTCCGCGATCGCGATAGGCCACCAACCCGATCCGCACATTAGGTCGCGACTCCGATTGCATCACTTCATTTACAATTCCCCAGATGCGTTGCTTCGCGCCTTCGATCAATCCGCCCATCGAACCCGTCGTATCAAGGGCGAAGACCATCTCCAGCGTCTTCCTCTCATTCCGATTGTTATCGTTCACGACCTCATTCGGCCTCTCATCGTTCACGTCCGCCTCCGAACGAGTGAAACCGAACACAATCAAGAGGACCGCGCAAAGCAGCACCGCATTACAGAATAGCGTCTTCCAAAATATCGCCTTCATAAGCAAAACCTCCGTTGGAAACTGCCGATGACATGGCCGAACGCCGCGCCATCATTTCGCCGATGGGACCGCGCATGCTTTGAACGTGGATGGAAGAACGTCTTGCGCAGATCCCTCGCGCCGCGACGTGAAAGTCCCATACGAGCAATCTAAGGTGAATGTCGGGCTAATTTGACAGGGCGACAAAAGTGGAAGATCGAGCGCGCCGGCGCCCCCTTTTCTGATGATCCGGCACAACAATTGCGGCCAAATCGTTTGAACATTATGCCTGGAACATATTGGGAGCATTTTCCACACGAGGCCGATATGGGCGTTCGCGGCGTCGGCGCGACCATGGAAGAGGCGTTCGAGCAGGCCGCCGTCGCGCTGACAGCGGTGATTACCGACCCTGAAGGGGTCGCGCCTTTGGAAGAGATCGATGTCGAATGCGAGGCCCCCGACGACGAGTTGCTGCTCGCCGAATGGTTGAATGCGTTGATCTATCAAATGGCGACACGCCGGATGCTCTTCGCGCGCTTCGAGGTTCAGTTTGACGATTCTCGTTTGAACGGCAAGGCGTGGGGAGAGCCGGTTGACATCGGCAGACACAATCCGGCCGTGGAGGTCAAAGGCGCCACTTACACGCAACTGAAAGTCGCGCGCGTCGAGACCGGCGCATGGTTGGCGCAGTGCGTGGTCGATGTTTAGTTTTCCCGGGAGTTATCAGGAATGGGCCCTATAAGTCCCATTGCAAGGGTTGCTATGGACATTTCACAATTCACACGCCATTCAGAGACCGAATGGTTCATCAAAGCGTCGGGGAGAATGCGCGTGCCGGCCGTCATTTACGCGACCGAAGAGCTGGTCCGCGACATGGACCAGAAGGTCTTTGAGCAAACGACGAACGTGGCCACGCTGCCGGGCATCGTCAAAGCCTCATATGCGATGCCCGACGCGCATTGGGGCTACGGCTTCCCGATAGGCGGGGTGGCCGCATTCGACCCCGACGAGGGCGGGGTGGTGTCAGCCGGCGGGGTCGGCTTCGACGTCTCATGCGGCGTCAGAACGATGACGACTGGCTTGACTGCGGAGGAGATCGAACCGGTGAAGTCTCAATTGGCCGACGCGCTTTTTCGTCATGTGCCTGCGGGCGTGGGCAGTCGGGGAAAGATCAAATTGAACGACGCCGAGCTGGACGAGATGCTGGCGGGCGGCGCGAGCTGGGCCGTGGGCTGTGGTTACGGGACGCCGCGGGACCTGGAGCGCATCGAGGAGCGCGGCCGGATGCAAGGCGCCCGTCCCGAGGCCGTCTCGGCGCGCGCGCGCGACCGCCAGCGTGAGGAGATGGGGACGCTCGGCTCAGGCAATCATTACTGCGAAATTCAGCGCGTGGCCGACATTTACGATGACGACATAGCTTCGGCCTTCGGCGTCCGGCCGAACGAGGTGGTGATCAGCGTTCACTGCGGCTCACGCGGGCTGGGCCATCAAATCGGGACTGAGTTCTTGAAGAGAATGACGATAAGCGCGCCCGGCTACGGGATCGAACTGCCCGACCGCGAGCTGGCCTGCGCGCCGATCAACTCTCCGGTCGGCGAGGCATATCTGGGCGCGATGCGCGCCGCGATCAATTGCGCCCTGGCTAACCGCCAGATCATCACGCATCTGATCAGACGAGCGTTCGCCGAAATTCTGCCGCAGGCTGAGTTGAAGCTGCTCTACGACGTTTCGCACAACACCTGCAAGGTCGAAGAGCACGACTCAGACGGCGGCCGTCGCCGGCTCTTCGTACACCGCAAAGGCGCGACGCGCGCCTTCGGCCCCGGCCATCCAGACTTGCCCGAGGTCTTCAAAAAAACGGGCCAACCGGTGTTGATCGGCGGCACGATGGGCACGTCGTCTTACATCCTGGCCGGGACAGGCGAGGGCGAAGAGCGTTCGTTCAGCTCTTCGTGCCACGGCGCGGGCCGCGCCATGAGCCGCCATCAGGCGTTAAGGCAGTGGAAAGGTCGCGCGATGGTCGATTACCTGGCCGGCCGCGGAATCATCATCCGCAGCCCCTCGATGCGCGGCGTGGCCGAAGAGGCGCCCGGCGCTTACAAAGACGTCGGCGCGGTTGTCGACGCGGCTGACAGGGCAAAGCTCTCGCGAAAAGTCGCGCGACTAGAGCCGATGGTCTGCGTCAAGGGGTGATGGATCTATTTTCCGTAACGAAGCATGTAATCGCGTACGCGCTGGCAGGGCTTTAGCTCTATCACGATGTTCGCGGCTTCCGCTTCTCGGCGCAGCTTCGCGCGTTCGGCCGCGTCCCAGGCCGCCGGCCGCGCCGGTTTGTCGTTCGGCTCGGAGTCCGGAACGGCGCGCGCCAGCAACCAGTATTTGCCCGGCGCCAAATTGCTGAAGCTGAAGAGGCCGTCGCCCTCGACGCGCGCTTCGACGAAGCGCAACGCTTCGTCACGCGCCTCAGGCTCGGCGGGCGCGAGATGCGCGAGCATCTTCGCCGGAAGCCTGATGTATCCCTCGGCGACGACTTTTCCTTTCAGGCCGGCGGCGCCCTCGCCCAGAGTAATCAGCGCGCCTGATAGCCGCTCGCCCGACTTAAGCCTCACGCCGTTGCGGGCGAGATCACCGGCCATGGCCGGCGCGCCGCCGAGCCGCATCTCTTTTACATACCAATCGGCGCCGGGCAGCGGCGTTTCCAGCCGGTATCGTCCCGCTTTGAGTCCTCGAATCGAGAAGGCGCCAGCTTCATTCGCCTCGCCGTACGGCTGGGACCAGAAGGGCGAAGGCGTCGCGTCGCCCTTCTCGCCAGGCTCGTCCCGGCGGGCTCGCACTGCTATCTCGTTCAACCGCGAATCGCGAGCGGCTTCGCACTTCCGAGCCGCTTTCTCCACCGTCACTCTGCCGGCGAGCGCGGCCAGCGGCGCCAAAGCCAGATCGATTCCGCCGACGTCACGGCCGTTCACCACCACGCGTCGAGGCGAGGAAGCAAAAGCGTTCTCGTCGGCCGAGAAATCGCGCGCGGCGACGATCTCGTATTCGCCATTCGGCATGCCGTAAATGGCATAGCCGCTTTCCGCGCCGCTCGGCTGCGGCGAAGTCGTCGCCACCAACAGGTCCGAGCCGGCCTTCCGCAGTACGATCTGAACTGGGCCTCCAGTGGCGGGAAGGCCGGTTATCTTCCCGCTGATAATGTAGCTGCGTTCGCTGCGATAGCGGATGTCAATTCCGCTTACCTCTTCGCCGCCGCGTACAGTAATCTCCGCGGCCGCGTCGCGCCTGGCCGAAGGATGATAAATCAACATCCGGCCCTCGAAAGGCGTAGGCCTCGTTGGTAAGCCCCCCGACCCGCCGGCGTAGATGACGTACGAACCCGGCGCAAGGCCGTACCACCGGTAGACGCCGCGGTCATCGGTCTGTCGCTGCGATGAGGCAGCGACCTTCTCCGGCGCGGCCAGCGGGCGGCCATCCTCATCGCGCACCCGCTCGGCCATGACCGGAACGCCGACGACTGGCTCGCCCGCGACGTTCATCACCCGCCCCGTAATCACCCCGCCTTTAAGCATCGTGAACGTCACGACCTCACCGATATAATTGAACCTGGCCCGGCGCGCGCCGGCCTCGCTCTTCGGACGAACGACGTAGCCCGGCGCAGAGGCGCTGACGACATAGGCCGCGGCGTCGAGTCCCTCGGCGCGGAAGTTCCCTTCTTCGTCAGTGTTGACCGACAGGCCCCTGTTCGTCATGCCCGAGGCTGTTATGCTGACGGTCGCGCGAGGGACCGGCTGCCCGTCTTCAGTCACGACGCGACCGCTGATCGCGCCGGTCAGGGGCTGCGACCAGGCTGCGGCGTTCAACACGGCAAGCAAAGAGAGCAGAGAGAATAAGTAACTGAAGCATGCGCATAAATCAGATCGGCGCGCCATTTTATGTAGTTTGTTCTCCTCAGAAAATGGCGCGCCCGCGTCCTCGCGGGCAGGTCTTGTGGTGAAGCCTGCCCGCGAGGACGCGGGCGCGCCGCCTGATTTAAATTGTTTCAGGGCGTCGCAACGCGACATGAACGACTCGTCTGAGAAACCTCTGTGTTCTCTGCGGCTCGTCGGCTCCGGCGACTTACTATTTGAAATATGAGAGTGGAAGGTTTTCAATTGTCCTTCTCCTTCTCCGCCAGATCGACAATGAATGTGACCTCGTGGCGGCCGTCTCCGGCCACGGCGACAACCTGATCGATCGTGGGCAGTTTGCTAGCGGTTCTGTTGGGGTAGACGTCCAGAAACAGTTTGTAAGTCCCCGGCGCCAAGTTTTCGATGACAAACTCCCCGCGGTCATCCACCTCGGTGAATTTGATCGGCTCATCGGTTGAGCTCCCGCCATCGCGCCTGTATCTCACGTTCATCCGTTTCGGCTGCGAACCGCCCTTGACCTCCACGCGACCGGAGATGACGCCATTACCACAGGCGAAGACCAGGCGCACGCCGGTAATCTGGTCGCCCGCGTTGACATCGAACTCTTTGACCTCGACGCCATTGTGCTCGACGCGCAGCAACGCAACACCCTTTGTCCCGACCAAGCCCATCATGACGCGCTCCTTGCCCGGCTGCACGTTGGATAGTTTGAAAGTCCCGTTCGGGCTGATCACCCCGTTCCCAGGTGATTTGGCGAGGAATATCGTCGGCCTGGACTCGGTTCGCACGGAGAGATTAACCTGAGTGAGTTTCGCGCGCAGGGCCGGATCGTTTGAGCCATCAACGGCAACCACGCCGCTGATGGTCGCCGGGCGCGGCGCCCTGAGCTCCAATCCGCTAACATCACCATCGACGACATCGAATTTGATCTCGTCGATGATCGGCGTGAAGTCGCCGCTCCGCGCGTTAAGGTCAAGGGCAAAGGCGATGGCGCGGTAGCTGTTCGGCGCCACGTTCAGGAATCGGAACTCGCCGAGCGCATTGGTCACGCTACTAATACTGACACTGCCACTGCCGCCCCGCCCGGTCGCGTTGTACCCGACCGTCACGCCGGGAATCGGCTCGCCAGTTTCAGGCTCGACCACGCGCCCTGTAACGACGTAGCCCTTCGCCATAGGCGCGACTTTTATGTCAATGTTGGCGGCCTCCTCGCCGCTTTTGACCTCGACGATCTTGGCCTGCGCCTCTTCGACCGCGTCAGGGTGAAATGTGCGGAGATAACCGTAGCCCGTTATCCCACCGGAACCAAAGTCTGCGACGACCAGATATCGTCCCGCTTCCAATCCGAAGATTCGATATATGCCGCGGTCATCCGTATCCCAACGGACGAATGCTAAGCTGAGTGAAGCGGCGGACCGCCTCCTGCCGTCGGCGCCGAGATTATAGGCTTTGACCGGAGTGGCGATCACCGGACGATCCTTCTCATCGGTGACCTTGCCCGTGATAACCACCCCACGCGTCAGTGAAAAATCAACGTCCTCGACATTATCGCCCTCCGCGACGTTGACTATTTTACCCGACGTTAAACTGTCTCTCTCCCCCTCGACCACTTGGGCCGGCGCGAAAACCGAGACACGATATTTGCCTGGCGCCACATTGGTCAGCCGGTATCGCCCCTCCGCATCCGTGACGGCGCTCGACGCAGGCGGCTGCTCGACGCCGGAATTGCCCAGGATGCTTAGGATACCTCCGTCTCTGACGTAGGGCTTGAGCATCACATGCGCGCCCGGCGCGCCGGCGCCGTCCAAAGTGACGCGCCCCGCAATCGTCGCGGGCGCTTTGTCCGCCGCCGATTGCGCGCGCGCCGCGACCATATTGAAGACTGTAAGGCTGATCAGAAGTGTTATGAACCTGGTGATTCGCTTCATCTTTCTTTGCGCAGGATACTCCACCCATAAACGCTTCGTTTTGGGTGGAGAGGAATGCGCCGCCCCTTTCGCATATAAAACACTTGTCTCACGTAAAACACTTATGGCATATTGAATA